>Ga0210133_1000003_pt1 | contig 94516 bp, 78 predicted proteins | sample Joice_ThreeSqC_D_2_FD_184874 | JGI IMG/M metagenome (GOLD analysis project Ga0210133, IMG submission 184874) | Wetland microbial communities from San Francisco Bay, California, USA, that impact long-term carbon sequestration - Joice_ThreeSqC_D1... | ecosystem: Environmental > Aquatic > Marine >...
TTCTGAACCAAGAAGGGGAAACCAGGCCATGAAATCAGATCAAATTCTGGTAACCGGTGCTACCGGTTATGTCGGTGGGCGCCTGATACCAGCTTTGCTTGATTCCGGCTACCGGGTGCGCGCAATGGGACGCAGCCTTGAGAAGATCGGCTGCCGTCCCTGGTCCGGGCACAGCCGGGTTGAGCTGGTTCAAGGCGACGTTCTGGATCTTGACTCTCTTAAAAAGGCGGCTTGCGGGTGCCGGGCGGCCTATTACCTGGTTCACTCCATGATCGCCCAGAAGGAAAAATTTGTCGAGGCCGATCGCCGGGCAGCGCAAAATATGGTAGAAGCGGCAACAGCGGCAGGATTGGAAAGAATCATTTACCTCGGTGGGCTGGCCGAGGCCACTCAGGGGACCTTAAGCAAACATCTAAAATCACGCATTGAAGTGGCCGACATCCTTCAAGCCGGACCGGTGCCTGCTACCGATTTGCGAACGCCCATGATCCTGGGATCCGGCAGCGCTTCTTTTGAGATTTTACGCTATCTGGTCGAGCGTCTGCCCGCCATGACCACACCCCGCTGGGTGCGCTCTTTGAACCAACCCATCGCTATCCGCAACGTGATAACCTATCTCATCGAGTGCCTCACACACGAGGAAACCATCGGTCAAACATACGACATTGGTGGTCCCGATATTTTAACCTATCGTGATCTACTGGATATTTATGCCGAGGAAGCCCATCTTCCCAAACGGTTGATAATTCCGGTGCCCGTTCTGACGCCGACGTTGAGTGCGCTGTGGATTCATCTGATCAGTCCGGTGCCCGCATCGATCGCCCTGCCGCTGACCGAAGGCCTGACCAGCGATGCGGTCTGTTCCGAAAACCGCATTCAGGCAATCATACCCCAGAAGTTGTTGAGCTGCCGGGAGGCGATTGGCCTGGCCCTGGATCGCATCAAACAGGAACAGGTTGACACCTGCTGGATGGACGCGGGCGATTTGCTGGAACCTGAATGGGCCCATTGCGGCGATGCTGAGTGGGCCGGCGGAACCATCATGAATTGCGGATATCGGGCCCGGATAAAGGCAACGGTTGAAGACGTCTGGCAGCCTGTAAGCCGGATCGGCGGCAAAAGCGGCTGGTATTTTGGAAATTTTCTGTGGCGCCTGCGCGGCATTATGGATCGACTCGCGGGAGGCGTCGGACTGAGACGGGGGCGGCGGCATCCAACTGAAATCGGTGTTGGCGATGCCCTGGACTTCTGGCGGGTATTGGAAGTTGACCCGCCCCAGCGCTTATTGCTGGTTGCAGAGATGAAAACCCCCGGTGAAGCCTTGCTTGAATTTAAAATAACCCCATTGGCAAGCGGAGAGGTGGAACTTCAGATGCTTTCGCGATTTCTACCCAGGGGATTGTTTGGTATTCTATACTGGTATGGACTTTATCCCTTCCACCAGTGGATATTCTACGGCATGCTCAAAGCGATTGCCCGATCCATAAACAAACCCATGGCCTCCGATCCCGAACGATTCACCCCCAAACTGCACACGTCGTGTGCCCTTCCACCGCAAAAAACATAACATTGAATAAAAATTTTCAGGGTTGCCCGTTGTCAATCCCGCGAAACAGACTGTGTCGCAATTGGCGATACTGCATTTGTTGCTGTTTCGTCATTCCGGGCTTGACCCGGAATCCAGTGCTTTTTCAGAGTAGTACGCTACTGGATGCCGGATCAAGTCCGGCATGACGGGCAGAATTTAAACGCTTTTTTGAATTGCGACACAGTCTGGAAAGCGGGGATCCAGAAAACATAGAGTTGCCTGGACTCCCGCCTCCCGAGCATATAGCCGCCGGCGAAATTCTTCCATTTGGTCTTCTTGTCATTTCGGTTCCGGATCAAGTAGGGTCGGCCTCCGTGCCGACCATTAGTCTGGCATCCCGGTATAGAGGCGGGTACCGAGACCCGCCCTGCGAAAGCTTTGACACTTAATTTGGCGCCGAAACGCCGCGACGGGGCTGATAGTATGAGGGATTAAAATCTTTTTTTGGATGAGCTTTGAACCGACTTGTCTATTTCCGGGGAATGCGATAAAGGATACCTCAGGCTGGCTAAAGGGATAAATTCTCTGAGCAGCCTGGCTCCCAAGGTCATTACTTTAGTGCTTGAAGACAGGAGATTACCATGAAAAAAGTCAGCCTGTTGTTGATTCTGGGCCTAAGTATCTGGCAAACCCCATATTCACTGGCAGCCGACATATCGGTCAGTGAAGCCAGTTCCGAATGCATTGATTGCCATGCATCGGTTCATCCCGGCATCGTTAAGGACTGGCAGAACAGTCGCCATGCCAAGATTACGCCTAAAGATGCAATGGCTGTGGAGGGGGCAGGGCGCAAAGTATCAAGTAAAAAGGTGCCCGAAAACTTGAGGGGCACGGTGGTCGGCTGCGCCGAGTGCCACATGCAGCGCCCCAAATCCCATGCCGATACCTTTGAACACAACGGTTATGAAATTCATGTGGTTGTCAGCCCCCAGGATTGCGCCACCTGCCATTCACAGGAGGCGGAGCAATATTCTAAAAATCTGATGGCCCATGCCTATGACAACCTGGCCGAAAACACCCTTTATCAAAAACTTGAGCGCAGTATTATCGGTACCAAAAAAAGAAGCCAGGGCCGCATAACCCATGGACCGGCCGATGAAGCCACCAAAGCCGAGGCCTGCTATTATTGTCACGGGACCAAGCTCAAAGTCGCCGGTAAAGAAACCCGGGATACCGAAGCCGCCGGTGAACTGGAATTTCCGGTCATTGAAGGCTGGCCCAACCAGGGCGTGGGCCGGGTAAATCTTGACGGCAGCCTGGGATCCTGTTCCGCCTGCCACACGCGACACGCGTTTTCAATCGAGATGGCACGTAAACCTTACACCTGCAAGGAATGCCACGTCGGGCCCGATGTGCCCGCATTTAAGGTGTATGCGGCCAGCAAACACGGCAATATTTTTTCGGCCATGCACAAAACCTGGGATTTTAGCGCCGTGCCCTGGACCATCGGTAAGGATTTTACGGCACCGACCTGTGCTGCCTGCCACGTGAGCCTGCTCGTCAACGGGGATCAAGAAATGGTATCCGAAAGAACCCACCAGATGAACAACCGATTGCCGTGGCGTATATTCGGTCTGGTCTATGCCCATCCCCATCCGCAAAGCCCGGATACGACGATTATCCGCAACAAAGAGGGCCAGCCGCTGCCGACCAGCCTGGACGGCACTTTTGCCACTAAATATCTGATCGACGCCAAAGAACAGGATGTGCGCCGCAAGTCCATGCAGGCCGCCTGTTTGAATTGTCATGATACTTCATGGGTAAGAGGGCACTGGCAGCGCTTTGAAAACACGATCCAAAAAACCAACGGGAATATTTTGATCGCAACCGGTATCATGGAGGACATCTGGCAGGCCGAATATGCAGATTTAAAAACCAACCCCTTTGACGAGGCCATCGAAAAAAAATGGACGGACACCTGGCAATTTTATGCCAACGGGGTGCGCTTTGCATCGGCCATGGGGGGCGGCGGTGACTACGGGGTGTATGCCGACGGTCGCTATCAACTCACCAAGGCACTGCTGGAAATGAATGACTGGTTGAACTTGCACCAAAAATTAAGTGCTTCCGGTAAAAAATAGCCAATCTTCGCCGTTTGTATCATAAGGGCCATTCAATATTTCATTTATCCTGAAGGATCAGAATGCCAGTTCAGGCCACACGCATCAAGCCCTTGAATGATGTTGACATCCGTAAAGGCGATTACGTCCTGTACTGGATGCAGCAATCCCAGCGAGCGGCGTACAATCATGCCCTGGAATATGCCGTTCAGCAGGCCAATAAACTGAGCCGGTCGCTGCTGGTGGGTTTCGGGTTGACGGACGAGTACCCGGAAGCCAACCTGCGTCACTACGCCTTTATGCTGGAAGGTTTAAAGGAAACCCGGGCGGCCCTGGCATCACGGGGAATTAAAATGGTATTGCGCCGGGGGCATCCGCCGGAGGTGGCCCTGGGCCTCGGGCGGCGGGCGTCTATGATCGTCTGCGACCGCGGCTATCTGAGGCACCAGAGAGTCTGGCGTCGGCAGGTTGCGAAGCAGGCCCAATGCCCCGTCGTGCAGGTCGAAAGCGATGTGGTCGTACCCCTGGAGGTGGTGTCTGACAAAGCCGAATACGCCGCCCGCACAATTCGCCCCAAAATTCACCGACACCTCGAAACCTATCTCGTCGGCCTTAAGCAAACCAGAGTTAAACACCAATCCCTGGGGTTAAAGTTTAAAGAACTTGACTTAGACAACATTGAACCGTTACTCCAGAATCTAAATCTTGACCGCAGCGTGCCGCCGGTGTCAGCTTTATTCCAGGGCGGCACCTCCCGGGCCGTAAAGCGCTTTGATGGGTTTATTCGTCATCGGCTCAAATACTATGATCAGCACAGCAATCAGCCGCAGACGAACGATATTTCCCACATGAGCCCCTATTTGCATTTCGGTCAGATCTCACCACTTTACCTGGCACTAAAACTGAGTCTCGCCCCAGATTCACTCCAGGCAGCCAAAGACGCCTATATTGAGGAACTGGTCGTCAGACGAGAACTGGCAATGAACTTTGCCTTCTACACAGCCGATTATGACGCCTACGCGTGTATTCCGGGCTGGGCCCAAAAGACCTTGGCCGATCATCGCAAGGATAAACGGGAATATATCTACAGCTCGCAGCAGCTTGAAAATGCCGATACCCATGATCCCTACTGGAACGCCAGCATGTTGGAGATGAAACACACCGGCTTCATGCACAATTACATGCGCATGTACTGGGGCAAGAAAATTCTGGAATGGTCGTCTACGCCGCAAGAAGCATTCCGCACGACCCTGGCCATCAACAATAAGTACTTTTTAGACGGACGGGATCCCAATTCCTACACCGGTGTGGGCTGGATCTACGGGGTGCATGATCGCGCCTGGACCGAGCGGCCGATTTTCGGCAAGACCCGCTATATGGCAGCTTCCGGCCTGGAGAGAAAATGTGATATCGCTGCCTACGTTAAAAAGGTGGAAGATCTGGTAAAGAGGGTTAGCTAGTTATGCCGCAGCCCAAAACATTGCGGCTGATCCTTGGTGATCAGCTGGACGAACTGCACTCCTGGTTCAGGACACCGGATAAAAACGTGACTTATGTAATGATGGAAATCCGGCAGGAAACCGATTACGTCAAGCACCACATTCAGAAGGTGGCCGCGTTTTTCGCGGCCATGCGAGCGTTCAGCGTCAGGCTCAGCGACTTGGGCCACAGGGTTATTTACCTCCGTCTAAATGATCGGCAAAATTTGCAAACCATACCCGCCAATCTCCACCATTTGCAGACAACCCAAAAATATGACCGGTTGGAATACCTGCTGCCCGATGAATACCGCCTGGATGAACAGCTCAAAAATCTGGCCAAGAAACTGCCGCTGGATGTCAGCGCGATTGATACCGAGCACTTTATGACCGAACGGCAGGAGCTAAAAGACTTTTTTGCCGGCCAAAAGCGCTATCTGATGGAATCCTTTTACCGCTCGATGCGCAAGCGCTATGACATATTAATGGAGAAGGATAAGCCTTGCGGCGGGCAATGGAACTATGACCGGAAAAATCGGCAGGCTTATGATGGGCAAGTGGCGATTCCCAAACCGCTGCTTTTTAAAAACCAAGTTAGCGATATTTGCCAAACCATGCAAAAAATGCAGGTGCAAACCTTTGGCGAAATTGAACCCGCCGAATTGATCTGGCCCATCACCCGGGCCCAATCGTTGAAGTTATTGAATGCGTTTGTAAAAAGCGGGCTGCCCACCTTCGGCACCTACCAGGATGCCATGACCGCGGAAAGCTGGTATCTGTTTCATTCCCGGCTGTCGTTCGCCTTGAACACCAAAATGCTGCGACCGCTGGAGGTTATCCAGGCTGTGCTGAAGGCCTGGGAGCAAAAAAAATCCGGGATCGAAATCCAGCAGATCGAGGGTTTTGTACGCCAGATACTGGGTTGGCGCGAATACATGCGCGGGATTTACTGGGCCATGATGCCGGATATGGCAGCCATGAATTTTTTTAATCACGATAGGGCATTACCCGATTATTACTGGACCGGGGAAACGCGCATGAATTGTATGCGCCTGGCCATCGGGCAGTCCTTGCAGCATGCCTATGCCCATCACATCCAGCGCCTTATGATCACTGGTAATTTTGCGCTCCTGGCAGGTGTTCATCCGGCTGAAGTGGATGAGTGGTATCTGGGGATTTATATCGATGCCATTCAATGGGTGGAACTGCCCAACACCCGGGCCATGAGTCAGTTTGCCGACGGGGGCCAGGTGGCCACCAAACCCTATGTATCCTCTGCCAAATATATCCGCTCCATGAGCGATTATTGTGAAACCTGTGATTATGATTGGAAAAAGCGCCACGGGGACATGGCCTGTCCGTTTAACAGTCTTTTCTGGGATTTTTATTCCCGGCATCGCCGGCGCCTGGGGAAAAATGCCCGGGTGGCCATGATGTATCGGACATGGGATCGAATGGCTACGGATGAAAAGAAACGGATTTTAGACCAGGCCAAGGTCTACCTGAAAGACTTGAACCAACTGTAATGTCGCTTTTGCCGGTCAGCTATATTAAACATTAGCTTCCCTTTTCATTTTGTGACCGTCCGAATCAGGCAATCAACCATGTCATCCGCAACCCTTGATGTCGCCTCAACAATCCCGCGCGCCATGCTGGCATCGATTATCTGGCCGCGTGTCATGGCGCCAACCGCATAGATGCCGCTGGATTTCATTACTTTTTTATCAGATCCCATTTGCATGATGTGGTGCGTATCGGGATCTATCCAGATGCTTCCGGTTTTATAGGTTTCGCCTTCAGCCGCCGATGCAGAGGAAATTTTATCGTCTAGGCTGGTCTTGTGGCCAACTGGCCGGAATTCTTCAATTTGAACAGTTCCGGACTTGAGCAAATTGCTTGCCAATGCTGAAGGGTCTGTCTCCATTGATTTTTCCTGTCCGCGGGCATTGACGACATAGCGGTAAGCATCCCTTCTTAAATTGCCGCGGTCATCCCTGTAGATAAATTCAAAGCAATCATTAACGTCATTTTTGACCAGTTGATAGTTGTTTCCCAGTTTGAGCACCTCAACCATGCCGGCCTTTAGGAGGGCCAGTAATTTTTCAGCGTTGATGGCAGGCTGGGTTGCGGCATGGGTGAAAAAAACAGAGGTGTAATTTTTATCAAAACGCCTTCTTTCCTCAAGTCTCAAACTTAGGTATACATCTCTGACCATATCGAAGCTCTGGTGCAGAATAGTTTGCCAGACGAGCTCCCCATTGGGGCCATCCCCATTGACGGCATCATATAAATATCTTTCTATAAGATCTGCCGGCCTACCGGTTGGATTTAAAACCTCTTCCCAATCAATCTTATGGCCATAGGCAGTTTCCAGTTCAGAATTAAGCAGTTTGAATATGGGAGCGAGTTTTAAATTTCCGCGATTTTCCGACAGCAGGCGATCCAGATTTTCCCGATTCAAAAACCGGTTCCGGTGATGGCCCATTTTTCCTCTGACCTTCGGCAACAGTCCCCTTCTGGAATAAAGAAAAAATTTCCGTGGATTATCAGGAGATGAATAAGCAAGTTCGCCCGAATCAGAACGCACAAACATCCCCTCCGAGGTCAGCGTCAGCAGGGTCTCGATGGCACTGAGGCTGGTACCGATGACGGCAACTCTTGCGCCCTGCGGAATGCTGCGGCGTAACTTTTCGGCAGGCCAGGGAGAGCTGAAATAGCGATCATGGTCATTTTTTGCAAACCAGTGCCCGGTTGCGAGTAAAACACGGTCAGCTTCCCTATCGATATGATGTTTAGAACGAAGATCTTCTATGCGAAGGATGATCTTGCCGCAGTTCGGTTTGAGATCGACCACCTCCGATCGCAGATAGAGATTCACATCAATACCCAATTGCCGGGCTGATTGAACGGCCTCTTGAAATCTTGTCTTCAAATACGCTCCCATGATGGAACGGGGATAGTGGTTACATCTCTCCTCGGAATTATGCGCTCCGGCTGATGAGTTCCCAAACCAGCCAAAACGGTTTTGAAGGTCAACTGCATTGCTTGCTACCCAGTCCTGAAAATCGCCGGGGTTGCTGTCTATTATCCCCATGTCGAATGCACACATGTTCGTGATATGAAACGGTAGCACGAATCTGCCGCTGTGGGGAAAGCCGGGGCCGAAAGCATCCTGTTTTTCATAAATTTGAATTCCAATCTTTGAAGGATCCAACTTCCCCTTTGCCCCTTTTCCATGCACCCTGCTCACGAATTGACATAGCATGGCAGTCGCGGTTAAGCCTCCACCTATAATTGCAAAGTTAAATCGCATGGCTCTTAAAGTTAAGTCACCTGGTGGACGTTAATTAGGTACCAATCACTTTTACCGAACACCAATCTATCTGCTACTTGAGTTTTATAGGTACACAAAATAGTTTTCAAGTTCAAATTATAAAATCAAAACCCCTCCCTAAATAATAGGCTTTACCTAACAATTATTCCGGTGATCGGCTTGCTAATTGCCGCACCCGTGATTATTATGGGTACAATTTTTATTTTAGCCCCGCACAGTGGAGCCTGCAACTTGGTGGTTCAAAAGGTTCGTGAGGTTGCCAAAAGGTAATCCGACTTAAGTGAGATAACTTAAGTAAAAGCGTGGATCAATAATAGAATCACACGCTTTTTCTATAATATTCCATATGGAATTGGAACCATCGCTGGGGAATCTGGAGTGACGAATATAAATAGAGGAAGAAAAAAGTGAATAAAAGAGATTTGAAAACCATTCACAATAAATTAACCCGATGGCTCGAAGAATTGTCCAGCGACGCAGATTGTAATCTGGATGGCTTGCAAGGATCAGATGGTCCATTGCCGGATCTCGTAGACCAGGCTTCCAACATTATCGAGCGGTCGCTATCCCAGAACCTTTGTGATCGGGAAAGCCTGTTGATTGAGAAGATCAAACGAGCTTTGAAGGATATTGCAGACGGCACTTATGGTATTTGCAATAATTGCGGTGAGGACATTGCGGTTAAACGCCTAAAAGCAAGCCCGGTGGCCCGTTACTGCATTGCTTGTAAAACGGAGATGGAAACCAGGAAGCGGCTGCTTGAAGCCTGATTCATTGTGCTTGTTGGCCGTCACGGCTTTCCGGTTACCGGTCTACAGCAGCCATTTTGCAATCAGAAAGCTTAGGCCCGCCACCAGCATACAAAGGAAAGTCCCCCAAAGAATATCGATCACAACAATTTTTAACGGCCAGCCTTTGATCATTGCCATATTGGTTAAATCGTAGGTGGCATAGGTGAAAAAACCAAAAAGACCACCCAGCAGGGCAGCATCACGCAGGGTATTGCTCGCTAATGCCGGCCGAACGGCGAAGAAGATAATTCCCGCGATATAAATCAGATAAAAAGTAAGGGCTGCCCCCCAGTTGACATCAGGGCTCAATATAAAACCCAAATTGCGGCGGTAGAATCCCTTGGCAATAACTCCCAGCCAGATGATATCAATAACGAAGAAAACTGGCACTGTAAGCAGGTATAGCTTCAGATAATAGGATAGATCCATCTAAAAAATTCTCCTACTGATATTTTTCGGCCAGCGAGGTGACCAGGGGTAGGTCTTGACCGGCATTTTCAGAAAAATCAGTGGGCCATAAAATTCTTTTGATATCCATAGATTTATTCCATTTATTGAGTTGAATAACAGAAACGCATCCGGCTTAACCCGGAATCAATGCCGGTGAGGCTTTTCCTATATACGCCATTCTTTTGCAATGATCTTGGACATCCATGGCGTATCTCCTTTAATTTGGTTGTCGGGGTGGTTTTGTAATGAGTTGCGATGGTTTACATCCCTCCAACGGCCGGGGCCAGCCCGACTCGATCCCCCTCTGACAAGGTCGTGTCTAAATCCACTATCCGGCTATTTACAAATGCGATCCTGACCTCTTCACTATCAATTCCCGCACGTTGTACCAGATCTTCAACCGTATGGCCCTCGTCCAGATCATAGGTGACGCTCTCATTATAATCGCAGGTGTCCGGGTTTACCAGTTTTGAAAAGCATTTTAAACTGACGTTCATTATATTGTCTCCTGATCTTTTTTATTTTAAAGTTCGAAAAATTATGCTGACACTATTAAAGTTAAACACATAAATAATATTTCAATAGACAATCTTTAGGGGCAAAATAACGGTAAAAACCTGCTATTCGGTAAACCGAAAAAGATTTCCCGCATTTATCTGTATATCGATCTTGCCTAAGCCGCCGGCCGGACTTAATTTTTAACCATGATTAGATAACCGCGGCTAAGGCCAGGAATTCCAACTGACGGTCAATTATAATTGCCATACTGAAAATTGGATTGTTGCGTTTAGGCTTCAATCTGATTTTAAGTAAAGTGGAAGGTTTACGATGACTGATCCAATTCATACCAAAGCCCGCGATACCCTCTATGGCCTTTTTATCGGCGATGCGCTGGCGATGCCGGTTCACTGGTATTACAACCGCCAGGCCCTGAACAGGGATTATGGTCGGGTAACTGATTATAAGGCACCGCGCAATCCACACCCGGACAGCATTCTATGGCGCTCCAGTTATCAAGCACCAAACGCTGCCGGCGAAATTCTCCATGATCAAGCCCGCTACTGGGGGCAGAAGGACATTCACTATCACCAGTTTCTCAAGGCGGGTGAGAACACCTTAAATGTCAAGATCTGCCGGTTGCTGATTGAATCGATTAACCAAAGCGGAACCTATGATGCGGACGATTTTCTGAGACGATATGTCACTTACATGACAACACCGGGTAACCATCGGGATACCTATATCGAGGAGTGCCATCGTAATTTTTTCGCAAACTATGCCCGGGGCATACCGCCCCGTAAATGCGGGGTCACAGAAAAACACATCGGCGGCCTGATCGGGATCATTCCCATCGTTGCATATTATTTTAACCAACCCGACACAGCCCGCCAAGCTGCCATGACACACCTGGCGCTGACCCATCCCGGCTATAAGATGGAGACTGCCGGATCATTGATTATTGATATTTTGGTGAAGATGCTAAAAGGAATCCCCCTGAGGGAGGCTATTGTTGAAGAAATCGAGAAACAGCATAATCCATTGATGGGACATCCATTTATCAAATGGCTTGATGATCCAGACGATTGGGTGATCGGTCCGCGTTTGAGCACGGCCTGCTATGTCGAAGACTCGGTGCCGGCAGTCGTGTATCTGGCATTAAAATACCACGATGAGCCGGAACAGGCACTGATCGTCAACACCAACCTGGGCGGTGACAATGCCGCACGCGGTTCGGTGTTAGGAGCGTTTCTGGGGGCCTCCTGTGGTATTGAAAGATTTCCGCGGCGTTGGGTCGAGGGTCTTATTGATCCGCCATCGGATATCTTGCCGAATTGACACCTCTTTTGGATGCAATCTAAGAATTGAGCTGAATTTTATCCTTACTTAGATCGTCGTTGAGGTTATTTCTTTTTTGGTTTGCTTTCTTGTTGGCTAGATTCATCTTTCTGATCGAATTGTTTGCGTATCTCTTCAATCCTCCGGCGGTTAACTCCGAAATCGGAGTAACCTGTCCGTGAAGCAGATCTCACTTGTATAAGCTTTTTAGCATTATCAAAATAAAATTCAACGTCGTCTATAAATCGAAAAATGGAAGAAACAAATTCAGCATGGATATAATTTTCCTCAATCGTTACCAAGTGGGCTCGCTTGAATGAATGCAAAATATCCAGCAGTTCATACCGGGCCACCGCCATTTCTCCCTCATAGGTGAGGGGTGCAATAAAATGCTTTTTATCCTCTGCCAGCGAAGACACACAGTTTGGCGAATCCGGACACGGGGACAATTTGTCAGCTGCTTTTGTAGACATTTTTGTCTCTCCCTCAGGTAAAAAGATCTCTGCAGTTCGGTCGTGTTTGACCGGTATGAGCCTTGTGGTATCGAAGCCCAATGCGGCGGCCCTGCTTACAAGTCTTGAATAGATCCCTTCATCCAGTACGGTGGTTCTAGACAAAATCCAGAGATAGGAAAGGCTCGGGCCGGCAACCATCGCATAGCTGTAGTTTACCCTGTCAAGTTCGACGACATGATAACCTCCGTAAAAGGGACCAAAAAAGGATACCTTCAAACTGCCAACGGATTCATCGTCAATAAAGCGTGCACGGCCTTCTATCTGCTTCCAATCACCGGACTTTTCATTGTAGCCTCGGTTCAGGACGGAAATCTCTCCATTTTCTTTCGCGGTGTATATTGCGCTGACATTGCTGAGATTTCTTTCGAAGGAATGGTCGAGCCTTGCAATTTCATACCACTTTCCCATGTATCGGTCTCCATCGAACCCGGAGACCGGCTCCAAACCCTTTGGAACATTTGTACATCCCAAGGCGGTAGTTGCCACCAAAAATAATGTTCCCAACAGTCTATATTTCATCTCAACAGCTCCAATTGATCGGGTTATTCGAAATAAGTTTTTAGGTTGAACACACCACATACCGACGATGGAACAAAATAGCCTGTTGGTATCTGAATTTCAACCAATTAACAAAATAACGAATAACAATTAACCACTCAATTGAGTATTTTATGCTCATTTGGGTCAACTTCTTTGCCCCCAGACCGCATAAACAGGATCAGAGTACATCAGATCAGGAAAGTATTTGTCATCGTGCGGGCGCGGCAGACCCCTGAAGGAATAGGTCTGCAGATTTTTAAAACCGCCCGAGCGGATAAAATATTCGAGTACCAGCCCCATGCGCTCGAATTCGTGTAGCTCCTTCCATATTCTAATTGCCTTGGTTGGGAACCAGCGGTTGGAGAATGTAACGATGAAATAACCATCGGTTCGCAGTACCCTGGAAACCTCTTTAAATATCGCCAGCGGCTTGGTCAGATATTCAACCGATACGGTGCATACCACCACATCAAAGCTGTCGGATTCAAATGGCAGAACAGGACTTAGATTGAGATCCTGAACCACCTTTTCACTCAGCCGGTTATTTTTTTTCAGTTCACGCTCGTTGAGCCCCAACCCCACAAGACTCGAGAATATCATTCTATCCGGGAGATGTGACTGCCAGCTGCTCATCAGATCCAGCACATCCATATTGTTTTTCACAAACCGCCCATATGTATTTCTAATCATTTCTATGGCGGTATTATCAATGTGCTGCACCAGGCGCGGTTCACCATAGAAAAGGCTATCAGGCGTCTCATCGTCACGTCTGAATGCTTCTGAAGAAAAAAAGTCTGTTTGTTGGTTTTGCCATCTAGCCTGCATGCCGGGACCGGCTGTCAAAACATCCATCCAGTCGACACTGCTGCCGCCCCGCTCGGTTTTCTTGTTTTGAACTTTTCCCACAATTCCGGAAAGGGCGAGGTCTTTTTTCGCCAACGGGTGATTAAAATCCACCGTCATGTGCCCATTGTTGAGGTGAACGAGCCTGAAGGGCGCAACATTAGCGCTAAACACACCGGCAACGGACTTCAGAATGCCCTTGGGATAGAACCGTCCGACTGCCGGATATGCAATCGCGTCCTGTGTAAACCGACGATCAAACTGGTTGCTTTTGATCTGAAATATGTTCCGGTCATCAAACTCAGGCAAAACGTCGTTTGACCTGATGCGCACTTCCAATCTATCACCGGCCTGTTTGCCATTCATTGCATCAAGCAGAAACGGCGGGGTATAATCCCGCCAAATGTTGATCCGGCTGGCCTGGTAACCTTCTGTATGAATTGCAGCATCGCTTTTCCATTTCAGATGAAATATCATATCTACTATACTGTCAGAATCTATCCTTCTCGAATCCACTTTTCACTCCTTCCAAGTTTCAAATTCAATTCCAAGGCTCGATCTAAAATTCACCAGACTTGAGGCCAGCCGGATCTGAGCAAACCAGTTAATTGAAAATGGACATCAATTAGATCCAATAACAATTTAGGCATAATGGGGGAAACTGCAATGGGAGAGGAATTGCGGTTTATTGATAGGAAAAAACTACTATTGTGAGATGGACATCAGATATGACCGCAGGTTGGTGCGCTTATTGGTCAGGCCGAACTTAACCCGCAAATTTTTGCGATGGAAATTAACCGTGGTTTCGGAAACGTTTAATACATCGGCGATTTCTTTGCTGGTTTTGCCGTCTTTGACCAGAGCGGCAACCTGCATCTCCTGGGGGGTCAGCAGGATTTTGGCATTAGAAAAGCGCTGCAGCAGGGGAGAAATAATATCCTGCAAATGGGTATCGACAATTTCGACCAGTGTCCTGTCCTTGCCCGTTAACCGGGTGCTCTTCAGCTTGGCAACGTAAGGTAATACAAGATCCTTGACATTGGTCAGTACTTTTTTCTCCAGCTCGAGTTTATCTTCTTCACGCTGCTTCAGCAGTACTTTCATGGCAATGTTGGCTTCCTCGAGGCTCTGCTTTTGTTCGATAAGCTCTTCCTGGCTTAGTCTGAGGGCCTCTTCGGTCAGCTTTAAAGCCGTAATTTCCTCGTGGCTGATTACCACCCGTATGGGCCCGGGGCCGGACATGCGTATGGCCCGCATATAATACCAGTGAGGGCCTTCCTCGGAATGACAGGGATAATCGTGCAGAAATTCTTCCAATTCTCCACCAATAACCGCCCGAATTCCTTCGGCAACTTTATGGGCGTCCCCGGCATCGCTTCCGGTGGTTGCCTCACAGATTGCCAGATAATTGCTTCCCCGGTCGTCATGGTCTTCCGGCATTCCGCCTATTGCAGCAAAGTTGCGCCACGCTCGATTGGTTTCGAGGATAACGCCGTCTTGGTCTAGAATGGCAATGTGCGCAGACAGGGAGTTGAGGATGGTAATGGCCAACTCATCGGCAAACAGGCTGCTGGCGTTGTTATCTTTCTTCGCGGCATTCTTCATGATTTGAAAGCCTTTACTGATGTTGGTGGTTGAATGCAATCAAAATAGTACATCCCGACATGGGTTTCAACATAGTAATGCCAAAAATAGCCAATTATTTTAAATTATATCAATTCGCGCTTATAACTCTCCAGCTGTGGTGTATTATGTTACCGGGCGCTTGGTTGCAATGATGCCGTTATAGCCGGCTCTATTGACACTTTTCGATTTTTCGTTGAAATTTTATTTTTCAGAGAGTATATTCGATTTACCCATTGATACTTAAATTGGATGATCATCTGACCGATTTTTCTAACACTTGATGTGCCTGGAGGTTTTTCATCTCCACCACGGTATTGTTGCATGCCACGGTGACGATCAACTCTCTGGACCATATGTATGGCAGCCGACGGTATGATACCCCGGACACCAGTCGCAACAATCTACTGCTGGCGCTGATTACGCTGGGTGAAGGCTGGCACAACAATCATCACCACTATGCCGTGTCCGCCCGTCAGGGATTTTTCTGGTGGGAAATAGACATTACTTGCTATGCGATGGTTTTGCTAACCCGTCCGGGCATCGTATCAGATTTGCGTCCTGTCCCAGAGCAAGTGATCCACAAGAATCTTATCATTGCTGAAACATCAACCCCAATCTAATTTGACAGGCATTTGGAACTTATACGGGAGGTCACGAAATGCGAATCGCCATCATCGGTAGCGGGATTGCAGGAATGACATCGGCCTATTTGCTCAGTGAAGATCACGAGGTCGTCGTCTATGAAGCCAATGACTATATCGGCGGGCACACAAATACGGTGGACGTGTCCCTCAACGGGCAGCAATATGCGGTAGACACCGGATTTATTGTTTTCAATGAAAAGACCTATCCGAATTTCATAAAACTCATGAATCGCCTGGGGGTTGGCTGGCAAGACTCGGTCATGAGCTTCAGCGTTCAATGCGAAAAAACAGGCCTGGAATTTAGTCCAACCACTTTGAATTCCCTTTTTATCCAACGGCGCAATGCGCTGCGACCGTCCTTTTATCGAATGCTATGGGATGTTATGCGTTTCAAACGCGATGCCGAAGCCTTATTGAAGTCAGATGATGATAAAATAACGCTGGCGGATTTTTTAGCCGGGAAAGGGTATTCGCAAACATTTATGCAGCATTTCATTATTCCCATGGGAGAAGCGATTTGGTCTGCGGATCCGGTTAAATTCAACGAATTCCCGGCGCGTTATTTTGCTCAATTTTTTAAAAATCACGGCGTCCTGAACGTCAAAGATAAGCCGCAGTGGCTTACTATCAAAGGCCGATCAAGGCAATATATCAAACCAATTACTCAGCCCTATGCCGACCAAATCCGGGTGAACTGTCCGGTGGCATCCGTTCGACGGCACCCGGAGTATGTTGACGTACAACCGCAAAACCAACCGGCCGAAAAATTCGACCAGGTCGTGATTGCGACACATAGCGATCAGGCCCTATCCCTGCTGGATGACCCCAGCGATGCCGAAGAGAAAATTCTGGGAGGCATCCCATACCAGCAAAACCAGGCGGTGCTGCATTGTGATGAAGCCCTGCTTCCCAGCAAGAAAGCAGCCTGGGCCAGTTGGAATTATCACATTCCCGAAGAAGATCTCGGCCGGGTAGCCGTCACCTACGACATGAACATCCTGCAGCGTATAGGTGCGCCTCAGGAGCTTTGTGTTTCGTTGAACCTGGCCAGAGCCATTGACCCGGACAAAATTTTCCGAAAGATGAATTATCATCATCCGGTCTATAATCCCGGGAGTCTTATAGCAAGACGCCGCCACCCGGAAATAAACGGGGTAAATCGCACTTTCTACGCCGGTGCCTACTGGGGTTATGGTTTCCATGAAGATGGCGTCAGAAGTGCGGTGGAGGTATGTAAACACTTCAACAAAGTCCTTTAGAAGTTGTCTCAAAAATGCATCTCACGCCAAATGGCTGCGTTGTCTCACAAATTGAAATGTACTGCTCATCCGCCTCAGGCGGACTCCGCTTTCAATCCGCGTGACGCCTTGCCCTTGAACGTGATCTACAATTTTGAGAACTTCTAAGACCAATTTACCAACTCGTGTTACACATCCTGTATTTATGGCATGTAAGTATTTCCATAACACCCCATGAAACATGTTTTAGTAATTAAGTATTCTTGATAATCAACTGGGAATGGCAGAAGAGTGCTGACCTTGGTAATTTTGTGCTTATATTGGAAGTACTAGTATACTTAAGCTGCTGTTTAACCATATAGAGCGAAGCGAATTATGCATAGCTGCATTTATGAAGGGACCATACGGCATCGGCGATTCAGACCGCGGCCGAACATGTTTCGGTATCGCCTGTTTTTCATGTTTCTCGATTTGGCCGAATTGCCCGATTTGTTTGATATTCATCCGCTGTGGTCTTATGAGAAATCTAATATTGCCAGTTTTCGCCGTCGGGACCATTTCGGTGATCCGACGATTCCCCTGGATCAGGCGGTGCGGGACCTGGTTGAAGAGCGTCTGGGTACTCGGCCCGGCGGCCCGATTCGCCTGCTGACCCATTTGAGATATTGGGGACACTGTTTCAACCCGGCCAGTTTCTACTATTGCTACGACCGGGCCGATACAAAGGTTGAAACAGTCGTTGTTGAAATCCATAATACACCCTGGCGCGAACGCCACTGCTATGTTTTAGGGGCCGAACATAATGAGCATCCGTCTAAAAACTGGCGGCGTCATCGATTTAGTAAAGAATTTCATGTGTCGCCGTTTATCGATTTTGCTATTCAATATGACTTGCGTTTGCGGGAACCCGATGATTCCATCCGGGTGCACATGATCGATTATGAAAAAGGAGAAAAGCTGTTTGATGCCAGTTTGGCCCTCGAAAAGCGTGAGCTAAATCGCCGGGCTCTAACCCGGGTTCTTTTCAGATATCCGCTCATGACCGGCAAAGTGGTCATCCTGATCTACTGGCAGGCACTGCGCCTCGTGCTTAAAAGAACCCCTTTTTTTAGCCATCCGAAGAAGAAATCGACCTAAAGAAGGATTTAAAAATGACTGAATTAATTATTCCGTCTGTGGCTCCGGCTCCAAGCGATCTTAAGGAACGACGCTTGGATCGTATGGCGCGCAAGACAGTATTATCGCTGCTCAAAAGGTTAACTCACGGCCGGATAACGATTATCGAAAAAGGGCAGCGATATGCATTTGGTGAAGAATCGAAACAGCCATCATTGCAGACCGCCATCACTGTTAATCACCCACGGTTTTACACCCGCATTTTTTTCGGCGGCAGTATTGGTGCCGCTGAAGCTTATATGGAGGGGTTGTGGTCAGCAGATAATTTGACCATAGTCATGCGAATTATGGCTTTAAACCAAAAAGCATTTCAAGATATGGAAAAAGGACTGGCACGCCTGACGGCGCCAATATATAAATTCTATCATCTGTTCAGGAAGAATACCAAGGTGGGTAGTCGAAAAAACATACTGGCACATTATGATCTGGGAAACGATTTTTATTCATTGTTTCTCGATGAAACTATGACCTATTCCTGCGGCATCTTTGAGCACGAAAAAAGTTCCCTCGAAGATGCGTCAGCGGCCAAATATGATCGACTTTGCAAGAAGTTGATGCTCAAACCCGGGGATCGGGTCCTTGAAATCGGTACCGGCTGGGGTGCTTTTGCCGTGCATGCGGCCCGCAACTACGGGGTGCATGTGACCACAACCACCATCTCCGACCAACAGCACCGATTTACCCATAACCGTATTAAAGCAGCGGGGCTGGACGATCAAATTTCTCTCATAAAAAAGGACTACCGTGATCTTAGCGGAAAATTTGACAAACTGGTCTCCATCGAGATGATCGAAGCGGTCGGTCATCACTACTATACAACTTTTTTTGAAACCTGCAGCCGGCTGTTAAATAATGACGGCATGATGGCCATACAGGCAATCACCATCGGCGATCATATATTCGATCGCCACAAGCGATCGGTGGATTTCATCAAACGTTACATTTTCCCGGGCGGCTGTATCCCATCGGTCACCGCCCTAAGCAAAGCCTTTGCCAGGGCGACCGATTTACGGTTGATTCACCTGGAAGACATTACACCCCACTATGCCAGAACCCTGCGTGAATGGCGGCGACGGTTTTTCGCCAATCTTGATAAGGTCCGGGAAATGGGCTATCCTGCAACGTTTATTCGGATGTGGGAATACTATCTATGTTATTGTGAAGGCGGATTTGCTGAGCGCTATATTGGTGATGTCCAGATGCTGTTTGCCAAACCCCTGTTCCGGCAAGACTCGCTGATTGCGGAACAGGCATGTTTGAAACAGCTTCTACCTAAAGGTCTCAAACAACTCTGAAAAAGCGCTTGGATCTGCCTGCTGCGCGACCAGGGGCTGATCGGCAATTGCCGGTATCTGTTCTTCCAAAGTCGGTCTTTGATTGCGGTAAATAAGACCGATGGGGATTTTATCCCCCCATTCTTGAGCCTTTTGAAAGGCATTCAAGCGGTCGGAGGCATCGTGCGGTGAATCGGCATCGATTTTGTAGACCCGCTCGGAATACCATTTGAAGGTGTTGACGCGATTGAAGGAGACACAGGGCTGCAATATGTCGATCAAGGCAAATCCCTTATGCTGGATACCCGCTTGGATCAGGCCTGCCAGGTGGTCAATTTCTCCGGCAAAGCCCCGCGCCACAAAGCTGCAATCAGAAGCGACGGCTAACAGGAGCGGGTTGCAGGCCGGGCTGATGGCGCCCCGGGGTGTTGTTCTGGTAACAAAGCCGTAATCGCTGGTGGGTGACGTCTGGCCCTTGGTAAGACCGTAGACCTGGTTGTTGTGCACCAGATAGGTGATGTTGATATTGCGGCGCATGGCGTGCAGGAAGTGGTTGCCCCCCTCACCATAACCGTCGCCGTCACCGCCCTGGGCCAGGACCGTTAATTGGTGATTGGCAAGCTTGATTCCGGTGGCTACCGGCAGCGTTCTGCCGTGCAGTCCGTTGAAGCAATTGCACCGCAAATAATGGGGCGTTTTCGGTGCCTGCCCGATGCCGGATATGATGACCAACTCATGGGGCTCTTGCTGAAGATCTACCAGGGCCTGTTTTAAGGCTTTTAAAATGGAAAAATTGCCGCATCCCGGGCACCAGGCGATGGGATCATCACTGTGAAAGTCTTCAAGGGTAACCATATTAGCTCTCCTAAATCATACCTTTTATCTGGTCGACGATTTCGCGAGATGAGAAAGGCCGCCCATCGTATTTCAAAATCCTCAGATCGACGGCCAGGCCGGTTGCCTTGCTGAAAAAGTCGGCGAATTGACCGGTGAAGTTATTCTCGACGGCAATGATTTTAGCTTTTTGAAGCTCTGGGGTTGAGACATGCCGCGGATTGAAGGGAAAAAGTTCGCTGTAATGGATCATCCGGGCGGCAATTCCATTTTGATTCAGTTGGTCCACGGCCTCTTTGATGGCGCCATGGGTCGACCCCCAGCCCAGCAGGACGATTTCGGCTGGACCGGAAGGATAGATTTCCGGAGGGCCGATTTCCCGGCGCAATCCCTCGAGTTTTTGCATGCGCTTGCGCATCATCTGATTGCGGACCGCGGCACTCTCGGTGATGTGGCCTTCTTCGGTATGTTCATCGCTGTCGGCATAGAGAACTGCCTTGGTCTGCCCCGGCAGAATCCGGGGAGAGATTCCCGATTCGCTGGGTGCATAGCGTTTGTATTCGAGGGGCGAGGATAAATCCTGATTGGTTAAAATATGACCCCGATCAATCGTGATGGACCCAAGATCCAGATCATCGACCGTAAAATAGGCGTCACCGAAATGCTGATCACCCAGGACAATTATTGGGGTCTGGAATTTGTCCGCCAAATTGAAGGCTTTGGACATCAGATGCATCGCCTGCTCGGGGTAGCCGGGGGCCAGGATTGCTCTGGGAAAATCTCCGTGGCCGGCATGCATCACCAAATTCAAATCCGCCTGTTCGGTCCGGGTGGGAAGTCCGGTTGATGGACCCGGTCTCTGGGCCACAACGATAACCACCGGCGTTTCGGTCATGCCGGCCAGACTCAAAGCCTCGACCATCAAACAAAATCCGCCACCGGAAGTCGCCGTCATGGCCCGGACGCCGGCGAAATTGGCACCGATGACCATGTTGATGGCCGCGATTTCATCTTCGGCCTGCTCAAGAACGATGTTGTATTTATCAGCCTGGGAAGATACAAATTCCATGATGGTGGTGGCCGGCGACATAGGGTAGCCGGAATAAAATTTCAAGCCTGAGGCCATCGCACCCAAGGCCATGGCTTGACTGCCGGTGAGCAGCATCTTGCGGCGGACCGATTTTGCAGACGGCACCTTGAACGGCGGTTTGACTTTCAAATTCCGCCGAACATACTCATATCCAGCCGTCGCGCTTTTCTGATTGTTTGCCACCGTCTCGGCACCCTTTCGCTGAAACTGCTCCTGCAGGCCGTCCAATACCGGCTGCAGCCCAAAATTCAAAAGGGCCGTAGCCGCGCCGGTTGCCACTGCATTGATCATAATTTTGCTTTTCCCGGCTTCGGAGGCAATGCGGGCAAAGGGAACAGACAAGTGATTGGGATTCTCAGATTTAAAGTCGATCATTTCCCCATCGAACAGCAAGGTGCCATTTCCTGCCAGACAGTCGATATCCTGGCGAATCGTTTCCTCGTCCAGTGCGATCAGGATGTGAACCTGCTCCGCAACCGACCGTACCTGGGAATTTGAGATTCGAACCTGATCAAAATTATGCCCACCCCGGATGCGCGATTCAACATCCTGATTGATAAACACATAAAAATCGTGGCGCACAAAGGTTCTGGCAATAATTGAACTGATAGACTGAATCCCCTGACCGGCCGCACCGCCAATTCGGATGGAAATGTCCATTTTATGACCTCTCACTATTATTCTCGTCACCGCCGCAGCAACAGAGTGCATCCGATAAATAGATAAATCTGCCTGTTAAGTCAATCATCTTATATAAAAACCCATCACAGGTTGAAACCCTGGACGTTCCGTGGTAGATAAAATTGTCACCATAAAAGACTTTTTTGGAGGTAACCAAAATGGAGCTAAAAATGCGCGTGATGACAGAAAAACCCCTTAACGCCGAGACATCTGTCGAACAACTTCGTACCTGGATTACGGACAATGCCGTTTTTTTCAAGCGCAACCAGGGCCAGTTTATGGATGCGCCCGTTGAGCTCTTGGATTGGAAACTCCTTGTCGACGGGCTGGTAAAAAAGAAACTCAGTTTGACCTTTGAGGAAATCAACCGCCTGCCCAAGGTGGAGGCGACCGATACCCTGGAATGTTCAGGGAACAGCCGCTCGCTTTTAAAAGATAAGGCCTCCGGAAATCCCTGGACCATCGGCGGGGTGGGCAATGCCATCTGGGGTGGCGTATGGCTAAAAGACGTGCTTGCCTTAGCAGGTTTAAAGGCTGACGCCCAGCACGTGAGTTTTGAAGGAGCTGATAAACCGCTGGGTTCGGCGGGAATCAAATTTATTCGCAGCATTCCGATTGATAAGGCCATGTCTTCGACCCTGCTGGCCTATGAAATGAACGGACAGCCGCTGCCCCTCGAACACGGCTACCCGTTGCGGGCGCTGGCGCTGGGATGGACCGGCGCCAACTGTGTCAAATGGCTTCACCGAATCGAGGTTCTGGATCGGCCCTTTGAAGGCTTTTTTATGGACAAGGTCTACCGGGTGTTTCAAAAAGGCGAAGATCCTAAGTCCGGCGAGGTGGTTACAGGAATCCAGGTCAAATCGATTATTGTCGAACCTCAGAAAGATCAGGTTTTTCCTGCCGGTATCATACCGGTCAGAGGTGCCGCCTATGCCGGAGAAGCCGGAATTGAAAAAGTTGAAGTGTCGGTCGACCACGGGGCGACTTGGCATCCGGCCCGGTTGATCGGGCTGGAGCATCCATACGCCTGGCGTCACTGGGAGTACTTGTGGGATGTTAAAATCGGGGGTGACTACACCATAATGTCGCGGGCAACCGACAGCAACGGCCGCCGGCAGCCCGAGACCGCCCATTGGAATGCCCTGGGATACGGGAACAACGGTGTGCAAGAACACGCCGTCACAGTCCGCATCGACGCCTGACAGGTTGTATAAAAACGTCGCCTAAGGCTGCCATGCTGCGTTGCGCGGCCTTCTCAAATGCCCTCATATGGCGATTATGCTCCGCCCTTAGAAAGCCGTGCGCATTGCTTAACGGCCAGTTTCAGATTTTTCAACAGCCGTCAAGTAGAGTTGATCCTCTTAGGTGACCCGGCTTGCCTAACCGGTGGTGCATCAGAATGCATGCAGGACAAAGGAACTCTGCGCTTGAAAACACCACCCCGCCATCGCAATATTACTGTAAAAAGATTATTCTTAGATGCTTACCAGTTTGTTCGCGCCCAATCGTTTATCTCTAAACGTTTCGGTAGACAGTTTCTGCCAAGCCGCGTATATGCTGAGGTCGACATAACCTACAAGTGCAACTTGAAATGCTTAAACTGTAACCGTTCCTGCACTCAGGCCCCGAGTAACATAGAAATACCTGTCGCAGATATAGAGGCCTTTATAAATCAGAGCATTAAAAATAAAATCGTATGGAAACGTATTCGAATTCTGGGAGGAGAGCCAACCCTCCACAGTCGTATTTTTGACATCATCGACCTATTTATCGATTATCAGAGGGATTTTAATCCTTCTGTAAGGCTGGTGCTGGGCACGAATTACTTTGGAAATCAAGTTCATCGGGTGCTGGAGAAACTGCCCGACACAATTATTATTAAAAGTACGCTGAAGTCTTCCCGAGTGAATCTTTTCAAACCGTTTAATGCGGCACCTGTTGATACGCATTATAACAGGTTTTCAGACTACACTTGCGGTTGTCGCATTATTAAAGAGTGTGGTTTAGGATTAACGCCTTCGGGTTATTACATGTGTGCCGTTGCCGGAGGAATTGATCGGATTTATCGTTACAATCTGGGAAGGAAAAAAGTGCCGGATGAATCCGATACTTTTTCGGACCAGATGTCGGCCTTCTGCAGATTATGCGGTCATTTTGGCTTCCATTGGCCTACACGAAGATCCAAACAATCCAAAACGTGGCGTATGGCTTACAGGCGTTTTAACAGAAAAGAAATGGAAACCGGCTAACCGTATTTTGCAGCCATACAATCACTTTTTTTGGGATTGATTAAACCTCACACTCATATGACACCACTTAAAATACTGCATGTTATCGGACAAAGACCGGAAATGACCGGAAGTGGGATTTATTTTGAGGCGATTATCAGAGAATCTCAAAAGCATGGTTTTTCAAATTATGGGGTCGCCGGTGTCCCTGCCGGTGGGATTCATCCCTTCAAAGATATGGTTCAAGTCAAAGGCGCCTTTGTTTTTTTTGAATCGGAGTCGCTCGATTTCCCTGTTACCGGTATGTCAGATGTGATGCCTTATAAAAGCTCTCTCTTCAGAGAGCTAAAAGGCAAGCGTCTGACTTCCTATAAATCTGCATTCACACAGGTGCTTCAAACCGCTGGAAAAAAATTTGATCCAGATATCATTCACACGAATCACCTTTTTTTACTTTCGGCACTAGTAAGAAAATTATTTCCAAATGTGCCCGTAGTGGCAACCTGCCATGGCACAGATATGAGACAATACACCAACTGTCCGCACTTAAGACGGTTTATAAAACGTTATTGCCGGCAGCTGGACAAGATCATTGCTCTGACAAGCGATCAGAAATCGGATATCTGCCGTCTGTATGGCATCCCGTCCAGTAAAATTGTTGTTGTCGGCGGCGGGTATGATGAGATTTTGTTTACGCGTTGCCCAAAATCCGTTGCTGGAACCGTTCACATCCTCTATGCGGGTAAGTTCAATAGGAGCAAGGGCCTTCCCTGGCTGCTAAGGTCGCTTATGAAAATAAAAAATCATGACTGGCACCTCCATATGGCGGGCAGCGGCGATGGACCGGAATTTAACAATTGCATTGACCTCGCAGAAAAATTGGGCCACAAGGTTACCAACCATGGATACGTTACTCACAGCAGATTATCGGAACTTATGAAAATGGCCCATGTCCAGGTGCTTCCTTCTTTTTTTGAAGGTCTCCCGCTCGTGCTCTTTGAGGGTCTGGCATCCGGATGCCGAATTATCACCACCAATTTGTCCGGATTCCAAGAGATCTTTGGAAAAGCAAACATTGACACAATCAATCTGATTCAATTGCCGCCCCTAGAAACCATTGACCGGCCCCACCAAAAGGATGAGGCCCAATTGGAAAAGGTGCTATGTAAAAGCATCCTTAACATGATAGCTGCCGTAAAAAAATCTCCGGATTTTGACGATCCTCAGGCCGAAAAAATTGCATCTGATTATACTTGGCCACGTGTTTTTGAACGCACATTATCCGTCTACACTGATGCTGTTGAGCTAAAATAAGATCCAACAAATTGGGCAACGATTTGAGGCCGGCTTTAGGCAATCAATCCTGATTCCGGTCTTTAATTTTCAAAGAAGACAGCTGTCCAAACTGCTATGCAAAGTTGCAAATCATGCTGTCTTGTGCAGTATAGGGTCTTTGGGGCAGATCCACCTGCCTGGCGATATAATTCGGCACCACGATTCCGGACTCAAACTGGGCATAGTTAACAAAAGTTCGGCCGTCAATCCGCACCTTCATGCCACCGAACGGATCCTTCAGAGGTACAATTGCGCAGGCCGTTTTGTATTGTGCTTGCGCTTCTGAAAAACCCAACTCGGATGCCTTTTTGGCAAGGCTGATCTCAATGTAATGTCGCGAATCATTATTTATGTTATCTCTGTATTCTTCGCCTATTTTGGCTAATACTTCGCTCAATTTTTCAGTCATTTTTCTTTGCCTCCAAGTGGTTTAGGGGATTTGCATCAGCCATCGGATCATGTAGGCCAGCAGTGAAACAGCTGTCAGTCCGCCGCACCAGAGTCCGACAAACCAGAGCCATTGCGTCATTTGCTTAGTAAGTGGCTTCATGAGATGTTTTTCCTCTAAAAAGGTAGTAGCAGTATCCCGTGTAAGTGAGTACCAAGGGCAGCATGATAACGGTTCCGATCAGCATTAAGGATTGGGATTCGGGTGCCGCCGCCGCCTGTTGAAAAGTAATTTCAAAAGGGACCAGCCAGGGCCACAGGCTGATACCCAGGCCGATATAATTCAATAGAAAAATGCCCAGGCTTAAGAAAAACGGTCTGTATTCTCTCTGGGCCCCTAAATCGCGGGTCAGCAAAACGACAACGACGGCCGATAAAAGCGGCAGGGGCAGCAGAATGAAAAAATTAGGCAGGCTAAACCAAAGATTTTTTACATCCGAATTTAAAAAGGGCATGCTCAGGCTGACCAGCGCCATGAACAGGGCGACAAAGACAAGCAGATAGGCTGCGCATTTGCGCGCCCAGTCCTGGGTCGTGTCTTCGGTTTTCATGATCAGCCAGGTTGAACCCAGCAAGGCATAGCCGCATACCAGCGCCAGACCGGTCATCACGCTGAAGGCACTGAGCCAGTCCAGCGAACCGCCGGCAAAGCTGCGACCCTCAACTTCAATTCCCTGAACAAAGCCCCCCAGGATCATGCCCTGCATGAAGGCCGCCCCCAGCGAACCGAAGTGAAAGGCATAATCCCAGATGGCCCTTGATTTCCCGGTGGCTTTGAAGCGAAACTCAAATGCCACCCCCCGAAAAACCAGCCCCAGCAGCATGAGAATCACCGGGATATAGAGCGCCGGCATTACAATCGCATAGGCCAGGGGAAAAGCGGCGAACAAGCCGCCGCCGCCCAGAACCAGCCAGGTTTCATTGCCGTCCCAGAAGGGGGCAATCGAGTTCATCATGCGATCGCGACAGGTATCCGAAGGGGCAAAGGGAAACAAAATGCCCACCCCCAGGTCGAATCCATCCAGAATGACATACAAGAACATGGCCGTCATAATCAGACCGTACCAGATAAGCGGTAGGTCCAGAAAACCTGCGAAACTAAACATGTTTGCCTCCTCCTTTTTCGAAGCCCAGGTCGGTAACCAGCGGCGGTGTTTTGATGCCATGATCTCCGTAAGCCTTTTCCCGGGTGTCCGGACCCTTGCCGATCAGTCTCAAGATATAGTAGCTTCCGGCACCAAATACGAAGGTGTAGGTGATAATAAAAGCCAGCAGGGACAGGGCGATATTGGGCCCGATTACCGGCGATACGGTATCGGATGTCCGCAGGAGACCATAGACAACATAAGGTTGCCGGCCGATCTCAGTCACAAACCATCCGGCAAGCACGGCGATAAATCCCGCTGGGGTCAAGGCCATGCACCAGAGTTGAAACCAGCGGGTATCAAATAATTTCTTGCGGAAAAAAAGAACGGCGGCGATCACACCGGTTATTACCATCAAGGTTCCAATGCCGACCATAATTCGAAACGACCAGAAAACCCATGCCACCGGCGGACGTTCATCCCGGGGCCATTCCTTCAAACCCTTAACCTCGCCATCCAGCTCATGGGTTAGAATCAAGCTAGATAATTTGGGAATTTCAAGGGCATATTTGGTGCGCTCCTCTTCCTGGTCCGGCCAGCCGAACAATTTTAACGGGGCGCCGCGCTGGGTTTCCCAGAGGCCCTCCATTGCGGCCACTTTGGCCGGTTGATGTTCCAGGGTATTCAGCCCGTGTAAATCACCAATGATGGGCTGGATGGGTGCAACAAATACGGCCATGATCATGGCCATCCCAAACATCACCCGGGCATGCTTGACGTGTTGCTTCCGCCACAGATAGTAGGCTCCGATGCCGCCGACGACAAAGGCCGTGGTCAGGTAGGCGGCCATAACCATATGGGCAAAGCGGTAGGGGAAAGAGGGATTGAAGATGACCGCCAGCCAGTCTGTCGGATAGAAAAGGCCGTATTCTCCCACCCGATAGCCCTGGGGTGTCTGCATCCAACTATTGGCCGCCAGGATCCAGAAAGAGGACAACAGGGTTCCAAAGGCGACGATAACGGTGGATGCAAAATGCATCTTGCGGCTGACCCGGTTCCAGCCGAACAGCATGACACCGAGAAACGACGCTTCCAGAAAGAAGGCCGTTAAAACTTCATAACCGAGCAGAGGACCGAGAACATTTCCAACCTTATCGGAGAACACCGACCAGTTGGTGCCGAACTGATAGGACATTACCACGCCGGAAACGACGCCCATGCCAAAGGTGACGGCAAATATTTTCACCCACATACGGTAAACTTCTTGATAGACTTTCTTGCCGGTCTTTAGATAGCGCCATTCGACCACCGCCAGCCAGCTGGCCAGACCGATGGTAAATGCCGGAAAGATGATGTGAAAACTAATTGTAAACGCGAATTGAATCCGCGCCAGTATTACCGGATCTAAATGTGCTAGCATAGTTCACCTTTTTTCTCCTTTGCAGGCAACCAGGGCACGAACGCGCTGGTGTGTTTGACATAATCGCTGTATCCGGGACGGTTTTTGACCAGCGCCTGCTCGGTCAGGGGGATACCGGTCATTTTCAAAAGAACCGCGGTGATAATAATGGGGCTGATAATCGTCCACCAGCTGTTGGGTGTTGACAGTGTAATGAGAAAAATCCCCCACCAAGCGAGAAATTCACCGAAATAATTTGGGTGCCGAGTATAAGCCCACAAACCACGGTCCATGACCCGACCTTTGTTGGCCGGATCGGATTTAAACCGCGCCAGTTGCCAGTCACCCAGCGACTCAAATGTAAAACCGATGGCCCAGACGATAATTCCTGAAGCATCCAGCCAGGTAAATGAGCTTGGTGTCTCTGCCAGTTGACCGATCTGTAAGGCGAGAGAAATCACCCACAAAAACAGCGCCTGCAGAATAAACACCTTGAAAAGGCTGACAAGCCAGAACCGTTCACCACTCTTTATCCGCCAGGTGCCATAGCGCGGGTCCTCTCCTTTTCCCCAATTCCGCCATGAAAGATAAAGGCTTAATCTAAGCCCCCACAGGCTTACCAATATGGCGATCAGCATTTTACGGCCGCCATACCCGTCCGACAGAAAAAAGGTCAGCCAGGCTATCAGAACAAAGCCCAGTCCCCACAGGCTGTCGACAATGGTCACATTTCGATAGGCGACACTGAGCAACCACCCGGTGACCATCATGGCCGCTACGGCAACCAGATTCCAGTAAATGATCGTAAAAGAAGTTAGCATGGTTTTCCTCCAACCCTTTTAGACAGGCGTTTGTGAAGTTTTCAGCGGATTGGTGGCCGGCAGTCCGGCCTGGCGCTGTGCAATGGCCTTGCGTATCTCGGCATGGATACGGCCGCTGATGGGATAGGCGCAAGCAATAACGATGGCGACCATATTGCACAGCGACGGGACCAGGGCATATAAGACGCGCAGGGTCATCTGGACCTCTGCCGACTGCTCCACATTGGGGGTATAGCCAACCATTCCGAGTATCGACAGGCCGGCGCCGATCCCCACAGCGGCAGCGAATTTTTTTGAAATCGACCACAGACCGATGTATTGCCCCTCCCGTCTCTCACCGGTCAGAAGCTCATCATAGTCAATCACATCCGCCTGGATCGCAGAGGGAATGGCCAGGGTAGCACCGAATCCAATACCGGACAAAAAAACAAGGATTCCATAAATTGAGGCATCTCCCGGACCGAGAAAAAAGACTCCCGCAAAGGCACCGGTGTTGATCGCCATGGAGGCGAGCCAGGCCGCCTTTTTCCCGGTGCGGCGCGAAATCATAATCCAGGCCGGCAAGAAAATGATGCCGGCAACGAAATACAGCATAAGGAAAAAGTCGGCCAATTGCGATTCCAGCACATACTCCACGTAGAAAAGAATCAGTGTCGCCGGCAGATTGTTTCCAATGGCACTCACGGTATATGCAACCAGCAGAATGACAAAAGGGCGATTATGACCCACCTGGCGAAGACCGCGCCAGACGCCCTTGGTCTGATGTTCTGCCGCAGGTCGCCGCTCACGGATAGCCAGCACGCACCACCAGCAGGTTCCAACCAAAAGCGGCGCATAAATGACCGCTATCCAGAAAAATTTGGCGCGTTCCCCGTCGGCATCCGCGGGCAGATTAAACAGCCATCCGACAAGAGCGGGGGAGCTTGCCGCTGCCAGGGTCCCGGCAATCAGAAATCCATCGCGCATGCCAAAAAGAGAAGTCCGCTCGTGATAGTCAAATGTGATTTCCGGACCCAGGGATTCGAAGGGCACGACAACCGCCGTCCAGAAAAGAAAAAGGAGGTAAATGGTTACACCGAACCACACCGTTTCCATTGTCTCTGAAACCGCGGGCGGGTTGAACAAAAGAAACATTGCGACGGCCACCAGGATGGACCCGAATGCGATATAGGGCCGTCTTCTGCCAAGGCGAGTTGTCGTTCGATCGGAGAGGTAACCGATGGCCGGATCGGTAACTGCATCAAACATGCGGACACTAAACATAAGATAACCCAGAACCGCAATGTTGATCCCAACCACATCCGTATAAAACTTCGGAATGTATACATAAACGGGAATCCCTACCACCGCCAGCGCAAATGCAGGGGCTGCATAGGCAAATTTCTGGATCTTAGCCACCCGGTATTGTTTTTCAGTTGTCATTGCTATCCGAGTCGCCGCAAGGTCCTATACCGATCGGTCCGCAAGGGCCGCCGGACCCGAACAGGGTGGAGAGCGAATCGTTTGTTTGCGACCCAGAACGAATTGACCCATAAACAGCCGACGGTTATTCCCAGAATCAGTTCAAACATGATATTTTATCCCCTCTAATTTACAGTCTCAGTTTTACCACGATTTGTACTCCTATTCTTATCATCCAGCCCGACAAAGCAATGGGAGAAAAAACCGGGCATACTGATAGTAAAAACCTATTAAATTTATTCTGATGATTCGGCTGCATCCTGCTTGCTATTTGATCTCAGAGACTTACATTTTTTGGCAACCGGGAAATCATACTTTTTTTAAAACACGCTAGCGGATTTCATGGGAAGGACTTAGCTATTTATTATGGAGAAAAAAAATATTTTTGTTGTCGGCGGCAGCTCAGGTATCGGCCTTGAAATCGTAAAAAAGCTCGAGAATAATCAGAACGAAGTTTTTGTTGGCTCACGAACCAGCGAAACCCTGGCAGACTATCCGCAGGTTCACCATCTCCAACTTGATGTTACAAAGGATTTCTCTGACCTCGAGGGCCTGCCTGAGATTTTACACGGGCTGGTTTACTGTCCTGGAACGATTATTCTCAAACCCTTTCATCGACTGACAAGCGCAGATTTCCGAAGAGATTTCGAAATTAATCTTTTGGGGGCGGTGAAAGTAATCCAGGGTTGTTTGAAGAGATTAAAAAAATCTCCGACCGGCGCATCCATTGTGTTGTTCAGTACCGTTGCCGTAAAGGTCGGTATGCCCTTTCATGCCTCTGTGGCCAGCGCCAAAGCGGCGGTTGAGGGATTGACGAGGTCACTGGCCGCCGAGTTTGCACCCCGCATTCGGGTCAATGCCATTGCACCTTCCTTGACCGAAACGCCTCTGGCCGAATCGCTCTTATCCAGTGAAGACAGAAAGAAGGCCTCTGCCGAGCGCCATCCCCTCAAGCGGATTGGCTCGCCGCAGGAAATCGCCGGTTTTGCGCAACATCTTTTGAGCGATGAGGGATCATGGATTACCGGGCAGATCTTTCATGTTGATGGGGGAATGTCATCCCTAAGAGTATTTAAATGATTGATTTTGACAGTAAAAATTTCTATGGTGGGGGCAGGTGCATTGCAGCGAAGGCAAATCTTAGATATCTGAAATTTAGGGGATGTTAAAAATGAAAAATTGTGAGAAATGCAGATTCAGGGGGATCTATGAAAAAAATCCAAAGTCTTTTTTGGGCCGCATTTGGAAATGGCATATCGGATGGTGCCCGGGCTGGAAATCATATTTGAGGTCTTTACCAGGCAAAGACAGAGACCAATTAATAAAACGCTACAGCAATACCTGAGATTTAGGAACTCTGTCGGCGCTGATAAAACGCAAACAACACCTGACATTCTTGGCAGGGGCGGGGCTTATTCCCGCCCTTAGCCTTTAGCGTGCTGGTTTGGGGGCGGGGATAAACCCCGCCCCTGCGCAAAAAAGATACCCGTAAAACCGGGAGACAGCACATAATATCCTGGCAATTATTTCCGGGAAAAAGCACCAGCGGTTGCACGGAGGATAACGATGATAATAGATGCGTCGGGGGAAAGACTGATTGCCGATAATTTTGATGGTGAACTGCAGCCCGGGCAAAAGGATCGCTTCCGGCGGCAGCTCGAATTTATTCTCGAAGCGGACAAACTCAAGCATGTCCTGCGGCGGACCATTTTGATGGATAAGTCGCGGCGGGAAAATTCGGCCGAACACTCCTGGCATATTGCGCTGACGGTTATGGTACTGTCGGAGTATGCCCGGGATGCGGATATCGATTTTTTCCGGGTGATGAAAATTCTGCTGGTTCATGATTTGATTGAAATCGATGCCGGGGATACTTACTGTCACGATGAGAATGGGAAAAAGGATCAGACCGAAAGAGAAAGGTTGGCTGCCGATCGGATCTTCAACATCCTGCCGCCGGACCAGGCCGGGACATTTCGCGATCTTTGGGATGAATTCGAAGATAGAAAGACACCGGAATCGCGGTTTGCCAATGCCCTGGATCGGGTCCAGCCCCTTTTGCACAACTATTTTACGCAGGGGCAGACCTGGCTGGAAAATGATATCAAAAGTGACCAGGTAAAATCACGCATGCAGCCGGTTGATGACGGCGCACCGGTTTTATGGAACTATGTAAGCACCTTGATTGATGATGCCGTCAAGAAAGGATTTCTTTCCGAAAGTTAGCGAAGTTACACCCGCATGAATCCAGACGCAACCAAGCCCTTAATTGATGCCAGGAACCTCACGCGCTTATATACCCTGGGCGACAGCGAAGTCATTGGCATCAATGCCGTCGATCTTCGGATTACCGCCGGTGAACTGGTCCTGTTGAAAGGCAACAGCGGTTCCGGCAAAAGTACCTTGCTGTCTTTGCTGGCAGGTCTGGATCGTCCGACCCGGGGCGAGTTAACGGTGGCCGAAAATGACCTGGTCAGCGCAGCTCCAGCGGATCTCACACATTTCAGGCGGGAAATCGTGGGGATGGTATTTCAATCCTTTAACCTGATGCCGACCCTCAATGTGCTGGAAAATGCGTGCCTTCCTGGATTGCTGGCCGGTAAAAATCCCGCAGCTATTAAATCCAAGGCCACCGAACTGTTAAGCTGGCTCGGCCTCAGTCAACGATTTACCCACCTTCCGGCGCAGCTTTCAGGCGGTGAAATGCAGCGGACTGCCATTGCCAGGGCGCTGATAAACGACCCGGATATTATTCTGGCTGATGAACCCACCGGCAACTTAGACAGCCGCAACGGACAGATTGTTATTGAGCTGCTGGCAGAATTGAACCACAGATGGAAGCGGACGGTTGTTATCGCCACTCACAGTAACCTTGCAGATTCACTGGCGACGATCCGGTTTGAATTGCAAGACGGTTCCATCGTGGATCATCAGCGATGAATTCATAGATGAATTCCCAAGAGACGAACTCATCGTGTGTTTCGTGTTTTGTATTTAGTGTTTAGCCACAGCAATGGCTGTAAATCCTACCAAATACCAAATACCAAACACCAAACACCAATTCCACCCGAAAGCATGTAATATGCAGCGTCTATTATTCTATTTCCAGTTCTTCGTCTGGTTCAGTCTGCGTAACATGCGCAAGCATTTAGGTCGCGCTTTGACGGTGCTGCTGGGGGTTGCGCTGGGAGCTGCCGTATTTACCAGTGTGCGGCTTTCCATCAATGCCTCCCTGGATTCATTTACCCGAAGCATGGATATAATTACCGGCCGGACCGACCGGGTTTTGATTCGGCCGGGTGGTCGTGTTCCGGAAGAACTGGTTACTTTGCTCTTACAACAATCTTCCATCGACAGTGCCTCACCCTTGCTCACCACCTATGTCCGCCCTGCGAAGGAAGGTGCCGCACCGTTTCTGCTCATTGGATTTGATCCCATCCTGGACAGGTCCATCCGTAACTGGGAAATCGCCGACACCGGCCGGCAGGCGGCAGGTTCATGGCAGGATCTGATCAAAGATCCCTACACCTTGATTATCGGAAAACCTCTGGCGGCTAAATATCAATACCGGCAAGGAGATTTTGTGTCCATTGAACATGCCCACCAGACTGCCGACTTTAGAATTGCAGGGACCCTGGCCCGGGAAGGGTTGGCCCTGGTGGAGGGTGGGCAGGTGGCTCTAACGGATATCGCCACGTTTCAAGAATTTACAGGGCTGCACGGAGTGGTGGACAGAATTGATTTGCGCTTTAAGCCCCATGCAGCAGCCAGCGGCCTGCAAGAACTAGCCGAACTGTTGCCCGCGGACATTGTCATCGGATCACCGACTGCCGCCAAAGAAAGCGGTCGGGGAATGATCAAAGCCTATGAGCTGAATCTATCGATTTTAAGTTTTGCTTCATTATTTGTCGGGATGTTTCTGGTTTACAGCCTGGTGGCGTTGAATGCCGCCTCCCGGCGCCATGAGCTGGCTGTTTTGCGTTCCACCGGTGCGTCACCCAATTTCCTATTTCTCCTGTTTGTAGCCGAAGGTGGTTTGCTTGGATTAGCCGGCTGGATCCTGGCGATTCCGATCAGCGGCTTTTTGGTCAAATTTCTTCTGGGTGGTGTCAGCCAGACTATATCCACCCTGTTTGTGCGTGTTCAGGTGGATAAATTATCGTTGAGCTTATGGGAATTCGGATTGAGTTTTGCAGTTACGGTTCTGATCGCCGTTCTGGCGGCGCTGCAACCCGCCAGGGAAGCCATGCAGGTATCACCGAAAGAAGCGTTGGAAATTTCCGGGCATGGCCTGCAAATCAGAAAATCGCCCCGCAGACTCGCCCTGATCGGTTTGATGGCCATTGTTCTGGTGTATCCGCTTTCCCGGCTCCCCGCTGTATTTGGCATTCCCGTTCCAGGCTATTTGGCTATATTGTTGCTTTTTGTCGGGTTTTCCCTGCTGGCCCCCTGGTTTCTGGGTCATCTGGGAAACATCTTGTCACCCATACTTCGCCGCTTTGCCGGGACACCGGCCTACCTGGCCGGCCGCTATGTGCGGGACAGCGGAACCAGAACAGCCGTATCCGTCGGCGCCCTGATCACTGCCGTGGCCCTGTTTGCATCTCTGGTGATTATGATTCACAGTTTTCGCCGGACCGTTGAAATCTGGACCCATCAGACGGTCAGCGGCGATTTGTTTTTTACCACCAAATTAAATGAAATCAATCAATTTCGTCATCCGGTTCCGCCCGCAGTAGCTGCCTGGTTTCAGTCCCTGGGAGAAGACCTGGAGGTGGTTCCCAACCGCCGCTTCTTTTTGAGTTATGAAAATTTCCCCTATGAGTTTGAGGTTTTAGACCTGGATATTTTTCTAAAATATGCAGATTTTTTCTGGTTCAAAGGCCGGCCGGAAATCATACGACCCCGGTTGAAAAATGGAGACGGGGTTATTATTTCGGAAGTTTTTTCCAATCGAACCGGGTTGAACATCGGTGATATATTCCGGGCGAAGGTTGAAGCGTCTCTGGTTGAGCTTCCGGTTTTAGGCATCGTGCGGGATTATCGGACCCAGGGCGGGGTGGTCTTTTATTCAATCAAACAATTTAGAGAACGTTACCATGATCCCGGCTGGGGCGGCGCCAGAATTTATTTTCGGAATCGAACCCAGGACCTGAGCCGGGCGGTGATCGGGTTACGATCAAAAATAATTGAGCGCTGGGGTGACACCCTGGAAATGATCAACGGCCAGGATTTGCGAAATTCCATCCTGAAGGTATTCGACGAAACCTTTGCCGTTACCACCGTCCTCTTGCTCATTGCTCTGGTGATCGCAGCGCTCGGAATAACGACCACCCTGACGGTTCTGGTGCTCGAACGGTCCCGGCAGTTGAACACACTTTTTGCCGTGGGCGCCAGTTTTGGTCAGATTCGGGCAATGATATTCTGGGAGGCCGCATTTATGGTGATCGCCGGCGAGGTCGCCGGGATTGCCTGCGGTTTCATGCTTTCCTATCTATTGGTTTATGTGATTAATCAGCAATCTTTTGGCTGGACTTTTTTATACAGTGTCGACTGGCAGGCCCTGACGATGTCTTTGCCGCTGATCATCCTGACGTCCCTGGCGGCGGCCGTCCCGGCGATAAGGATGGTATTCAGGGAGCCGCCGGCCAGTCTTCTGCGAGAATAACCAATAACGAGTAACCCAAAGCCGGTTAATTATGAGAAATTTTTTCACCTTGTTGATCGCTTTATTTACAGCAACATTTGTGGTTTCGATAGCAAATAGTGGTGAGACAACCGGCTTTCTATCCGTCACCGGCCCCTGTAACCTGGAATTTCCGAAAGACCACGGCCCCCATCCCGGATATCGCACCGAGTGGTGGTATTACACGGGGAATTTGCAGGCGGCTTCCGGAGCGAAATATGGATTTCAGTTGACATTTTTTCGCAGTCAAATCAGCCCGCCCGATGACCGCCAAAAATGGCCCCAACCGACTTCGGCCTGGCGGACCCAGCAAGTTTATATGGCCCACAGCGCCATTTCCAACATCTCTGAAAAACAGCATCTGCAGGCAGAGCTGGTATCACGTCAGGCGCTGAACATGGCAGGTGCCGATCAGATTGAAGACACCACCACCATATTTCTGAAAAACTGGTCGGCTCGTCTAAGTCCGGACCAGCACCTGCTGACGGTGAATTCAGACGGGTTTTCCTATGAACTGACGTTGACTCCGGAAAAGCCGCCTGTGCTGCACGGCCTTGCCGGTTACAGCCTCAAAGGCTCAACGGCGGAGCGGGCCAGTTGTTATTATTCACTCTCCCGGCTCAGCGCTGAAGGCCAGTTATCCATCGGTGAAAAAAAGGTGGCGGTAAAAGGGTCGGCCTGGATGGACCATGAATACAGCACCGCACTGTTGGAGCCGGGACTGCAGGGTTGGGACTGGTTTTCGCTGCAGCTCTCGGACCAGACGGAAGTTATGGCCTTTGTCCTAAGAAAAGAGAAGGGGGGGATTGGTCCGGCCTCCAGCGCAACCGTTATCGGCCATCAGGGCCAAAATCGTCATATAAGTAACCAGGAATTTGCGGTGACCGTAAAGAACACATGGAAAAGCCCGCATTCTAAAGCGGTTTATCCGGCCGGCTGGCGGCTGCAGATTTTTCCGGGTTCGCTTGATCTAACCATTAGGCCCACCCTGGCGGATCAAGAGATGTGCACTACCGCAAGCACCGGTGTGATCTACTGGGAAGGCAGCGTATCAATTGAGGGGACCAGGGCCGGCCAACCGGTTGTCGGGCAGGGTTATGTCGAATTGACAGGATACGACAAGGCCTTTGATGCACCCCTGTGAATTGACGTTTGGTTTTCCATTTGCTAATCTTTGGCTAGCGATCAAATTTGAAGGAGTCTGATTATGCGTCGGATCAAAAGAGTCGAAAAGACTATCAGCATACTGATGACGGTCATTCTGGTGATGATCACCGCACCTGTCCCTTCGGTTTTTGCGGCCATGGTCGGTACGCAAGCAATTCTGGTAAATCAGGATGCACAGAATGCCCGGAATCAGCTGCGATCGTTTTTAGATCGGGAAGATATTCAGTTCCGATTGACGGCCCGGGGAATTGACCCGGCTGAGGTCAAAGCGCGGATTGACAGCCTGTCCGATGCTGAAATCATGCAAATAGCCGACAAGATTGACCAACTTCCCGCCGGAGGCAGCTTTTGGGGCACCGTATTGTATCTCGCCATCATCGCCTTTATCGTCCTGGTGGTGTTGGAGTTGCTGGGATACACTGACTTTGTATAGCGAAAGGTTTCAGGTGTCAGACTTACTGAGGTGTCAGGTGTCAGGTGTCGGGTTTCAGTGTTCGGTATCTGCGATCTCTGACCCCTCGTATGAGACTCAGTAGATCGATGTATCCATCTGGATCAAATCTACCGTTTCGATAGCCGGGTCTGGTTTAAACAGCGAACCGCAGAATTTCGAATATCGAACCGCAGAATGTTGAAGGGTGGTTTCGCTTTGTTCAGTTCTTTTTATAAAAAAGATAGAATACATTCCTTCGATCCGCCTGCGGCGGAACATTCGACATTCGACATTCGATATTTGCTTTTCTTGTGGGTTATTGGCGGTTTGCTTGTCGGCTGTGCGGGCTTCAAAAAATCCGAATTAGCGCTTCTGCCGGAAAATATTCCCCCGGGTTTTGAACTTGAAAAGGTCCCGTTTTACCCCCAGAGTGAATACCAGTGCGGTCCTTCCACCCTTGCCATGGCTCTGACATACAGCGATTTGCCGGTTACCCCTGAAGCGCTCAAAAGCCAGGTCTACACCCCTTCGCGTAAGGGAAGCCTGCAGATGGCCATGATCGGCGCTACCCGCCGCCATGGCAGAATCGCCTATCCAATCTTAGGTTTGAACTCAATATGGTCGGAAATTGCCGCAGGCCATCCTGTGGTTGTGCTGCAAAACCTTGGATTGTCGTGGATTCCGGTGTGGCATTATGCGGTCGTAATCGGTTATGATTTTAGAGAAAATACTGTCATCCTCCGTTCGGGAACGACCGCGCGCAAGGTGATGTCTTTTTTTACATTTGAAAAAACCTGGGCCCGCAGCGACTATTGGGGACTGATCGTGCTCAAGCCGACACAGTTGCCGGCAATTGCCAGAGAAAAAGACTACCTGGCAGCCGTGTTCGGGCTGGAAAAATCCCGTCAATTTGACGCTGCGATTAAAGGCTACCAAAAAGCCCTGACACGCTGGCCGCAAAGCCTGATAGGGTTCATGGGGCTGGGCAACAGCTTGTATGCGCTTGGAGATCTTCAGGGCGCCGAAGCCGCTTTTAGAATGGCAGTCAAGAATCACCCGGAGGCGGCGGGAGCCTATAACAATCTCGCCCAGGTACTGTTGGAGCAGGGGCACAAACTGGAAGCACTTGAAGCCGCCCAAAGGGCTGTTGCCATCGGGGGACCGATGAGCGAGATATACAAGTCAACGCTTAAAGAGATTCAGTCAAAAAAGTAAAATAGTGTTAGGAAAATAAGCAAATTTTTGCTATAGGTTAACTAAAGGGCTTCGCCCCAATATCTCATCCACAAAAAATTTGATGTCCCTAAAAACGATGAATTTTCATCTGTAGAAGTTTCTAAACGTTAACTTTGACCGTTTCATTCTGAAGGATTTGCATGCATTTCGGAGGCATTTCGATGCGCATCAGATCGTTGCTGGTTAGTTTATGTTTCTTTGTGATGCTGCTCTCCGCCTGTATGCCAATGCCCCTTTATACTGAGGTGCAAAACGAGCTGGAGGAAACCCGGGTCCAGAGAGACGAAGTCCGGCGGAAACTTGAAATCCTCCAGGCGCAACAAAAGCAGACAGAAGAAAAGCTTCAATGGGTGGAAGTGGAGTTCGGTAATTCAGAGGCCGCAAGAAACCAGTTGTCCCAGGACCTGAACAAACTTCAAACCCAAACCGCCTATCTGAAAAATATCAACCTGCAGCAGCAGGAAAATATTAGAGCGCTCAAACTGGAATTAGAGAAGAGACGGTCAGTCATCCAACTCCAGGGAAAGGTCATCCAGCTGTTGGATGATACCAAGAAGACGATTGAAACCAGCCTGAAAGATCAAATTGCCGCCCAGGAGATTGAAGTTGTCGAAGTAGACGATAGGCTGAAAGTCATATTTATAGATAAGATTCTTTTTGACTCAGGAAGCGTTGAAATTAACCCCGGGGGAAAAGAATTGTTGCGAATTATGGCGGGTTCTTTGAAGGAAGCCAATGACCATGAAATCGTGGTGGAGGGTCACACGGACAATGTCCCTTTAAGTGCGGCATTGCGAAAACGCTTTCCCAGCAACTGGGAGCTTTCAACGGCCAGAGCAGCAGCCGTAGCCCGCTTTTTACAGCGAGAGGGAGGGATCCGGCCTGAGAGGCTTTCGGCCCGCGGTTACAGCTTTTATAGACCGGTAGCCTCCAATAAAGCCGAAGAAGGCCGCCACCAGAATCGACGCATCGAAATCATTCTGGGGCCCTATAGATGAATGAAGAATATTCCTGAGGCAGACAAGTGTCGAATGATGAATGAATATGGGTTGAAATTGCTGCGCCTCACCATTTTTTAAATTAAAATGGATCCGCCGCCGGCGGATCCATTGTCATTCCTCCAGCACTTTTCTTAACTTCTGCGATAACTGCACGATATCGAAGGGCTTTTGTATAAAGCCGTTACAGCCCCTATCCATCAATTCTTCAATTTGTTTATTCAGGCTGTATCCGCTCACCAGAAGCACCTTAACCTCTGGATTAATTTTCTTCAATGCATCGTATGTGTCCCTGCCGTTCATTTCAGGCATAATCATATCCAGCGCCACCAGGTCAAAATCAACCATTTTTTCCTTATACAGCTCGATGGCCTCTTTGCCGCTCAATGCGGGAACAACTTGATAGCCTAGCTCCCTGAGCATCAGCTTTTCAACTTGAATCGTGCCTTCTTCATCATCCACTAACAGAATCGCCTCGTTTCCTTTTACCATTTCGGTGCTGATTTCGGTGTCCTCTACTTCTTTGAGATCCGATGCCGGCAGATAGATATTGAAAGTCGTCCCGTGATTGATCTCGCTGTAAACCCGTATGATTCCGTTATGATTTTTTATAATGCCGTAGGCCGAGGCCAGGCCGAGGCCGGTCCCCTTACCCACATCCTTGGTGGTAAAAAAGGGCTCAAAAATCCTTTCGATGATGTCCTGGCTAATGCCCACACCGGTATCCGTCACTGAAACTTTCACATAATTTCCCTGGGGCACTTCAAAGGGCTTGCAGTAATCAGCACTTAGATAAATATTTTCGGTTTGGATATAGATATCGCCGCCGTCAGCCATGGCGTGCCAGGCATTGAGGTAAAGATTTATCAGCACCTGCTCTATTTGACCCGGATCGACCTTAACACTCCAGAGATCAGCCTGAAGTTTTTTGTGGGCCACAATTTCTTTGCGGGTGCGGGTGAACATTTTCGTGCTGTTTTCAACGATAGTATTGAGAGAGGTTTGCCTGAGGGTATATTTTCCCTTCCTGGCAAAACCCAGCAGTTGATTGGTGAGATTGGCTGCGTTCATGACCGCGTTTTCAATGCCCTGGATGTATTCATCATTGGGATCTTCAGCACCAGATTGCAGGCGCATCAGGGAAACATACCCCTGGATACCCATCAAGAGATTGTTGAAATCATGGGCGATGCCGCCGGCGAGGGTGCCGACAGCTTCCATCTTTTGAGAATGAATCAACTGGCTTTCCAGGTGCTTTTTTTCCTTCTCGACTTCTCTGCGTACGGTGATATCCCGGGCCACATTTAGAATAACATTGCGTCCTCTGTAGGATATGGCCCGGGAGTGGATTTCCACCGGAATAGGATCCCCGTCAATTTTCGCATGCGATGTTTCGACCGTGATTTTTTGGAGAGGGTGTTGTTCAATGTTTTTGCCCAGCTGATTGATTATCAAAGCGGCATCTTCTGCCGGAATGATATCGGTCAGGTTTAATTCAAAAAACTGTTCCGGTTTGTAACCCAGTTTGGAGTAGGCGGCTTCATTGGCTTCCAGCACGTTTCCTTGGCGATCAAGGATGTATACCGCATCATCCACGTTTTCAAGCAATTCTTTATATCGAGATTGTTCTTCGGCATCCTTCAAATTAGCCAGCATGAAATTGAAAGCCTGAGACAGTTGATTGAATTCCCAGTAGTTGCTGTCATTGTTTTCGAACAAAAGATTTTTCTCCCCCTCGGAAATCTGAATGGCCTTTTTCGTCATTTGACGTAAGGGCGCCACCATTTTTTGCCCGAGATAGATGGACATTATGATGGACAGCGTTAGAATGACAATCGAAAGCAGGCCGATCCATAAGCTTACTTTCCGTTTCGAACTGACCAGGGCTTCCAGGGAGGACTGGAAATAAAGGTTATCAAATCCGTCTATTTTAGATAAAATGAGCTTATTGCCCAGGGGGAGAAGTTCCAGTTTCATGTCGATATTTTTACGCATGTCTTCACTGATGGGGGCTTCCGTCTGGGAGGTTAAGCTGTATAGCCGGTCGGTCTTCACAATGGAAATATCGCCACTTACCGTTTCATTAATGGTTGAAATCAACTTATGATCCCGGGTCATGTCATACAGGGCATAGGCTGTTCCCATCAGCTGTGTTTGATGCATGATGGGGGTTGAAAGCCACCAGACCAAACGTATCTTTCCGTCGTCCTCTATCACTTCCCCATAGGGATAACTTCTTTGAGCGAAATCGATCAGTTTTTTGGATATATTGGGATAGGTATCGGGAATAATCGTATTCTCACTCTGCTTTTTGACGAAGAAATAAACACCTTCCCGGGATGGGTAAAATTCGGAGATCCGATCTTCAAGTTGAGATTTGCCGTCGAGCATCACAGTTACCCGGATAATGTTGTCGGATCCAAGATCCTTCAGCATACCACTGATGCTCGTGATGCGGTTGTTTAGAATGATTTCAACCTGACCCTTTTCCGCCAGAATCTTCTTGCGAAATTCCAACTCGACTTGTTTGCCAAAATAACCGTATAGCGCCACCAGGATGACAAAAACAGACAGGGTGGCAAGCACCACAAATGTTGATACCAGGTAGGTTGAAAATCGCTTTTGATTTCTGTAATTCAGGATTTTTTTAAGAAATCGGGCGTTTTTGAGTCGGGTTAAGGGATGCGACAATATGCTTTTCTTTTCTGTCAACACTTTGGATTTCCCGTATTTTTTCGGCAAATCGTCTGTCCCGCTGCAGATAGTACCGGCACTCAACATTTTGTTACCTGCGTGGCCGGGATTCAGCCTCAAATGAAAGGAATAAAACTGGTAAACTTAATTTATATTAAAAAATTAGCAGGTTGTCAAAACAAAAGGCAGTTGACCTGGTCCTTTTAAATTGGTTATATAAAAACGAAGGAAAAAATTAAATGCATCAGTCCGGGAGGTATCAATGGGTGGGGGATATGCTGGAAAAATCGGATTCGTTGATTTAACAAGCGGTGAAATCAAAACAGAAGTGCTTGATGAAGATCTGGCGCGGCAGTTTATCGGAGGGCAGGGTCTGGGGGCACAGATTTTATTTGAGCGCCAGAAAAAAGGGGCCGATCCTTTAGGACCGGAAAGCCTTCTCGGTTTTACGACCGGCCCGCTCACCGGCACCAAAACGCCCACCGGCGGCCGCTACATGGTGGTGTGCAAATCCCCTTTGACCGGTGGGTGGGGTGACGCCAACTCCGGGGGATATTTCGGAAGCAAACTGAAAGCGGCCGGCTGGGATGCGATTTTTGTTAGCGGCATGGCACCTTCACCGCGTTATCTTATGATCGTCAATGACCGGATTGAACTGAAAGATGCCTCCCACTTATGGGGTCGGGACATTATCGACACCGAGGCAACCATCCGGACAGAAGCCAACGATAAAAACACCCGGATGGCTTCCATTGGGCCTGCCGCAGAAAAAATTTCATTGATCAGCGGTATCGTAAACGACGGTGGACGCCTGGCGGCCCGTTCAGGGGTGGGTGCCGTGATGGGTGCCAAAAAGTTGAAAGCGATTGCCGTGCGTGGAACCGGAAAGGTGGCCATTGCAGATCAGGAGGCGCTGGGTCTGCTCCGCAAAAAATTCATTGAGGAGATGCGGCAAATGGATGGATTTCCGCAGATACTGATGAAATACGGTACCTGCGGGCTCACCGAGTCGCTTGTGGCCACCGGCGCAACCCCGATCAAGAACTGGCAACTGACCGGTGAACAGGCATTTTCCAATATTGGAAACCTCACCGATGCCGAAACGATCATTAAATATCAAACCCGGAAATACGGTTGCGCCAACTGCCCGATCGCCTGCGGCGGTATTTTCACTGTTTCCGATGGGAAGTACCCGGTTGGTGAAACCAAAAAGCCTGAATATGAGACCATCGGCGCTTTCGGTACCATGTGTATGTGTGATGATTTTGAAACCATTATCAAATTAAACGACATGTGCAATCGCGGCGGCCTGGACACCATATCCGCCGGCACCGCCCTGGCCTTTGCCATGGAGTGTTTTGAAAATGGGGTCATCACCGAATCCGATATGGATGGTATCTCCCTGACCTGGGGTAATAGCGCAGCCATGGTTGCAATGGTGGCCAAAATGATAGCCCGGGAGGGATTCGGCGATGTCCTCGCTGACGGCGTTAAAATAGCGGCTGAAAAGATTGGCGGCGGTGCCCAGCGGTTTGCCATGCATGTGGGCGGCCAGGAACCCGGGTTGCACAATGCCCTTTTTCTTCCCAGCCGGGGTACCGGATTTACCTGCGACCCGACACCGGGACGGCACACGGCTGCTCCCATGGCGCGGATTGACGGTGGCCCTGGCGCTTTCGGCCCCTATGCGGAATTGAAGATCGAAGCCTTTGATCGCTATACCTATACCGGTAAAGGTCCTGTCAGCGCCACCGCGTCAGCTTATTTGCAGGCCGGGGCCAGCGCCGGCCTATGCCTAATGCCACTGATGTTTTTTGGTAATTTTCAATTGGTTGAGTTTTTAAATGCGGTTACCGGGTGGGATCTCGATATTTCAGAGATATTAACCACCGGTGCACGTATCCAGACCCTGCGGCAGAGTTTCAATGTCCGCGAAGGCCTGCAACCCTCCGATATCAAACTGCCGGAGCGGATGGCCGGGCGGCCGCCCCAGTCGGAAGGACCGGTTGCCGGAGTTAGCCTTGACGTCGACAGCCTTGCCCGTGATTACCGGCAGGCCATGGGGTGGGATCCGCAAAGCGGCATTCCGGCAAACAGCACCCTGGAAAAATTAGGTCTGGCCACGCTGGTTAAAGCCCATGGTTAGGTTTTCGGATCCGCAAACTTGCGGGTGGAGGAAATTATGGAAACAAATAGCGGTGTCATTATCGGCCAGGTGTTGCGTGAACAGGGCGTACAATTTTTGTTTACCCTTTGCGGGGGCCACATTTCACCCATTCTGACCGGAGCCAAAAAAGAGGGAATCCGGGTGGTTGATGTCAGGGATGAGGTAAATGCCGTATTTGCGGCCGATGCCGTAGGACGGATCACCGGCGTCCCCGGAGTCGCCGCAGTGACCGCCGGCCCGGGAGTCACCAACTCCCTTACGGCCCTTAAAAATGCCCAGATGGCGCAAACGCCGCTGATTTTGCTGGGAGGCGCGGCACCGACGGTGCTTAAAAACCGGGGGGCCCTGCAGGACATCGACCAGCTTTCTTTACTGAAATCAATCGTTAAGATGGCGGTCACCATAAAGCGCAACTGCGATGTTGTTCCCGTGCTGGAAAAAGCCTTTGACGTTTGCCGCTCCGGGGTTCCCGGGCCTGTATTTGTCGAATGCCCGATTGATGTTCTTTACAGCGAAGCCCTTGTCCGGCAGTGGTACGGCGTCAATCCGGACGCCGAACGCAAGGGCGGCATGAGGAGCAAATTGCTGGATTTTTATCTCCAGCGGCACGTCGATCAACTGTTTGCCTGTGAGTTTGAAGAAATACAGCCCGGTGAATACAAAATAAGATCTCCGGATTTTGACAGCAGTGCCGTATCCAAAGCGCTGGAATTGATCGCCCTGTCGCAAAGACCGGTCCTGATTGTCGGCAGTCAGGCAACCCTTCAGCCCGACAATATCGGTAAGCTTGCGAGGGCCGTCGGATCTCTGGAAATTCCGGTGTATTTGACCGGTATGGCTCGCGGGCTTCTGGGAAGATCGCACCCCTTGCAGATGCGCCATCAAAGAAAAAAGGCCCTGCAAAAGGCGGACCTGGTGATCGTCGCCGGCATGCCCTGTGATTTCCGTCTGAATTATGGCCGGGCGATTGGCTCCGGAGCCAGAATCATTACGATAAACCGGAGCAAGACGGATCTAAAATTGAATTGCCGGCCGGATCTGGCGGTACTGTCGGATCCCTTCCTTTTTCTGTGCGCTCTGGCGGATGTGTTTGCTCCCGAGACCTCGGCCTGGGAGTCATGGATACAGGGACTTAAAAAAAATGATGACGAGCGTGAGGCCTTTATTACCAATACTTCCGAGGAGGATACTGAATTCATAAACCCCCTTGCCATGTTAAAAAAGCTGGATAAGGTAATCGATGACAACAGTATCATTGTCGCCGACGGCGGCGATTTTGTGGCCACCGCATCCTATATCCTGCAGCCGTCCGGGCCTCTGAGATGGCTGGATCCGGGCGTATTCGGAACCCTGGGTGTCGGTGCCGGTTTTGCCCTGGGATCAAAATTGGTTCATCCGGAAGCCGAAGTATGGCTGATTTACGGCGACGGTGCGGCCGGTTTCAGTCTACAGGAATTCGACACCTTTGTACGCCATCAACTGCCGGTGATCGCTGTTGTCGGCAACGACGGTGGCTGGACCCAGATCGCCCGTGACCAGGTAACCTTTTGCGGGGATGATGTGGCTACCAGGCTGAGGCGAACGGACTACCATGTTGTGGCCGAGGGCTTCGGTGCCAAAGGCTTTTTGCTGGAAAAAGCAGAAGACGTTGATACGGTCTTTCAAGAAGCCAAACAGGCCGCCAGAAACGGCCACCCGGTATTGATCAATGCGCAGATAGGCCTGACCGGATTTCGTAAGGGATCAATTTCGATGTAACGCCATTTGGATCAATCGGCCGGTAAGTTAAATTTGTAGCCAACGCCGTAGACCGTACTGATGATTTCCATATCAGGGATTTTTTCGGCAATTTTTTTTCGGAGATTTTTGACATGGCTGTCAATTGTCCGATCGTAGCCTTCAAACTGGTAGCCCTGAACTTTATCAAGTAATTCGCTGCGGGAAAAAACTCGGTTCGGGTAGGACATGAATACGCTCAGCAAACCGAACTCACTGGGAGTTAAATTTAAATTATAATCGTCGATAAGCACCTGATGGGTGTCTTCTTCCAGGGTCAACGGCCCGGCATTAAGCCTTCTTTTGACATCAGTCCTGGGAAAAGTCCGCCGCATCACGGCTTTCACGCGCGCAACCACCTCCCTCGGGCTAAAAGGTTTGCAGATATAGTCATCTGCTCCCAGCTCCAGACCCAGCAGACGGTCGATCTCCTCCACCCGGGCAGTGAGCATTATAATCGGGATGTCGGCAAACTTGCGGATTTCCCTGCAAACATCCGTGCCCTCCATGCCGGGCAACATAATGTCCAGCAGAATGAGATCCGGCCTATCCCTTTTGATGAAAGCAATGACTTTGTCTCCGCGTTCCAGGCGAGAGGTTTTGTAGCCCGCCATTTCCAGATAATCGCCAATCAGTTTTGCAATTTTCTGCTCGTCTTCGACAATAAGGATATGTTTGGTGGTCATGGGATCTTACCTGTCTATTTTTTAGCCGTCCATCAGCGGTAACACTATTTCAATTTGAAGCCCTCCGGAAGGCCCATTGGCAGCCCTGATTTCACCCCCGAAATTTTTCACAATGCTCTGGCAGATACTCAAACCCAGACCGCTTCCACCCTGGGACCGACTTCTTGACTTTTCCACCCGGTATAACCTGTCAAACAAATGCACTAACGATTTTTCCGGCACACCGGGCCCGGAATCTTCGATATAAATCGTTAGCCGGTTCTGCGCGCGGTTGTTCCAGATCTTCAATTTAGCGGGAACCTCGGCGTATCGCAGCGTGTTTTCCAGCAGATTGGAAAAGAGTTGGGTCAGGCGATCCGCATCTCCTAAGACGAAGACAGGTTCGACAGAATCCAGATCGTCCTGCAGTTCTATTTTTCGTTGTTCCAATCGGGTGCGAAATATGTGCAGGGTATTTTTTAGAATTTGAAGGGGATCCACCGGCTCTTTTTTAAAAGCAAGGGCTCCGGTGTCTGCCAGCGATAACTGATGAAGGTCATTTACGATTTTACTGACATGCAGAACTTCAGCAAGCAGAGATTCAAGGGCCTCCCGATTTACTTCTCGAACCCCGTCCAGGACCCCCTCCAGTTCGCCGCGCAGGATGGACAAAGGCGTCCTTAACTCGTGGGAGATATCAGAAATCCATTGTTGGCGCATCTGCTCATATTTCTCGAGGGTTTGTGCCATCGTATTGAAATCAGCGGCCAGTTGGCCCAACTCATCTTGGGATCGAACGTTGATTCTTTTGGTAAACTGACGGGAGCTTAAAGCCTGGGTTCCGGCCGTGAGTTGTTTAATGGGGGCCAGTAAGTGCTTCGACAATAGAAAGGCCAGGATGGCGGCCAGCAGCAGAATAGGTGCCCCGATAAGGTAAAATGCCTGGGATTGCCGTTTTAAGAAAGCGATCACCAGTGGGTTCGTTAAATGCTCCCGTTTGTAAAGTCCCAACCAGCCGACGGTTTTGGCATTGACCTCAATTGCCTTTAATGTATAGTTTTTAAGAGGTATGCCGGGCCGCCCGCCGGCGATAGGTTGTTTTTGGGCATCGAAAATAGCAAGGCCCCGGGCTGATCTAGGAAGACGGTCCTGGGGTTTTGGCGACCGCATGTCCGGAGAGCTTTCCTCACTTGACTGGTTTTTAAGAGCATCGGATTTCAATGGGCGCCTGCGGCGATCAGAACCTTTTAGTAAAGGGTTTGATCTCAGCATTTTCTCCCAGAGGAGATGGTCGTCCTTCAGCCGCTGCCACCCCTGATGCTTCTCATATTCTTCTTTCAATACAACACTCAGTGAACTGAGCCTTTCAAGGGCCTCATTGTTGACGTAATCCGTAAAATTGCGGGTAACGTAAAATCGCATGATGCCGATCATCAGGGCCACCACCATAACAGATGTCAATAAAAAGGCACCAAAAATTTTATAGTAAAGTTTGATTCGCACATTCACCCTTTAGGCCAAGCGCATTGAGGTCATTTCTTTCCGTATCCTGACTCAATAAATAATATATTTTAACCCATATTTCAAACAAATCATCAACCTTCACCAACTTATCATCCTTTCTCCACAATTTCTTCATAATTGAATGTCATCTTGTTTCCCTACAATCTTCACATTTTTGCACCATATTTTCTCCACAATTGATTGTTATCTTGGAGTTGAAGCCAAAAGGGCTTTTATTTCAAGTCAAACTTTAAATTTAAGGAGGTAGTTATGAAAAAGTTTCAAGCGATCGCAATCGGCAGTGTATTGGTAGTTGGTATCGTACTTGCCGGGATGGCATTGGCCGCCGGATCGGGTGACCGACCCCACAGGGGTCCGGCCAAACATCGCCAGCATGGCGATACCCTTCTTACGCTTCTAACCAAGTATCAATACAAAAATCTGATGGTTCAAACCCTGGCCGAGATCACAGGGCAATCGGCTGAAAATGTCGGCCTTAGACTCAAAGAGAAGCGATTGCGCGGCGTACTGGAAGATTATAAAGTGAACCGGGAAGACTTTCGCACTGCAATGCGCAGCAAGACAATCGCAATGGTAAAGCAGGCAGCCGTGAACGGCAGCATTACCACCGAACAAGAAAAAGAAATCTTTGCAAAAATGGAAAAGCAGGTCCAGCGGCATGCACTCATGACTCAGTTGATTGAAAAGGGGCTTGCTGACGGGACCATCACCCCGGAACAGGCGCAAATGCTGGAGCGAAAACCCTCCAGATGATAGGCAGGATGTACGCTTTCAGCTGACGTTTTGAGAATGGTGTCAACAGAGCCAAAAATCAGCTCCGGATCATTGCCGTCGTCAGCTGGAAGCATACCGCTCCGGCACAAAATAAGTCCACGAAAGAAGAATTGGAATTTCGAGAGGAGATTGCCATGCATGCCCGAAAAGAGGGTCGAATAAAAGATGAGAAGCCAAATAATTCTATAAATTCTTTGATTTGGTTTGGAATATGTCTGTTGCTTCTTTTCGTTAACGTTGCAGAATTTCTCTTTCACTGATCCCCATTAAATACAGCAGTCCGTCCAAGCCTACGCTGGAGATCGACTGTTCGGAATTCTCCTTCACCATGGGTTTGGCGTGAAAAGCAATACCCAGGCCGGCAATGCTGATCATCGGCAGATCATTGGCACCGTCCCCTACCGCAATGGTTTGCTGCAGGCTGATGTTTTCCACCGTGGCAATGGTTTTAAGGAGTTCAGCTTTTTTCGGGCCATCGATGATATCACCGTGGATGTTGCCGGTGATTTTGCCGTTTTCCACCTCGAGTGCATTTGCAAAGACATAATCCAGCCCCAGTTTGTTTTGCAGGTATTCACCGAAGAAATCAAAGCCGCCGGATATGATTCCAATCTTGTAGCCAAGACGCTTTAACGTCTGGATTACCCGTTCGGCACCTTCGGTAAGCACAAGATTGCTTGCGGTTTCTGCAAGCACCTCGGCATCCAGGCCCTTGAGCAGGGCAACGCGGCGCTGGAAACTTTCTTTGAAGTCCATTTCGCCGTTCATGGCAGATGCGGTAATCCGGGCCACCTGGTCGCCCACACCGGCGCGCTCGGCCAGGACATTGATCACCTCACCCTGGACCAGGGTGGAGTCCATATCAAACACGACCAGTCGGCGGGCATGACGATAGATATCGTCCACGTGAAAGGAGATGTCGATGCCGGTCTCGTCCGAAATGCCAAGCAACTTGCCGCGCAATTGTCCGGGATTATCCGGGGTGCCGGAAACGGTCAATTGCACGCATGCCTTGGGCAGTAAGTCGGGGGCATCCAGAAAAACCCTCCCCGAGAGTCTGGTGATTACATCAATATTCAATTGGTGAGCGGCGATGGCGGCGGTGACTTTTGACAGTTGGGCTGCCGTCAGGTTGCGACCGAGCAGGGTGATGATTCGGCGTTCCTGCCCGAACTCCGAAGCCCAGCCGGCATAGCTTTTTTCATCAATGGCCGAAAACCGGATCTGGATACCCAGTTCGTGGGCTTTGAACAATAGATCTTTGAGGATTGAAGACGATGAATGCGCCGACGGTATCTTTACCAGAATGCCCAGGGAAAGGTAATCATGGATAACCGCCTGGCCGATGTCCAGGATGGTAACCTCATATTGGGCGAGGATGTTGGTTAAGCTGGAGGTTAAACCCGGTCTATCTTTGCCGGTTATATTGATCAGAATGATTTCTTTCATCAGCGCTTACTCCATGGTTCAGATGACAGAGGTCAGAAGACAGATGACAGAAGTCAGAGAACAGATGATCCGTTTGCAAGCTCAGCGCAAGGGGCTTACAAACAGAACCAAAGGTGCTGATTTGTCCTCTGTCATCGGTCTTTTGTGGCCTATGTCATCTATCTTTTTTCTGTGTTAAAAACGCCAGCACCATTTTCTCAAACATGCGGGGTGCTTCAGCCGGTATACTGTGGCCGATTCCGGGCAGTGCTTCATGGCGTGCGTTGCAAAGATTTGCCAGCCGCCTGGCATCCTCCGGACGAACGAGGGAATCTTCCATTCCCGCTAGTATCAGAGTCGGTCGACTGAAATCCTGCGGCATACGCTCCAACGATGGGTATCGTAACAGGGCATCAAGCTGGGCGATCAGGGCCTTTTTATTGTTGCGCTTCGCCACTGCGCTGACGATCATCGCCATTGTTTTATGATGGTGTCTTAAAAAATTGCTTCCAAACACGGTTGGCAGGGCAGCCCAGGCCATAGCCTCTAAACCGGACAGTTGCAGTATTTTCAGCCATGATTGAACTGCCACCCGGGAACGATAATTGGTTTTATCACCGAGGCCGCAAAGGACAAGGCGATCAACCAGGTTGGGAAAGTCACTTGCCATTGCCAGCGCCAGGCGGGCACCATGACTTATGCCCACAAGGTGCGCTTTGTCAATGCCTAAATGCGAGCTCAATTCTTTTAGATCGCAAACATGGAGTCCCAGGGTGATGGGCTCATCTCCGAGATCACTTTGTCCCTGTGCTCTGGCGTCGTAGCACAGCAACCGAAAATGCTTTGAGAATGCAGGCACATGCGCGCCCCAATAGAGAGTGGTCTGGGTGGTGCCGTTTAAAAAAATAACGACCGGATCGGATGTGTCAATAGCATGTGTCCGGTAGAAAATTCTGCACCCATCTTTGGTGGTGAAATAGGGCATGGCCGATACCTATATGCCATACGGGGTTGGTTTGAAAGATGTTCGATGCTCAGCCCTTTGCTATGAGCTGGAAGCTATGAGCTTTTTTTCACGTAAACCCTGGCAACCCGTCCGGTGATGGTAGACACGATTTCATAGTTAATCGTATTTAAGCTTGAGGCGACTTCATCAGCAGTGATGGTTTCGTTTCCATCCTGTCCGAAGACAACCACTTCATCTTCAATCGCCACGCTCGGGACGTTGCCCACATCGAGCATGGTCAGATCCATGCAAATTCGGCCGACGATGGGTACTTTTTGGCCGTGAACCAGCATTTGGCCCCGGTTGGAAAGCAGGCGGCGGAATCCATCGGCATACCCCACCGCTACCGTGGCAATTGTGGTGGGTTTTTTAGTTTGATGGGTGATACCGTAACTGATGTTAAATCCGGCAGGAACCTTTTTTAAATGGATAATTTGGCTTTTCAGTGTCATGACCGGCTTGAGGTTGACATGGCTTTTATTGACTTCATCGGACGGATAAAGCCCGTAGGTTGCAATGCCGGGGCGCACCATGTCCAGGTGCGAATCCGGCATGTCGATTAAAGCACCGCTGTTGGCGGCATGCTTTATGGGCGGCGTCAGACCTGCCCTGCGAAGACGGTTGACAAAATCCAGGAAACCTTCCAGCTGACGGTTGGCGTAGGATTTATCAGCGCTGTCAGCGGTTGCAAAATGGGTGAAAATACCTTCCACCATCAGACCGGGAAGTCGGCTGATCGAAAGGACTTCTTTAATCGGGTTAAGAGGCGGCCGATGTGATGGGTTGCCTGCAGATTGTGTATTTAACATCAGACCGAGTCTGCCCATGCCGCTGTCGACCTTGATGTGAACCTTAATTTTTTTGCTATGCCGGGCGGCGAGCTCGGATAAAGAGTTGGCGGCCGCAAAGGAGTAAACGGTTTGAGTGAGGTCATATCTGATAAGCGTTTGCGCCAGGTCCGGTAACGTGTAGCCAAAAATCAATATGGGGGCCTGAAGGCCGGCCTCACGTAGTTGAACGGCCTCGCCTATTCTGGCAACTCCCAGATTTTGGGCACCGCTTTTCAGGGCTTGCCGGGCAACTTCGATTGCGCCGTGTCCGTAGCCGTCAGCTTTAACCACAGCCATCAGCCGGGTTCCCTTACCGGCGATGCGTCTCAGTTCCGTGATGTTGTGAGCGTAAGCGTTCAGGTTCACTTCCGCCCAGGTCAGGTGTTTCTCCAAAGTCTTATCTCGTATTTGGTCCTTAAAGTCATAAAAAATTTCAGTCTAACGATTCCGCATAGTAGGTTTCAGGTGTCGGGTGTCAGGTGTCAGGATTGAGGATTCAGCAGGGTGCCCTGACACCTGACACCCGACACCTGAAACCTTATAAAACAACACACCCTCCCTCAGCACGTAATCAGCAAGTTCCAGTAAATTATGACTTTACTTTCTGGAACAACTCCTGGGCATGATAGGAGCTTCGTACGAAAGGTCCGCTGGCAACTTCTGCAAAGCCCATTTTAAGCGCCTTTTTACGCCAGGCTTCAAATTCTTCCGGCGGGATAAACCGTTCCACAGCCAAATGGTTTTTAGAGGGCTGCAAATATTGACCCAGGGTGAGTATGCGGCAGCCGGCCTGAAGCATATCCTCAAGCGTCTTTTTAATTTCCTCGGCGGATTCTCCTAAACCGAGCATGAGACCGGATTTGGTTGGCAGGTCATGATCGTACTCATGGGCACGTTGGATCAGTTTGAGGGAACGGCGGTAATCCGCCTGGGGGCGCACCCGGGGGTACAGACGCACAACAGTTTCAATATTGTGATTTAAAACATCCGGCCTAGCGTGCAGAACCCTATACAGTGCTTCTTTACTTCCCTGAAAATCGGGAACCAGAACTTCCACACAGGCATCCGGAATATGTTGGCGGATTTCTTTTATGGTTTCGGCGAATATCCCGGCACCCCCGTCAACAAGATCGTCCCGGGTTACGGATGTGATGACAACATAATTTAACCCCATCTCCTTTGCAACACCGGCGACCCGGGTGGGTTCTTGCGGGTCGGGGGGTTCCAGGTCACCTTCCGGCACAGAGCAGAACCGGCAGCTGCGCGTACAGCGCGATCCCATAATTAAAAAGGTTGCTGTCTTGTGTGAAAAACACTCCCATATATTCGGACACTTGGCTTCCTGACAGACGGTATGCAGGCGATCCCGCCCGATCATCCCTTTGACTTTTTCAAAAGCGGGTCCGGTGGGCAGACGTCGTTTCAGCCAGGCCGGCTTTTGAATAAATACGGTTGATTTGGATGGTTGAATCATTTTAATAGATTTATAATCTTAGCATCGCTGCTGCAAATCAGAATAGCTGATGTCATTCAGATCCAATTCCAGGATGGATTTGAAGTTTTTTTTGACTGTCTGGACAACCACATCCATTGGAATTTCTTGGCCCAGTTCCCGCTTTACTGATGTCATAGAAACGCCTTCCAGGCCGCAGGGCTGGATCCAGGAAAAGGGGGTTAAATCAACATTGATATTCAAGGCCAGACCGTGGAAACTGATGCCCTTTCTTAAAGCAATTCCAATGCTGCCCATTTTGCGGTTGCCCATCCAAATTCCATGGTTGGCGCTGTTTCGCTGCGCGTTCGGTCCCCAGGACCTGACGGTTTGCAACATGATTTCTTCAAGCGCCGCAACATATTCCGTCACTCCCAGCCGGCGGGCCTCTAAATCAATAATTGGATATACGACCAGTTGACCGGGTCCATGAAAAGTAATATATCCCCCCCGTTCTGCCTGGACAATGGGAACCCCGGCCTGTTCCAGAAAGGACTCGCCAACCTGAAGATATTCGCGGCCTCCGCGACGGCCAAGGGTAAAGACCGCCGGGTGTTCTAAAAACAGGATGATGTCCTTGTTTATGGTGTTGTTTAATTTGGCTGCAACCAACTTGGATTGAAGCATCCAGGCCTCATTGTAATCTATTATGCCCAGGTCGACCGAGAAACAATGGTCGGGGTGCGGGGCGCGGGTTACGGGTTGCGGCTTGCGCGGTGCGCGGAGCGCGGTGCGTGTTGCGGGTTGCGGGTGAGGGGTTGCGGATTTCGAATCTTGAGTTGCGATCAGGATATCCGAGGGCTCAATTAAATCACTTTCTGCCGGCACTGTTCTCATGTTTTTTAATCTATCCATGGTGTTTATATTCAGAATCTTGCCTATTCCGGTATTTAGTATCCATCCAAAAAGTAAGACACCGCCGAAAACTTGCAACCTGCCCATCGAACTGCGTAACCCGTAACTCGCACCCCGCAACCCGTCACGCGCTTCTCATCCCGTCAGGCAAGGCTTTCTGGCCGCTGCTGTCTCATCCAGCCTTCTGCGGCGGCACTTTGTCGGGGCTTCTGTCAAAAGTTGGGGGTTGTCGCCGGCTTCCCTGGCAATGGCTTTAAGGGATTGAATAAAAAGATCGATGTCCTCTTTGGATTCTGTTTCGGTCGGCTCGATCATAATCGCCCCCGGGACCACCAGGGGAAAGTAAATCGTCGGGGGATGAAATCCGTAATCCATCAGTCGCTTGACAATGTCCAGGGTGGTGACTTTGTGAGCCTGCTGAAATTTGTCTGAAAATACACACTCGTGCATACAGGGGCGGTCGTAGGCCAGTTCAAACGTATCTTTTAATTGCGCTTTGATATAGTTGGCATTCAGAACCGCCAGCTGACTGACTTTCTTCAAATTTTCCGCTCCCAGACTCATGATGTAACTGTAGGCCCTGACAAGTACACCGACATTGCCGTTGAAGGCATGAAGCTTTCCGATGGACTCCGGAAAATCTTCTGAAAGCAGATAGCGGCCATTTTGAAGGGTAACGCGGGGTACCGGTAAATAGGGCTCCAGATGTTTCAAAACACAAACCGGTCCGGCCCCCGGCCCGCCACCGCCATGGGGGGTGGAAAAGGTCTTGTGGAGATTTAAATGCAGCACATCGATGCCGATTGCCCCCAGGTCGGCAATCCCCATTACCGCATTCATATTCGCTCCGTCGCCATAGACGAGGCCGTCTTTGGCATGAACAATAGCGGCAATTTTTTTGATGTTTTCTTCAAAAAGCCCCAGGGTGTTGGGATTGGTTACCATGATACCGGCAGTTTCTTCATCCATGACGGCGGCCACATCCTCGGGGTCCAGAATGCCTTTTGCGCTGGATTTTATCGCAACCGGTTTGTAGCCGCACAGGGCCGCACTTGCAGGGTTGGTTCCGTGAGCAGTGTCCGGAACGATTATTTTAGACCGGGGGTTACCCTTACTTTGATGGTATGCGAAAAAGAGGAGCATGCCGGCAAGTTCCCCGTGGGCTCCGGCAGCAGGCTGGAGGGAGGCGGCATCCATGCCGGTGATTTCTACCAGAAAGCGTTCAAGATCATACATCAGCCTGAGGATGCCCTGGCAAAGATCCGGGTCAAGCATGGGGTGTGCAGCGGCAAAGCCAGGCTGGGAAGCCTGCCTTTCATTGGTTTTGGGGTTATATTTCATCGTGCAGGAGCCCAGTGGATACATACCGCTGTCCACCGCAAAATTCCACTGCGACAGCCGTGTGTAATGGCGAACGACATCAACTTCGCTCAGATCGGGAAAATCAGGACCGTCACCAACCAAGTCTTTATCCACTGGAAATGATTCAACGTCCTGATGCGGCAGGGAGAATCCGCATCTTCCTTTTTTACCCTTTTCCCATAGTAATGGTTCGTTTAATATCAGACCGGTGGTACCTGGAAATTCTTTCATTGTTTGATCTCCTGACCCGGACCAACTATCATCAGTCAAATGTACTGAAATCCTGCTATTCGTCCGGAAAATTCGAAATCCGAATAATTTATTTTATTTTTTGGACCAATGTGTCCATATCCTGCTTGCTGATGGTTTCGGTAACACACAATAAATAATGGTTGGCCAGTTCAGGATAGTAGCATTCCAGTGGCAGACCGGCGATAATCTTTTCAGCGGTCAGACGTTTATAGGTCTTGTCAAAACCATCTTTGAATTGAACAACGAATTCGTTAAACGTCGCTTGTTTGAAAGGGATGGAAAATCCCGCCCGACGCAAAGCGTCTTTTAGATATTCGCTTTTGTTGTAATTTAAGCGGGCAAGCGTTTTGATGCCGGACCCACCGAGTGAGGACATATATATGGCCGATGCCAGGGCGCACAGACTGTGATTGGTGCAGATGTTGGAGGTGGCTTTTTCCCGCCGAATATGTTGTTCCCGGGTGGCCAGGGTCAATACAAAACCCCGTTTGCCTTCAATATCCGTGGTTTGTCCCACCAGCCGTCCCGGCATGTTGCGTACATATTTCGTCAGGGTCGTAAACATGCCCAGAGCCGGTCCTCCAAAAGAGCGCGGAATTCCCAGGCTCTGTCCCTCTCCGCAGGCGATATCTGCTCCCTGGCTGCCGGGATTTTTAAACATCCCGAAGGCCAGCGGTTCGCTGAATCCGACGATGAGCAGCGTTTTTTGCGCCCGGGTCTTATCTCCGATGGTTTTCACGTTTTCAATACAGCCAAAAAAGTTGGGCGATTGCACGATCACTGCCGCCAGTTCATTCATACCGTCCAGGGATGAGAGATCAGTCGTACCGTCCGGCAGGTATGGCAGTTCCAAAATTTCATAATCGGTGGGGGCCAGATATGTTGCGAGCACCCGGCGATAGTGCGGGTGGACTAACCGGGATACCGCCACTTTTTTGCGCCGTGAAATTCGCACCGCCATCAGGGCAGCTTCTGCCACAGCCGATGCCCCGTCATACTGCGAGGCATTGGCGACTTCCATACCAAGCAGCCGGGCCGTCAGGGTTTGATACTCAAAGATGGCCTGCAGCGTGCCCTGACTCATTTCCGGCTGATAAGGCGTATAGGAGGTAACAAATTCAGAGCGGCTCAACAGATGATTGAGAGACACCGGAATATAGTGCTCATAGCTGCCGGCTCCTATAAACACGCTATATTCCGGGGAAACAGCCATGCTCCCGCAAAGCTCGTCGATGTGGCGATTTAACTCCCACTCGGTTAATGCCACCGGCAGGTTGAGGTCCCTTTGGCGACGGCAATCAGCCGGGATGGTGCCGAAGAGATCTTCCAGGGAACTCACCCCCACCGTCTTTAGCATCTCGGTGATGTCTTCAGGTGTGTGGGGAAAATATCGCATCGATCTTATCCTTTCAGAGTTGATAGATAGGCGTCTTTGTCCATTAAAGCATCCAGTTCAGACGAATCATCGAGTTTGATTTCGATCATCCAGCCATCGGCAAAGGGCTTGTTGTTGACCAGTTCGGGGGCGTCCTCCAGGGCGTCGTTGATGGCCACAATCTGTCCGCTGACGGGCATGTAAAGCTCTGAAACCGCCTTGACAGATTCCACGGTGCCGAATTCAGCCCCTTTTTCAAAGGATTCACCAACATCGGGCAATTCTACAAAAACAATGTCTCCCAGCTGGTCCTGGGCATAGTCAGTGATTCCCAATTTGGCAATTTCTCCTGCGGCTTTAACCCACTCATGGCTTTCTGAATAGCGAACATCTTCCGGGAAATTCAGCTCTGCAATTTCTTTCATAACCCCTCCTTATCCTTTTTAAAGTTTTAATTACGCCACAAATTAACACGAATTATTTTTTAATTTTAAGCAGCCCCGGCTTTTTACATTTGTAATAATGCGTGCTTATTCGTGTCAATTCGTGGCTAACATACGATAATAGTCCATCAAGGTCTTTCTTATCCAGCTAAAAGGAATTAATCGATTACGTACGGGATTTTTAAATTATAGCTTTTATACACCACAAACGTTTCCACGGATTGAACATTATCCAATTTCGAAACTTCTTCGGTGTAGAATTCCAGAAGGCCAAAACCGGTCTTCAACAATATCATCACAATCAGGTCAAATCGGCCGGTTACAACACTAACCGAAATAACGCCTTTTAAGTTGCTGAATTCTTCCCCCTTTTTAACAAGATCCATGGTTTTTAATTTCACGCCCACAATGACGACCTGGTGACCTTTGATGGCTTCCGGATCCACCAGACCGGTGACTTCTAAAATGCCCTGGTCAATGAGTTTATGAACACGGGTGCGAACTGTGTTTTCGGATACGGACAGCTCTTCGGCTATTTTTTTGTAGGATTTTCTGCCGCTGCGAAGATGTTTGAGAATAGCGAGATTGATGTTGTCGATTTTCATAGAATCCGCATTGATCCTTGCCGTTCAAAACTGATATTTTAAGGCGCGTGATAATAATGCTTTAAAAAATACTGCAAAATCTGTCAATAATTAATTTATTTTTTAATGATATCATCAAAATATACTAAAAAGTTTACAGTAACCCTAGTTATTCCCCGGTTATTATTTTTGAATTATGATCTTGGGCGGAAATGATTTTTGATCCGGCGCAACGAAAAGAAATTGGATAAAGAGGGTGCAGACAATTATTTATAAGATGGATTGATTAGCATTGAAAATTATGTCTCTCTATGTTACAGAGCCAATCGTTCTTTTTGTTTAAGCGGTTGTGTTTTTCGAGATTATAACAAATTGCTTAACGATAGCAAAAAAAAAGGAGGCTGAAGATGAAGACCAAACTGTTTATTGTAGCAATCGTATCATGTTTTGTCGTGGCGCTGGTGTTCTTTGCCTGTGGTCCCAAAGGCCCGGAAACCATCAAAATCGGTATCAACGCACCATTAACCGGTGATATCCCCAAAGTGGGGGAGGGCACCAAATTTGCCGCGCAGATGTGGCTGGAAGATGTTAATGCAGCCGGGGGCATTGAAGTCGGCGGCAAGAAATATAAAGTTGAGCTGGTTATCGAGGACAATGAGTCCAAGGCGGAGTCGGCAGTCAAAGCCAACGTTAAGCTGATCACCGAAGATGAGGTGCTGGCCATTGTCGGGCCTCAGTCTTCCAAACAGGCAATACCGGCCGGTGGCAAGGCCAACGAACTGGGCACGCCCATGATCAGCCCCTGGTCAACCAATCCCGACACGACCAAAGATCGTCCCTTTGTCTTCCGTGGCTGTTTTCTGGATCCCTTTCAGGGACCGGTTATCGCCAAGTTTGCCAAAAATGAATTTGGATTTACCAAAGCTGCGGTGCTTTATGACGTGGCCAGTGACTATCCGAAGGGTCTGGCAGAATTTTTCAAAGCAGCCTGGGAAGATCTGAATGGTCCCGGTTCCGTGGTGGCTTATGAAAGCTTTACCACTAAAGACGCTGACTTCAGTTCCCAGCTTACCAAAATCATTAATTCCGGCGCCGAATTTCTTTTTACCCCGCAATACTACAATGAGGTTGCTCTGATTGTCCAACAGGCCCATCAACTGGGATGGAATAAACCGATCGTGGGCAGCGACAGCTGGGGGTCGGCAGAAACCGTCAATCTGTGCGGCAAAGACTGCTACGGTCTTTTCTTCAGCACCCACTATGCCGCGGCCGGAGCCAAGGGCGCGACCAAGGAATTCATTGATCGCTACCAGGCCAAACACGGTTATGTTCCGGACGATGTCGGTGCTTTGACATGGGATTCCATGCGCATCGTTCAAAAGGCCATCGAAGGCGCCGGGGAGCTTACCGGTGACATCAAAAAAGATCGCAAATCCGTCCGGGACGCCCTGGCAAACATTAAAGACTTCGATGGAATTACCGGGGGCATGACCTTTACCGAAGAAGGCGATCCGATCAAATGCGCCGTCATCGTGCGGATCAGCGATGCCGGTGAATTTGAGTTCTATAAGTCGGTCTGCCCGTAAGATCGGCCTCATAGGGACCTAAACCATTAGACGGAGAAAAAAAGACGGGCCAGGGCGCACAGCCCTGCGCCCGACTTTTAGTATATTATAACCCAACATTCCAGCATTTCTGCTGGTACAGGCAACTGCACCGGTGATTGAGAGTTGGCCTGCCGTGTGACGAATCCTTCGGATCTGGATACAAGGAACAAGGAGAACCGCAATGGCTTTTTTTCAAAACGTGATTAATGCCTTGCAGTGGGGAAGTTTTTACGCCTTAATCGCATTGGGGTATTCCATGGTTTACAGCATTTTAATGCTGTTCAATTTCGCGCATGGCGATATTTTCATGGTCGGGGCCTACATCGGCTTTGGTGTTTCATCGGCCCTGATTGCGCTGACTGCCATGGGCGCCTTTCCGCTGCCCGGCTGGCTTATTCTCGTGTTGACCATCATCTTTACCATGTTTCTGACATCCTTTGTGGGCATGTTTGTCGAACGAGTGGGCTACCGGCCTTTGCGAGAAGCTCCCCGGGCTTCGGCCGCCATTACCGGGTTGATGATCGGCATCATCCTGGAAACCGGCAACCTGGCCCTGCTGGGTGCCGAACGGGTTAAATTTCCGTCTTTAATTGAAACCACCACCTATCATCTCGGCGGGGCGGTGGTGACCAATAAAAAAATAATGATCGTTCTGGTTTCCATCGCCCTGGCCTTTGCCCTGCATCAGTTTATACGCAGGACCCGCTATGGCATGGCGATGCGGGCCATGGCTTTTGACTATGTCGTCGTACCGCTAATGGGGGTCCCCTTAAACAGAATGGCCACCCTCACCTTTGCGATAGGCTCGGCGCTGGCTGCCGCCGCCGGCATCCTGTTCGGTGTGGCCTATCCGGTGCTGGATCCCTACATGGGAATTCTCATTGGCTGGAAAGCGTTTGTGGCTGCCATTTTGGGGGGCAGGGGCTCGGTAGTGGGCGCCACCCTGGCAGGGTTCTTGCTGGGGTTTATCGAGATGTTTGTACCGATGATCTTCCCATCGACCTTCCGTGATTTTATTGCCTACTCGATCGTCCTGATGATTCTGGTCTTCAGGCCCCATGGTTTTTTTGGCGAAGCTTACAGTGCTCGTTTGCGGCTCTGATAATTAACAATGGAGTATTGGAGCACTGGAGTGTTGGAATAGCGGATACCAATTGAGATTCGAGGACTTGATATGGAAGTTACAAATGACACGTTATCGGCCGATAAAAAATCGCTGGCCACCAGATGGCGCGCTTTCAGCGCCGGGGTTCCCCTGCTCGGGTGGCTTATCGGTGCCCTGGTAGCGGTTTTGCTGGAACAGATAATTGGCACCCCGCTGGCCCGGGCGCTGTGGCTGCCGAAAGTGCCCGTGCTTTTTGGCTGTGTCATCATGCTCAAAAAGCCTTTGCTGATCCCCAGTGTGATGGCTTATGTAATGCTGATTTATGTTTTGCCGATCGGAGCAATTGCGCGCTTTAGTGCAACTGCCATGAACCGGCTGGCAGCGAAACTTTTCGATAAGAGGATAATAGTTTCGGTCCTCGTTCACATCCTATTGCTTTACGCGATTTTGCATATCTGGTCCGGGATGAGTGATTACCGCTTGCTGGTGCTCAGGCTGATGCTGATCGCTGTGATGCTTACCTTGAGTTTAAATGTCATCAACGGATATATGGGCGAGTTTTCCTGTTCACACCCGGGATTCATGGCCCTGGGCGCGTATGCTTCCTCGGCGTTCACGGTGCTGTTATTTGCCAACGATCGGCTTTTTGGCGCGGCCCTGCTGCCGCCGGTTATCGGGCCTTTCTTTTTTCCGATTGCCTTGATTTTAGGCGGACTGGTGGCCGCTCTGGGTGCCCTGGTGGTGGCCATTCCCTCATTCCGGACCCGGGGGGATTATCTGGCCATTATCTCCTTGGCCTTTATGTTTATCGTCAAAAGTTTAATTGAAAACCTGGAAACAGTGGGGGGACCACGCGGGTTGGGCAATCAGCCGGATTGGGCCAATCTGCCGGTGGTGTTTATCACTACTGTGCTTTGTATCTGGATTATTAATAATTTCGTACGTTCCACCATGGGCAAGGCACTGAATGCAGTCCGGGACAACGAATTGGCCGCAGATGCCATGACGGTTAATACCCGCCGAACAAAGATGCTGGCCTTTTTGTTCGGTGCTTTCTGGGCCGGTGTGGCCGGCGGTCTTTTTGCCCACGTGCTGCGCTATGTCAATCCCGGAACCTTCGGCCTGCAAAAACTTGCCGAAGTGTTGGCCATGGTCTATTTTGGCGGTCTGAACTCTATTTACGGATCAATTGTGGGGGCTTGCGGCATCAGTTTGCTGGGTGAAGCCCTGCGACCACTGGAACTTTACAAGTGGATCATCATTCCATTGCTGCTCATTTTGGTGATGATTTTCCGCCCAACGGGATTGATTGCATTCAAGGATCTTGATGTTAAAAAATTGATCCAACCGAAATAACGAATAACTCCAAATCAAGGGGATTTGGCATGTCATTGCTTCAAATTGGCAAGATGACCCACTATTTTGGTGGTCTCAGAGCGGTATATAATTACGAACTGGAAATCAATCCCGGCCAGGTCCGGGGTCTGATCGGGCCCAATGGTGCCGGCAAAACCACCATCTTCAACCTCATCACCGGTATCTACCAACCGACCGAGGGCACTGTATCCCTGGCGGGAACCAAATTAAACGGCCGCGCACCTCATGAGATTGCGTCTCTGGGAATCGGCCGGACTTTTCAAAACATGTTGTTGTGGAGACACATGACCGTGCTGGAGCATGTGAAAATGGCCCGGTATTCCAAGCTTACATACGGTCTGGCGGGTGCCTTTTTCGGCACTGCCAAACGCCACCGGGAAGAAGCTGAAAGTGAAGAAAAGGCATATTATCTGCTTAAAATGATGGGGGTTGACCAGTTTGCCGATCAAATCGTCACCAACCTGCCCTACGGTGCCCAGCGCAGGGTGGAAATGGCCCGGGCGCTGGCCATGGAGCCCAAGGTTCTTTTTCTGGATGAGCCCACAGCCGGCATGAATCCCGAGGAACTGGTTCAAATGATGGCCATCGTTCGTCAAGTCCATCATGAACTTGGGTTGGCCATCTTTCTCATCGAACACCGCATGAAAGTGGTTATGGAGCTTTGCGAGAGAATCCAGACCCTTGTTTTCGGAGAAGTGATTGCCGAGGGGACACCCGATGAAATCCAGAACAACCCCAAAGTGATCGATGCCTATTTAGGCAAGGAGGCGGTGGCATAATGTTATTAGCGATTGAGGATTTGAAAGTATCGTACGGCAACATTAAGGCGTTGCACGGACTTAATTTTCAGATTGATGAAGGCGAAATTGTCTGCATCATCGGGGCCAACGGAGCCGGCAAAAGTACCACCCTTAAGGCAATCTCCCGGATGGTGCCGGTTGAAGCCGGCTCGAAAATGACGTTCCAGGGCAATGATCTTCTGGAATTTGCCGCCGATAAAGTCGTCAGCAAGCTGGGGATTTCCCACGTTCCGGAAGGCCGGCGGTTATTTGAAAATCTAACAGTGACTGAAAACCTCAAGCTGGCCACCTTTGCCAGGAAGGACAAAGAACAGATTCAGCAGGATGTTAAACGGGTATTTTCCATATTTCCCCGTCTAGAAGAACGTCACAACCAAAAATCCGGCACCCTCAGCGGTGGCGAGCAGCAAATGCTGGCGGTGGGTAGAGCCTATATGAGTGGGCGCAAGGTCATGCTGCTGGATGAACCCTCCATGGGACTGGCACCCCTGCTGATGATGAGCATGTTTGATGCGTTAAGGGAAATCAATCAGGAAGGCACCACTATTTTGCTGGTGGAACAAAATGCCAGGTTGGCGCTGAAATTTGCCCGGCGGGGTTATGTGCTCGAAAACGGTCATCTGGTTCTGGAAGGACCCTCTGGGGAGCTGCTTGAAAATCCGGAGGTTAAAAAGGCCTATCTTGGCGGCTAACGGTTAACTGAAGGTTTCGGGTGTCATCTGAAACACGATTCAAAAATAAAGGGCACCCCGCTTTAACAGCGGGATGCCCTTTTTTAATTAGAAATTATGGTCTAGGCCACTGTGACATTTACCGCAGCAGGACCTTTGGGCCCCTGCTCAATGTCAAAGGTGACCGCGTCGCCATCATACAGAGATTTGAAACCGGTTGCATTGATTCCTGAGTGATGGACAAATACATCCGGGCCATTTTCCTGCTCGATGAAGCCGTAGCCTTTGCTGCTATTAAACCATTTTACAGTTCCATTTACCATTGTAGCTTTCTCCTTTCAATTAATTCTCATAGCTTCAAACTTCCGGAGTGCCACTTTGAGAAATGGAACTTGCCTTTAGAACGAAACCGGCCCGCCAATTAAGGTCGGGCCTTTATTGATTAGGGCTAAGATAACACTTTTTTTACCAAAAGCAAGTTAATTGTCGATCTTTTTCTCTATTATAAATCATATCTTGACATTATATAACACAATGTGGCAGAAAAAGCAGAAAGGTGTAACACCATGGATAATAAAGTCTATATTGTTCAAAGCCAAGATTATGATGAAGTTGAGGAAAAGCTTACAATCCTGATAAACCTGATGGGCGGGATTGGGCGCTTTGCGAAAAAAAACGAGAGAATTGTACTCAAGGCCAATTTACTGCGAGAGGCCCGACCGGAGCAGGCGGTTTGCACCCACCCGGCGGTGGTGGCCGCTGTCGGAAAACTGGCCCGAGAAGCCGGAGCGGTTCCTATTATAGCCGACTCCCCGGGGGGCGGTTACCGCTATAACCCCAAAACACTGGAAAAAATCTATCACACCAGCGGGATGCTCCGGGCCGCGAGACAGGCCGGTATTGAAGTCAACCGGGATACAACTTCCAGGCCCGTGTCGTACGCCGCCGGGTTGCTGACCAAACATTTTGACATTATCACACCGGTATTTGAAGCTGATGCCCTGTTCAATATGTGTAAAATGAAAACCCACCTATTCACGGTCATGACCGGTGCTGTTAAAAACCTTTTTGGGGTGATTCCCGGATTAACCAAAACCGGCTACCATGCCAAACTCCACGATACAACCAGATTTGCAGGCATGCTGCTGGATCTGGCGCAATACATTTCTCCCCGTCTGACGATTATGGATGCCGTTCTGGCAATGGAAGGCGACGGACCGGGGTCTGGTGATCCAAGACATGTCGGCCTGCTGCTGGGTTCTGGAAATCCTCTGGCCCTGGATGTGGTCGCAGGCGAAATAATGGGTATCGATCGAACCGAAAATCCAATCATCATGGAGGCCGATCGCCGGGCGCTAAAACCCAACCGCATCGAAGAGATTGAAGTCATCGGCGCCAATCTGGCGGATGTGAAAGTTGCGGATTTTAGACGTTCCCAGGTATCGGCCGGCAGTCTAGGTCTGGAATCCATGCCGTGGTATCAGCGAATTCTTGAACCGGTGGCGAAGAATGCGTTTACGGTCAGGCCCCGGGTAATTTGGGATCGATGCATTGCCTGCGGGACATGCATTGAAGGTTGTCCGGTGGGAGCGGTAAACTTCGTTAATGAGAGAGCATTTATCGATGACGGCAAATGTATTCGCTGTTATTGCTGCCATGAATTGTGTCCGGAGGAGGCCATCGGGTTGTTCAGCAGTTGGTTGTATCAACTGCTGAAACCAGCCTAAAAGTGGTTTAAAAATCCCATCTCACGTCCAGATACTTCGCTGCGATTCGATTCTAATCAGATTTGGTGTCACCGGCTTCGGGTTTGGTATCATCTGACTCAGGCGTTTTGGGGGCTTTTATGGGATCCTTCATGATTCGCTCGACCTGACTATCGGATAGCACAAACGGATAGTTACTGCCCGAAGATACTGCCGGATAATCAGTGTCCTTCTCAGCGGCTTTGGCAAAGATCGACAGACTGTGATCCTGCCCGCCTTTCACCTGTAGGGTGAACAGCGGAGAGGTAAAATCATCCCTGCGGCGGTCGTTGATAAATTTTTCACAGCGCAGATTGGAAACGGTGTCAAGAATCTGTTGAACGACAGCTTCATCAACCGGTCGGCCATCTGCAGCCTGCCACTCTACTTTGTTTGCCGCCGGGGCTGCTTCTGTTTGCTTTTTGGCTTGGGTACCTTCCACCACCACGGGTGCCTGGGTTTTGTTTAAAATCAGGGACTGCTGGTCTTTAATTACCTGAAATTGAACGATATCCGCGGGGTTTAAGACCAGCACCTGTTTGTCGCGCAGATCATCCACGGTGAGATCAAAACTATTTCTAAAATTTCCGCGGGCATGAAAAACACGCTCATCTGCGGCCAGTTTTACAAATGTGTGGCGATATGATGAGGCCGTTTTTCCCAGATCAACATCCCGCCTGAGGTTGTTTGCCTGCCAGGCTTTGACATTAATCTTTTTATCCTCATCGAGGTCATAGAGATTGTAATTCTTGGACTCGGAAACCAGTGCTGTTAATGTGAGATTATCGATGGCATTGAGTATATCCTTGATTTTGTTCCCATCGGCCGGAAATTCTTGCGGTGCGATATACCATTTGTCATCCTTTTTATGGATGACGATGATGGCCCCCTCCCGGGTAATCTGCAGCTTGGAGATATCTTTAGCTGCAATTTGCGGGACGTCCGGCAATTGATACTGGGTGCGATCCGAGGTGCGCGTCATCAGATAGGCAGCCAAGGCGATAATTACAAGGGCCAGTATGATGTATTCTTTCTTCAATTTCATTTCACAATTCCGTTTGATGCTGGGTATTTCTTTATTAGCAATATGACGCTTGAACCTTATCGTTCAAAGATTCAGGGTTAAAGTCGTAAAGGTTTCAGTGTTCAGGTTTCAGGTGTCAGCTTTAGCCATCGCAAAATGTCATGCTGACACCTGAAACCTGACACCTTCGTATGAGCTCAAATCTTTGAACCTCTGAATTCTGAACCTTGAATCCGCCAGAGGCGGACAGGCCTCTGAACGCTGAACCCTCAACCCCTTGTCCTATTTGTGAAACATCATTTGAATATGTTTTTTGCGGGAATGTCGCCGGAACCAGACACCGAGGCCGAATATAACGACCAGTACCGGCAGGCCGGCGATATTTGCCGCTTTAACAAATGCTTTGGTGCCGGCCTGGGTGTCCTCTACCGGGTTGAAGCGCTGTACTTTGGCCCGCATCACAGCAATGTCTCCCCGCCCGTTCAAATAATCAATTGTATTTAATATAAAAGTGGCATTGGGCCCTCTGCCGCCGGCATCCAATACATTGTCCCGGAGCATGTCGGCCGAGGCCATCACAAATATCTTTCCCGGTTGGCCCTGGGCCAGAAAATTTCCCTGGCGTTCGATTTGTGACAGATCGATATCAGTATCAGTTTGGGATTTAGAGGCCTCAGCCCGGGGTTTATCCCCGGAGTCTTGCTCCTCTTTAATTTCCCTGACCGGTAAGGGCCTGCCGGCAAAGTAGCTCGGAAATTTGCCTTCGATGATATAGGCCAGCGGGTAGCTTTGCATTTCTTCGGTTGATTCCGGCGGCTTGATAAACATGGGGTTTAAATTGATTCGATCACGCATTTGCCAGGATTTTTCCGAGGAAGCAAACAGCCTGTGGGTTTTCAAGGAATTGCCGGTGATGCGTTCTGAATCCAGTTCCAGGGGCGATATCTTCAGCGCCACCAGCTGTTTAATGTTTTTCATAAAATCAAGATCATTGTTTATGAAGCGCTCTTTAATCAGTGGTGCAAAATAAATCGCCCGTTCACCGCCGCCAAACTGGGCCGGCAATTCCTGGTGGTAGCAGTTCTCGTCCATTACAAAAGATGGCTGAATGTGGATACCATAGTGGGAGAGTAATTTTTCAAGTCCGGTATCCAACGGCACAAAAACGGGGGCCTGGCCCAGGTTCATACCCTGCTGGCCGGCAGGATTCATTTCGTTAAATCGATCCAGCACCAGGGCCAGACTTTTACCCTGCATTAGAAACTGATCGATTTGAAACAGCTCGTAATCTGAAAATTTTTCGGTTGGTCGCGCGATAATCAGGCAATTCAAGCTTTCGGGTATGTCTTCGTCTTTGAGCCGAATGTTTTTCAGTGCGTAATTCTGCGAAACCAGGGCGCGAAAGTTAGCGGCCGGCTCCTCAGCCGGCGGACGGCCTGGGGCACCGGGTGGCGTGCCGGTAAGGGTCAAGGTGCCATGATCGGCAAGATACCCGATGTCCGCATTGATGTCGATGAGAGCTTCAACGCTGTTGTTGATGTTTTCTTCAATTTCGGCGGGCTCGGCCAATTGGTACTGGGTTCCTAGGATCGGCAACCGGATGACCTGCAGGAGCGGCACTGCCATCACATTATCTTCGTATTCCATGACCAGCCCGATAAGGCCTTTGCCCGGGGGAATTTTGCCTCGGGCAAGCGCCGGCCAGGAAAGCATCATGATATTGTATTTTTTAGAAAGAGCCGCGAGGTCCTGATCCTGGGCCGGATTTAGATACTCGAATTCGAGTTTGTTGTAATTTTTCTGACTCAGTTTTTTGACGACGGTTTCTATTTCAGCGGGCATGCCGGCAAGGTTTCTAACCCCCATATGCGGTGCAACTGTTTCAATGGCAGATGATAAAAACAGCTTGACCTTAATTTTACCGGGCAGGCCCAACAGAGCGCTGATTTTATTGTTCATCTTCTGAATGGTGGTGGTCAGTTTGTACTCCAGACCCTCGGTCGAAGTGATTGCCGGAATTTGCTCAATTAAATCCCCATGGATCAGGGCCAGACCCATGTATGCTTTTTGAAATTTCACCTCGTCTTTGTCGACGACCTGGATTTGAATGGGATGAATGCCGTAGTCGTTGGCTATTTTCTGGTTTTCTCGGGCGGTGTCGGTTAGTTCTCCCTCTTCGGCGCTGACATCGTAAAATCGATAATTGAAAAATTTGTTACCATAGACGGCATATTCTTCGAACAGGTCCTGAAGGTAGCGCTCGGTGTTGTTGTAGGGCGGTGGAAGATCCTTGGTAAAGAAAACCTTGATGGTCAATGGTTCGGACAGAGTCGCTACCACTCTTTTGCTGGCGTCGGAAATGGAGTAAATTTTGTTGGCCGTCAAATCCGCTCTGAAGGATAAAGTGATTCCAGCGACATTTACCAGCACGACGATGACGAGGTAAATGAAGAATTTAAAGTATTGGCCTGATCTTTTCCCGGAAGACATTTAGATCTCCTTGTTACGAGTTGCGTGTTACGAGTTGCGTGTTTCGGGTTATCTGTATTTTTACCTCGCAACCCGTAACCCGCAACGCGTAACCCGTTATTCCTAATACTTTTCCCTCAATGCCAGGTACGCTGCATACAGACCGATAAAACAGACACTCAAAAAGTAAATGATATCCCGTGAATCAATTATGCCCTTTGCTATGTTTTGAAAATGGAAATCCGCGCCCAGGTAGGCGAGAACCCCCAGCATGGATCGCGGCAGAAAGAAAAGCATTTTGTCGAGCAGCGTCAGAATAAAGCAGACGGCCATGCCCACAATAAAGGCGATGATCTGGTTGCGGGTCAGGGCTGAGGCCAGCAATCCAATCGCGCTGAAGGCCGCACCCAGAAGAACCGCACCGATGTAGCCTCCCGCTACCGGTCCCCAGTCAAGCTGTCCGAGGGCGGCTACCGTAAGCGGATAGGCAAATGTCGTTACCAGCATGGCGCTGACAAAAGCGACAGCCGCCAAAAACTTTCCCAGGACCACATCGGTTAAAGTCACCGGCATTGTCAGCAGGATTTCATAGGAACCGATGTTCAGCTCCTCGGACACCAGACGCATGGTAATGGCCGGAATGACGAACGAAAAAATGATGGGCAGCAATGAGAAAAAGTTTCTCAAGTTGGCCTGGCCGATAAGAAAAAAAGTGGCGAAAAAGAACCAGCCCGTCACCAGCAAGAATATCGCAATAACAATATAGGCGATTGGAGAAACAAAGTATGACTTGAATTCTTTTTTAAAGATAGGGATGGCTTGACGCATTAGGCATCCTCCATGGTAAGCTGGCGGAAAATAGTTTCAAGGGTCTGGGTCTCCTGGTGAAAATCGAGCACAATCCAATCGGTTTGTTTAATTCCCTGATATATGGCTGCTCTCTGATCGGAGGCGGCCCGGCAATCGAGCCTCACATCCAGTTGGCTGTCCGATTCCGCGATTCGTGTAACACTGCTGATACCCTCCAGGTTTGACAGCATCGTATCTACGGATTTAAAATCTGCGTTTTGCAGGGTCAGGTGGATATGCTTTTTATCACCGGCCGATTTTTTCAGACTTTCGGTGCTGCCGTCGGCAACGATTTTACCGCGGTTGATTATCACCACCCGGTCGCAGGTGGCCTCGGCTTCGCTTAATATATGGGTGGAAAGGATAATGGTTTTTTCTTTACCGATTTGTTTGATAATCTGCCGGATTTCAACAATCTGGTTGGGGTCCAGCCCCGAGGTTGGTTCATCAAGGATCAGGATTTCCGGATCTTTCATCATGGCATGGGCCAGTCCAACCCGTTGCTTGTAGCCTTTCGACAGCTCACTAACGGGTTTGTGCATGACCTCATTTATACCGCATAGGTTGGCCAGCTGACGGATTCGATCCAGCTTGCGTCCTTTTTCGATTTCGCGGATATCAGCCACATAGTTCAGATAATCGTAGACCAGCATATCGTGATACAGGGGAGCGGATTCAGGAAGGTATCCCAGGGTTTTCTTTATTTCCAGGGGGTGCTCCTCAATGTTGTAATCCAGGATATTCACATTGCCGGAGCTTGGTCGCAAAAACCCGGTCAGCATACGCAATGTGGTGGTCTTGCCGGCGCCGTTGGGTCCCAGAAGTCCCAGAATCTCCCCTTTTTGGATTTCCAGGCTAATATGGTCCACCGCACATAAGTCACTATAATATTTGGTTAAATTTTCAACCTGAATCATATTGTTCTCCCGTCGATACTGGTTGCTGGCCGCTGACCTCTGTTTTCATCGGGCAAAACCTATAAAAAAAATAAGCCCGGGTGTCAAGACTCAAACCCGGGGAAAAAATAATGATCTCAATTTTGAATTGGTGTGGAAATGTTGGAAAACATTGTTATTATATATGATAACGTTCATTTTTGGCGGCCGCTACCGGTTGCAATTTTTTAAGATATTATGTATGAATATGGCCTTGTCAAGTTATTAATTTAATTATAATTTTATGTTATTATCGATAGAGGGCCTCACCTTTGGGTTGTAAGAGATCTGACTTCTAACCGTTGAAAGGAGAATAGTTGCCATGCACGTGAAGGAAAGAATAGGAGAATATATCAAAATCAACATCATCATAATTGTTTTAGCACTAATCGGCGGTTTTGCAGTTACCGCCGGTTTCGGTTTAAATCCGTCAGCATATGCAAAATCGACGGATATCTACTCCACGCCTGGCAATTTTAGTAAACTGGCTGAAATCGCCGGTCCGGCCGTTGTCAACATCCGTACCGTTAAAACCATCAAAGGGGGTGGGCCCGTTTTCAGGCAGTTTCAGCGGGGGCCCCGGGGGCGAGAAAACCCGATGGATGATTTTTTTGAGAGATTTTTTGGTGAAAGTGTGCCCAGGGAATTCAAGCAGCCCAGTCTCGGCTCAGGTTTTATTATCGACAAAAAAGGATATGTCGTCACCAACAACCACGTAATTGAAGATGCCGATCAGATTAAAGTAAAAGTAGCCGATGATATGGAGTTCGATGCCGAAGTCGTAGGGCGTGATGCCAACACCGACCTGGCCTTACTTAAAATAGTATCAGAAAAAGATTTGCCGTTTCTTACGATGGGTAATTCCGACGAGCTGAAAATCGGTCAATGGGTTGTTGCCATCGGCAGTCCCTTTGGTTTGGAACACACGGTCACAGCCGGCATTGTCAGCGCCAAGGGACGGGTGATCGGTTCAGGACCCTACGATGATTTTATTCAGACCGATGCTTCGATCAATCCCGGAAACAGCGGGGGTCCCCTGCTTAACATGAAAGGAGAGGTGGTCGGCATTAACACGGCCATTATTGCCAGCGGAACCGGTATTGGATTTGCGATTCCCGTCAATCTGGCCGAAGGCATTATTGCCCAGCTAAAATCCGAGGGCGAAGTCACCCGGGGATGGTTGGGGGTTGCAATTCAGGATCTTACCCAAGAAATGGCCGAATATTACGGTTTAAAGGATCGCAAAGGTGTACTGGTCGCCGATGTATTTAAAGGGGATCCGGCTGATAAGGCCGGTATTCAGCCCAAGGACATCATTTTAGAAGTCAACGACGAGATGATCGAAACCAGCCGTCAGCTGACCGCCATGATCGCAAGTCTCAAAGTCGGCGAGAATGCCAAAGTAGAGGTTTTCCGAAATGGCAAGCGAAAGACATTTTCGGTCGAACTTGCCAAACGCAGCGATGAAAAATTGACCGACCGGGGGGTTCCCCAAAAACGTGAAGAAGAAGAGTTGGGGATACGGGTAACGGATTTGACATCTGAAATGGCCCAGAGATTCAACCTCGGTGAGACCGCCGGTGTTGTTGTTGTCGGGGTGGAGTCTGGCAGCAAAGGGTCCGAAGCCGATGTTCAGGTAGGAGATATTATCAAAGAGATCAATCACCAGGCCATTGAAACCGCGAAAGATTACACGGCATCCGTGCAGAAGATCAAAACTGGAGATTCCGTCAACCTGTTTATATGGAGAAAAACAGCTGGTTTTCTGGTTATAAAATTTACCAAATAGTGGGGTCAGAATTTGGGTTGCTTGTTGGGAATTTTGGAGGATCCTTCCATCATTCTCTACGAGCCGCAGGTTCTGCGAGCCGGAGGCCCCAATTTTCTTGCTAGTCACTGATAGTCTTACTTAGATCCGGAATCGTTTCAGGCTTGCCCTTGACCATATAGCGGCTGTCATTATTGCGGGCGGTAACATTTTCATAAACACCGTCATCGCGCTTGACCAGTTTTGTAAAACCGAGATCTCGTAATTCTCCATTGGTTTTGGGGCAACTGATATTTGTGCGGGAAATGAGTTTTTGTACCGGTCCCGAACAGTTGGGACAGCTGGTGAGTTGGGGGTCGTCAATTGACTGCCTAAAATCAAATACCTTCCCAAGTGTGCATGGTTTTTTCAGATGTTCGTATTCATAAACAGGCATGATTATTCCCCTGGGATATAAATGGTAACAGTGAGGCCATTTATACCGCTGAATTCGGCTTATATCTTGTATCATTCAGTCTGCAGTATAACAGAGAAATTATAAAATGAAAATAAATCTTGCCAAGAGGCCGTCGAGCCTCTCCTTTTCATATTTGGATTCACCCTAACCACACTAAAGTTTGAAATAAAACAGCCGATAGCAAATATGTGCTGTTAAGGGACAGATAGGTCCATACGGAGGCGAAACCAGGAGTTTCTTTTTCTGGGCGAATTAATTATTTCAAATAAATACAGATTGTTAATCCGATCAATCCTAATATGTGTGATCAACAAAATGCCGCCGGTATAATCTGAAAATCAAAGATAAGCTGAATCGGAATTGAATTATATGAATGATATCCAGCCGATCGGGCAGTCAGAAATAGAAATCAAACTAAAAGAAGCTCAAACATGTCACTCCATGGGAATGATGAACGAAGCGCTGCAGGTTTACGAACAGGTACTTGCCAGTCTGCCTGGTAAAGATGGGGAAACTCACGAGACCGTGGTTGCCAGAATCAACCTTTTGAAAAAAGATATCACGGATCGGGAAGAAGCTGAAAATCAGGGAATTACCCAGGAAGATATTTCCATATTCAAAAAAACGCTGTCCACCCATGATGATGTTCCGACCCTCCTTGACGGCGCGGCGGCTTTAAAAGAGCTGGGGCTTATGGAAGAGGCCATCACTGAATATGAAAAACTTCTGAAATTTGATTACAGCAAATTCGATTATTCCGAAGCTGATTATTCACCGATCAAAATTGTATGTGACTATCTAACCTGTCTGCTGGACGTCAAACCACCCGAAGACGTTGTCAAAGAAGCCTACAAGGTTATTTACAAACAGAATATCAAAGAAAAAGAAACCGCCCAGGTCAAATTCTGGCTTGGATTGCAGCTGGAAAAACAGGAGCACTTCGATCTTGCCTTCGATCTTTATGAAGCTGCTGCCGGGATAGATCCCTCAAATACCGAAGTTGTCGAGAGACTTAACTCCTTAAAGGCCAGGATTTCAAGCAGTTCCCGTTATGATTATTTGATCCGCAATAAAATTGTCACCACCAATCAGTTGAAGGAATCATTGGCTATTGCCAAAAACATGAAAAAAAGCGTTGAGTTTGTGCTGGTTGATCGGTTCGGAGTCAAAAAAGATCAAGTGGGCAAGTCGTTGTCACAATATTTTGGGTGTCCTTTTAGGGATTTTGACGCAGAGTTTCCCATTCCTTTTGAATTAATTAGCAAACTCAAAAAGTCCTTTCTGCTTTACTATGTCTGGGTGCCTTTGAGCTGGAGTAAAAATGGCGTTGAGATCCTGGTCGATGATCCCAAGGATTTGCGCAAAACGGACCACATCAAAGCCCTGATGCCCAACCAGAAAATCATTTTCAGCGTTGGCTTTAAGGAAGATGTTGACAAGTACATTAATCATTTTTTTGGTTCCCGGCCTGAAACCACCCGCACAACCGATTTCGAGGATCTGGATGATATCATTCCCGACGTTGCCTTTGAAGAAGAAGAAGAATTAGAAGAAGATATCAGCGGCCTGGATGAGTCATCCAGCCAGGTGGTCAAATTTGTTGACCAGGTTTTGGTTACCGCATTTCGCAAAGACGCCTCTGATATTCATATCGAGCCATCGCCGGTGACCCGCAAGACCACTATCCGATTCCGTACCGACGGCGTCTGCCATGAATATATCCAGGTGCCCAATGCCATGGCACCGGCAATCGTCTCACGTCTTAAAATTATGTCGGAGCTGGATATTGCCGAAAAACGGCTGCCCCAGGACGGCAAAATAAAATTAAAACGCAAAGGCATTCCTGAATTTGAGTTGCGTGTTTCCACCATGCCTACCGCCGGGAGATTCGAGGATGTTGTCCTGCGAATACTGACTCGATCCAACACCTTTAAGTTGGATGAAATCGGGCTGAGAGAACGCAACCTGAAGGTATTGAGAAAAATTATTAAACGACCCTATGGATTGATTCTGTGTGTTGGTCCCACCGGCTCCGGAAAAACGACCACTCTGCATTCCGCCCTGGGTCATGTCAACGAACCGGGGGTAAAGATCTGGACCGCTGAAGATCCGGTGGAAATCACCCAGCCAGGTTTGAGACAGGTTCAGGTGAGACCGAAGATCGGTCTTGATTTCGCCAGGATTATGCGCGGCTTTCTAAGATTGGACCCGGATATTATTATGATTGGTGAAATGCGGGATCGCGAAACTGCAGCGGCGGCCATAGAAGCATCATTGACCGGCCATCTGGTTTTGTCCACCCTGCATACCAACAATGCTCCGGAAACCTTGACCCGCCTGCTGGATATGGGGATGAACCCATTGAATATATCCGACTCCTTTCTCGGCGTTCTGGCCCAGCGCCTGGTCCGAAAACTATGCAGCAAGTGCCGGGAATCCTATAATCCCTCCCAGGAAGAGTTTGAAGATATAGAAGCCGATTTCGGGAAAAAAGCTCTGGCAATGGCCGGATACACATACAGTTCCCGCCTGGAACTATTTCGGTCGCTTGGCTGTGAAAGATGCAGTGGATCAGGATACAAAGGCCGCATGGGCATCCATGAACTCATGGAGGGAACACCTGAAATAAAAATGCTGATTAAAAAACATGCTACCTCCCAGGAACTTGCCAAACAGGCGATTAAGCAGGGAATGGAGACCCTTAAACAGGACGGGATCCACAAGGTATTTGAAGGAAAAACCGATATCCGGGAAGTGCGCCGTGTTTCGGTGGAGTAATAGGTGATAAAGATGCACAAAAAAGTACTGGTCGTAGATAGTGATTATTTTTTTGTTGAATTTTTATGCGGATTGCTGACCAAGCGGGGCTACGAGGTGTTAAAAGCCTACAACGGCAAAGAAGGTATCGCCCGGCTGGAAGGTGATATGGTCGATATCCTTTTTGCCGATCTGGTGCTCCCAAAAGTAGACGGCCCACAGTTTTTCAAGTTCATCCGCAATAAGTACAACGGGAACCCCTTCCCCTTGGTGGCCCTGTCGGGAATCATGATCGAGCAGCTCGGTTCGCTGGATGAGATTGAGGCCGACTATTTTATTGCCAAAGGTCCGATTGATCAATTGACGATCAAACTGAATGAATTCATGACGGAAATTGAAACCCGGCCTTATTGGCCTCCGGTGGATAAAAAAGTTATTGCCGCCGGCAGCGTGTTTCCCCGGCGCGATGCCATGGAATTGCTTAACGCTTTGCAGTTTCAGCAGGCGGTAATTGAATGCGCGGCGGCAGGCGTTATTGTCGTCGACGGCGATTCTCGGATCATAAATGCTAACCGGGCAGCTCTTGAAATCATCGGCAAGCGTTCGGTAGAGGTCCTGAATTGCCCGGTGGCTGATTTGTTTGTAAGCGCAGAGCGCGCCGAACTGGTGGAAGGACTCAAACGGGTGAAGCGGCAGGTGGATGTTAAAAAATATTCATTTTATGCCACCTTTAACTCCCGGGTTATCGGCACCCATATTTCCTCCATTGGATTAAAGTCAGAATCCGTCGGATGGGTCGTTGTGCTGCAGCCTGCGCTGTGAAACGATTAAATTTTGGTGCCAAGACGCAACGCAAGGTTCCCACCCACGCTGAAATCCCAAATTCCAAGCAGCAAAATTCAATCCATTATCTTTTTATACGGCCTATACTCGAAACCTCTTCGAATCCTCTTGAAGTTGCCGGCTATCTCTGATAGGAATTTTGATTCTAAGGTGATGTTTGTCCGGCAAGAATTACCATTCAATTAAAGGAGATTATCGTAATGGTCAATGTTGCCATCCTGGGGGCCACCGGATATGCCGGTGCGGAGCTGGTCAGAATTCTTTCAGCCCATCCGGAGGTGCAATTGACGGTATTAACCTCCCGTCAGTTTTCCGGGGTCAGGTTCGATCAAGTCTATCCGGCGTTTAGCGGGGTGATCGATCTGGTCTGTGAAGCATATTCGCAAGAGCGGATTTGCGAGCGCGCCGATGTTGTCTTTATGGCGCTTCCTCACCAGCTTGCAATGAATTTGGTCCCTGGATTTATAGAACGTAAGAAAAAGGTCATCGATCTGTCGGCCGATTTTCGGTTTAATGATGCGACCGTCTATGAGATGGCCTATCAAGAACACACTGCCAAAGAATTGCTTGCCTCGTCCGTATACGGTCTCAGTGAAATATATGCCGAGCAGATTGGAAAGGCGACATTGATCGGCAACCCGGGGTGTTACCCGACCAGCGTGCTGTTACCTCTAATTCCACTGCTTAAAAAAGGCTTGCTGGACCCGTCGACCCTTATTGCCGATTCAAAATCAGGCGTCAGTGGTGCCGGGCGGTCTCTTGCCCTGGCCTCCCATTACTGTGAGGTCAATGAATCCTTCAAGCCCTATAAGGTGGCGGCGCATCGCCACAATCCGGAAATGGATGCGATTTTAAGCCGTGAAGCCCAAAAACCCGTATCCATTACCTTTGTGCCGCACCTGGTCCCCATGACTCGCGGCATGCTGACCACTATCTATGCAACCCCGGCAGCCAACCTCAAAGCCCGGGATGTGACCGATTGCTATGCCGCGGCCTATTCTCGGCGGCCCTTTATCCGGCTGTGTTCAAAGGACCGGCTGCCTGATACATTGATCGTGCGCGGCACCAACTATTGTGACATCGGCTTTAAGTTCGATGAGCACAACAACCGCCTGATCATCATTTCAGCGATCGACAACCTTGTAAAAGGCGCCGCCGGGCAGGCTGTTCAAAATATGAATATCATGATGGGATTTGATGAAACTGCCGGATTGCTCGGTGGGCCGTATCCGATTTAAAAAACAGATGACAGATGCCCCTCCTTCGCTTTTAATGCTTCGGAGGGCAGGCATAGGGCAAAGCGCCTAGAGCAAAGCGTTGGAAATCTCTTCAATCAACTGAATTAACCTAATCAACCATTCGTTGGCATCGACGAGAAACCAGCGACCAGCAACGAGGGTCCTTGACATCACTATTTTATTGAATTAGAAAGATCGAAATAATTATTGCCAAAAGTGGAATCGATGGGGTGAGAGCAAATATTTTAATTCTTTAAAAGGAGGTTGAAGATGGCTGCAAAGTTAATCATGGGGACCGAAATCCGCGAAGTGATTCTCGATGAGATTCAAAAAGAAGTGTCCCAGATCAAAGAAAAACACGGGGTTGTCCCCGGGCTTGTCACGATCCTGGTGGGGGAAAATCCCGCTTCCATTTCCTATGTCACACTGAAGATTAAAACAGCCAATCGGCTCGGATTTAAGGAAATCCAGGACAGTCAACCCGAAGATATTTCGGAAGCCGATCTTCTGGCCCTGGTTGACAAATATAATAAAGACGACAAAATCAACGGAATTTTGGTCCAACTTCCCCTCCCCAAACATATCAATGACAAAAAGGTGCTGAATGCCATTGATCCCGACAAAGACGTGGATGGCTTTCATCCGGTTAATGTGGGCCGCCTGATGATCGGCGGAGACGAGGTCAAATTTCCGCCCTGCACACCGGCAGGTATTCAGGAAATGATCGTCCGTTCCGGGACTGAAACCAGCGGCGCCGAGGTGGTCGTTGTCGGTCGCTCCAATATTGTCGGGAAACCCATTGCCAATATGATGCTTCAGAAAGGTGCTGGCGCCAACTCGACCGTTACCGTTGTCCACACCCGTACCAAAGATCTCGAAGGCCACTGCAAACGGGCCGATATTTTGATTGTGGCCGCCGGAGTTCCCGGACTGGTCAAACCCGAGTGGATTAAGCCGGGGGCCTGTGTCATCGATGTGGGTGTTAACCGGGTGGGCGAAAAGATCAGCGAAAAAACCGGCAAGAAAATTGCGATATTAAAAGGGGATGTCGATTTTGACGAAGCCAAGGAAATTGCAGGCTCGATCACACCGGTTCCCGGTGGTGTCGGCCCCATGACCGTTACGATGCTGATGGTTAACACATTGAAATCATTAAAATTCAAACTGGGCCTGATGTAAGCCGGCAGCTTATCGATTTAACGTTTAGTGGCAAAAAAAAACCCTAATGTTTTTTTTTGATTTGCCGATATATAATCCATAGAAAAAGATTTTGCCGGTGTGCCCATTGGTGATATGGGAAACGATCTTTACAAAGTGGTTGAAAATTTTGGTTATATGCTGAATAAAGGCGGCAACCACAACCATTTTGGTGTTGAATATAAATTTTCAAGCTGGCGGTCGACAGTTTAGAAACTATGGAACCGGCAAACTGAAGCGGGCTATGGATTTAGCTCTTGACAAATTTTCCGGTTCCAAATATAGTTTAATCTTGGGAGGTTTCGTCCAGCGAAAGGGCAAAGTCACCAAAAAATGGCGACGTAAAACCATGGGGCTCGTGCCGTTGGGGTGAAGAAAGCCGGGTTGCTGTATGGTTACTTACGTCACGCCTTGGGTAGATGCACCCAGAGGCGTTTTTTTTGGTGGCCTTGGATAAACGTTAAGGGCGATTCCGACCCTAAAATTTCAGGAAATAATCTGCAAGCCGGATTGAAGGTGTATTGATTATGCGAAAGAAAATCTCGTTTGTTATACTTGGCAGCAGCGGGGCGCCCGCCAAACAGGTTTGCACATCCAAAGCAGCGATTCGCCTGTTTGGAATCGTCCTCGTCGCATTCTTCGTTGTGGTTGGTTATATTGTATACGATTACTACAACCTGAGAGAGACGACCTCGCAGCTTAAGAACCGGGAAGTCTACCTTACCAGCCAGATGGAGGAAATCCGACTTCAACGCAAACAAATTCAAGATTTTGCCGGTGAAATTAACGCCCTGAAATCCCAGTTGCTGGCATTGAACAATTTTGAAAAAAAGATCCGCATCATCGCCAATATCGAAGAATCCGAAGAATCCGGCAACATATTTGGCGTGGGGGGGTCCATACCCGACGATCTGGATACCCAAATTCCCCTCAAGGAAAAGCATAACAGTTTAATGCGTGATATGCATGAACAGATCCAACAACTCAGCCGCGCATCCGGCAGCCAGCAGGATGAATTTGAGGCCCTGCTGAGATCTCTTGAAGATCAGCAGAATCTGCTGGCCTCCACGCCCGCGATCCGTCCGGTTTCCCAGGGCGTAAAGTCGTGGGTGACTTCCAAATTCGGTTATCGCACATCTCCATTTACCGGTCGACGTGAATTTCATAAAGCCTATGACGTTGCCGCTCGCCATGGAACGCCGATCCTGGCCACTGCCGACGGCATTGTAACTTTTGCCGGTCAAAAAGGTCTGCTCGGCAACACCATTGTTGTCGATCACGGCCACGGCATGGTTACCTTATATGGACATATTGACAAGCTGTTGAAAAAACGCGGTGAAAAGGTCAGTCGATGGGAAACCATCGCGTTGATGGGCAATACCGGTCGCAGCACCGGTCCCCATGTCCACTATGAGGTTCGCCTGAACGGGATACCGGTCAATCCTGAAAAGTATATTATCAACTAAACCTCCATAGAATTCAGCACCTGTTTGCCGTGCCGGATAAAGGTGCTGTTTATTCGCATTGATCATTCTAATCCCCGGACCTAAATTTTTAATGCAACCATTGGTTGGGCTTTGGCCTGACATTTGGAGAACCAAGATCTCCATCACGGGGCATTCATTTAATCCCACCTTTTTTTTAATAAAATCGGTATTATTATAACAGGTTGATGATACACTAGGATTTTCGCCCCCATTATTCCATTGTTGAGAATAAAATACAGACCCTGAAAAATACATGGTATATTCAAATAAGGTAACAATGCCGGGGCTAAACTTTGTAGTTGAGACAGGCCATAAATCTGCTATAATAAAATCAACTATTTCATCGATTTAAATAAATCTATTTCGCAAAGGGTACTCCCGAATGGTATTGAATTTATTAACAAAAGTTTTCGGCAGCCAAAACGAACGGGAACTGAAGCGTCTGCAACCCATCGTTGCGCAGATCAATGCGCTGGAGCCCGAAATTCAAGCCTTAAGTGATGAGAAGCTCAGGGCCCAGACAGCTGCCTTTAAGCAGCGTATCGAGCAGGGAGAAACCATTGACGATCTGCTTGCGGAGACCTTTGCCACCGTCAGGGAAGCCTCTATGCGCACCCTGAAAATGCGGCATTTTGATGCGCAGCTCATCGGCGGGATCGTTCTGCATCAGGGCAAGATCGCCGAGATGAAGACCGGTGAAGGCAAGACCCTGGCGGCTACCCTGCCAGCCTACCTCAACGCGTTGTCGGGCAAGGGCGTTCACATCATTACCGTCAACGACTATCTTGCCAGGCGTGATACCGAATGGATGGGCAATATTTATAATTTTCTGGGATTGTCAGTGGGCACCATCCTGCACGGACTGGACGATAAGGAAAGAAAAGCCGGCTACGGTTCCGACATTACCTATGGAACCAACAATGAGTTCGGTTTCGATTATCTCAGAGACAATATGAAGTTCGACTATGATTCCCTCGTCCAGGGCGATCTGAACTTTGCCATAGTCGACGAGGTCGACAGCATATTAATCGATGAGGCCAGAACCCCCCTGATCATTTCGGGACCGGCTGAAAAATCCACCGATCTTTACTACCAGATCAACAGTCTAATTCCGCGCCTCAGCAAGGATACCCATTATACCATTGATGAAAAGGCCCGCAACGCAACTTTAAGTGAAGACGGTGTTGCCAAGGCGGAACACCTCCTGAAGGTCGACAATCTTTTTGATCCCCAGCATATTGAACTCTTGCACCATATAAACCAGGCGCTCAAAGCCCACACGCTCTTTAAGCGGGATGTTGATTACATCGTTAAAAACGGGGAAGTGATCATCGTCGATGAATTCACCGGCCGCCTGATGCCCGGTCGCCGCTATAGTGAAGGGTTGCATCAAGCGCTGGAAGCCAAAGAAGACGTCAAAATCGAAAACGAGAACCAGACACTGGCCACGGTTACCTTCCAGAATTATTTCAGAATGTATACAAAACTCGCTGGAATGACCGGTACAGCCGATACCGAGGCCACCGAATTTAAAAAGATTTATAACCTCGATGTCATGGTCATTCCGACCAACATGCCCATGATTCGCACGGATTTTCCGGATGTGATTTATAAAACCCGCAAAGAGAAATTTGAGGCCGCCATCGATGAAATCTTAGAACTTAATAAAACCGGACAACCGGTCCTGGTGGGTACGATTTCCATTGATGTTTCCGAAAGCCTCAGCAAAAAATTAAAATTGCGGGGTATCAAACATTCAGTTCTCAACGCCAAAAACCACGAGGGTGAAGCCGAGATCATTGCCCAGGCCGGACAAATGGGAGCGGTTACAATTTCCACCAATATGGCCGGGCGCGGCACGGATATTGTACTCGGTAAGGGTGTTACGGGTTTAGGCGGGTTGCATATTCTCGGCACAGAACGCCATGAGAGCCGGCGTATCGACAACCAGTTGCGCGGTCGATCCGGCCGGCAGGGTGACCCGGGTTCTTCTCGGTTTTACCTGTCCCTTGAAGATGATCTGCTGCGGATATTCGGTGGCGAACGTATTACCGGTATCATGGAAAAGCTCGGTATGCAGGAGGGCGAGCCCATCGAACACAGCATGATCAGCCGGGCCATTGAAAATGCCCAGGCCAAAGTGGAAGGTCACAATTTTGAAATACGCAAGCAGCTTCTGGAATATGATGATGTCATGAACCAGCAGCGGGAGGTCATCTACCGGCAGCGCAGAGAAGCATTAGATGGAACGGATTTAAGAGGCTCGGTGATGGAGATGATCCGCGATAAAGCCGAGGAGATAGCCGATATCCAGGCCGGCGCTAAAGCCCATGCTGAAGACTGGGATTTAAGAGAAATCCAGGAAGCGGTGTATAAGCAGTTTAATTTCCGATTAGACGCCTTTAATGGGGAAACCCTGGACGGCCTCAATCGTGACGGTCTGGCCGAAATGATCTTTGAAAGCGCCGGCAAGCGCTATGAAGATCGGGAAGCAGCCGTGGGGTTTGATGAATTCAGACAGCTGGAACGGGTGGTCATGCTTCAGACCGTTGACAGCCTGTGGAAAGATCATCTACTTTCCATGGATCACCTGAAGGAGGGAATCGGGCTCAGGGGTTATGCCCAGCAAAACCCGCTGATCGTCTATAAAAAAGAAGGCTATGAATTGTTTCAGGATATGATCGCAAGGGTCAAAGAAGAGACCCTGGGGATCCTGTATCGCATTCAGATCGCCGAACCGCAAAAAATAGATGAATTCCGGCGGCCCAGGGAGCAGCCAATGGTTTTTTCAGGCGGCGGTGAACCCGAGAAGAAAAAACCCCAAAAACGATCCGCCCAAAAAACCGGGCGTAACGCCCCCTGCCCGTGCGGCAGTGGGAAAAAATATAAAAAATGTTGCGGTAAGTAGTCCCGGGGACAATGACAAAAGTTCAAGCCGTCCCCTTTACAAGCGACAAATCAAGTGCTTATAATAACATTATTCATACAACCGATTCGGGTAACATTCAATGGGCCAGTATGATCCGAATGTAGAGGAAGGCGTCGGCTCTGAGACCGATCAAGAGGTCACAGAACCACCAATGTATAAGGTCATGCTTCTCAACGATGATTACACTACCATGGAGTTTGTGGTTGAGGTCCTGGTTTACGTATTTCAAAAGTCCTCGGAGGAAGCAATGCAAATTATGCTGAATGTGCACCGAAGCGGTGTCGGGGTTTGCGGTATCTACCCTTACGAGATCGCCGAAACCAAAGTAGAAACAGTTGAGACATTAGCCCGGGAAAACGGTTTCCCATTAAAATGCATCATGGAAAGAGAGTAGAAAAATGATCAGCAAGGAACTCAGCGCAACTCTCGGATTTGCCGTTAGAGAAGCAAAAAAAAGGCGCCATGAATATGTCAGCATCGAACATATTCTCTTTGCCATCTTATACGATCCTACCGGGATTGACATCATTGAAAACTGCGGTGGAAATGTTGAAAATCTGATCGCCGCCCTGGAAGAGTTTTTTGAGGGAAAAATTGAACAAATCCCCGATGGCAACGAATATGTGCTTCAGCAAACCATTGGCTTCCAGCGCATCATCCAGCGGGCGGTGAATCATGCGCGTTCTGCTGAAAAAGCGGAAGTTACCGTCAGTGATATACTGGCTTCCATTTTTCTGGAAAAGGATTCTCACGCCGAGTATTTTCTCAGCGCCGAGGGGATCACCCGTCTGGATGTGCTAAACTTTATCTCCCATGATGTTTCTAAAACCCCCAGTGCAGAATCACCGCCCGAGTTGACCCGACCGGCAAAAGATAAACGCCAGAAAAAGGGCAATCCGTTGGAGCTCTTTACAACCAATTTGATCAAGCTTGCGTTAGAGGACAAGCTGGATCCTCTTATCGGCCGCAAAACTGAAATGGAACGCACCATGCAGGTCCTGTGCCGCCGGCGCAAGAACAACCCGGTGTATGTCGGCGATCCGGGGGTTGGGAAAACCGCCATGGCTGAAGGCCTGGCCCAGCAGATCGCAAAAGGCGATGTCCCGGATCTGCTCAAAGACGTTGAAATTTTTGCCCTCGATCTTGGCGGTATGCTGGCCGGTACCAAATTTCGGGGTGATTTTGAGCAGCGCTTGAAAGGGGTCATTACCGAACTCAAGAAAAAGCCCAAGGCCATATTGTTTATCGATGAAATCCATACCATTGTGGGTGCCGGTGCCACCAGCAGCGGTTCCATGGATGCCTCCAACATTCTGAAGCCGGTTTTGACCAGTGGTGATATTCGCTGTATCGGATCCTCCACCTATGAAGAATACAAAAACCATTTTGAAAAAGACCGCGCTCTGTCGCGCCGGTTTGAAAAAGTGGAAATTTTTGAACCGCCCATTAACGAAACAGTCCAGATATTAAAAGGGCTGCGATCTCGCTACGAGGAACACCACGGCATCGTTTACACCGAAGCGTCCCTGAAAGCGGCGGCGGAGCTGTCGGCCAAATTTTTAAATGACCGCTACCTGCCGGACAAAGCCATAGACGTCATTGACGAAGCCGGTGCCTTCATCAGACTTTCCGGCGGTTCAGCGCGCAAGAAAATCAATCCGGCGGACATTGAAAAAATCGTGGCCAAAATGGCCCGCATCCCAACCCAGAGCGTATCAACCTCGGATCGCAGCAAACTGGAAAATCTTGGAGACGGTCTCAAGCGTGTCGTATTCGGCCAGGACGATGCCATCCAGGCGCTGGTCACTTCGATAAAACGCTCCCGCGCCGGACTGGGGACTCCCGGTCGGCCGGTGGGTTGCTTTCTTTTCACAGGACCCACGGGTGTTGGTAAGACCGAAGTTACCCGCCAGATCGCCAGGATTCTGGGCGTTGAATTCATCCGCTTTGACATGAGTGAATACATGGAAAAGCATGCGGTGGCCAGATTGATCGGTGCACCCCCCGGCTATATCGGCTTTGATCAGGGTGGACAGCTGACCGACGGAATCCGCAAGCATCCGCATTGCGTTTTATTGCTGGATGAAATTGAAAAAGCCCATCCCGATCTATTTAATATCCTGCTGCAGGTCATGGACCATGCGACTCTGACAGACAACAACGGCAAAAAGGCGGATTTCAGAAACGTCATGCTCATGATGACATCTAACGCCGGTACCCGGGAGATGAGCCAGAACACCATCGGATTCGGCGACGTGGACAAGGACACGGCATCCAAGGGTAAAGCTGCCATCGAAAAAATGTTCAGCCCCGAGTTCCGCAATCGCCTCGATGAGATTATCAACTTCAATTCCCTCGATCCTGAGATCATGGAAAAGGTGGTCGACAAGTTCCTGCTGGAATTGAACGATCAACTGGCAACTAAAAAAGTTTTTTTGACCATATCAGATCCGGTACGAACCTGGCTGGCGAAAAAAGGGTACGATCCGAAATTTGGCGCCCGGCCGCTGGTGCGGGTGATTCAAACCGAAATCAAAGATGCCCTGTCGGATCAAATTCTATTCGGTACCATGCAAAAGGGCGGCGAGGTGTATATCGATCTGGAAGACGACAAATTAGTCTTCGAATACGTCAAAAAGACACCTGTGGAATCAAAGAAACCCCTGGCCGAGACCGTTTAGAAGATGATAAACTAGCCAACTAAAAAAATGCCTGTTTATCAGCTATCTGAAGATCTCGTATTCCCATCCCCGCACCTTGCTTCCAAAGAGGGCCTTCTGGCTGTAGGCGGTGATTTGACGCGCACCCGTTTGCTGTTAGCTTACAGCCTGGGCATTTTCCCCTGGTATTCGGAAGGCGAACCGATTCTGTGGTGGTCTCCTGATCCCCGCTTCGTTCTCTATCCCAACGATCTCAAGGTATCAAGATCGTTAGACAAAGTTATCAATAAAGCCAGGTTCAACATCACCGTTGACTGCGCTTTTGAACAGGTGATCAAGGACTGTGCCCGGGTGCGGCTGGAAAACGGCGCAGGAACCTGGATTGTGGACGAAATGGTAAAAGCCTACTGCGATCTCCATGAATCCGGTTTTGCGCACTCCGTAGAGGCTTGGGCGGGTGACCGGCTGGCCGGCGGGCTTTACGGCGTTTCTCTCGGAAAATGCTTTTTCGGCGAGTCCATGTTCACCCGCATATCGAATGCATCCAAGGTGGCATTCGTGGCCCTGGTCAACCATCTCAAAAGCCAGGCTTTTGCCATGATTGATTGTCAGATTACCACCGGCCATCTGACCCGCTTTGGCGCCAGAGAAATATCTCGCGCCCGTTATTTAGATGAACTCGATGAAGCCCTGAAAGCTCCCACCTTGAACGGCAAGTGGTCATTCGAATCCCCTGGGCCGTTTTCCCCTGCTTAAACTTCTTTGTTTTACCAATACGAATAACCATTAACCAACCCACACTTAAGCGTTTACCCTCGATTATGGGTTGGCCGGCTTGACAATTTCGCAATTTAGAGATTAGTATGACCGTTCTTCCTGTCCAGCCGATTCGGGTGCAGGGTATATCAAAAATAGGAGGAATGCCGATTATGGAAAGCGACTGCCTGTTCTGCAAAATTTCACAAGGAAAAACCGATACCGAAATTTTGTATGAAAACGATACCCTGGTGGTATTCAGAGATATTAATCCAGCCGCTCCGATTCATCTTTTAATCGTTCCCAAAAAGCACATCCGGAGTGTTAATGATCTGACTGCAGCCGAGCAGTCCATTCTGTCAGAAATGGTAATGGTGGCCAAGGAAATGGCAGTCCAGCAAGGAGTTGAAAAATCCGGCTATCGTCTCTTTATCAATGTCGAGAGAGGGGGAGGGCAGTTAATTTTTCATTTGCATATGCACCTTATCGGTGGCTTCCACAAAACTGGTTGATAGACCGCTATCTTTTGTCCGCTAACGGCGTTGCGATTAGATTCAAAATGCTCACGTACTTCGTGTACGCTCCGCTTTAGAATCTAATCGCGCCTTGCTATCGAACAAAATCTAACGGTCTATCAACCAGTTTGAATTACTTTTAAAAATAATGAAATTCAGAGCGTTAGGTCGGATAGCAAACATCCATGTTGGACATAGGGCGGGCCATCGTGCCCGCCTTACCTGGCTATAAATGGGACCATTCCGGCCGTTATTACAACCTATTGAACCTCATTTACAAAATCTTAGATGAAAGAAAAATTCGACATATTTGGGGGTATTTATGTGCATATACCCTATTGCTTGAGGAAATGTTCATATTGCGATTTTTATTCGAGTGTGGACCTTTCCAGCATCCCGGTGTTTTTAAAATCCCTTGAACGCGAGATGGAAATGGTCGGCGGGACCGATCAAATCTACGACACCCTTTATATCGGGGGAGGCACGCCATCGGTTCTGGAGGCCGGGGATATTGCCCAAATCATTGAAACGGCCTACAGGCATTTCACCATTCGTGCCGATATAGAAGCAACCCTGGAAGTCAATCCCGGCACGATCTCCCGGCAGAGCGCAGCAGAATACCGCCGGGCCGGCATCAATCGACTTAATATCGGCGTTCAATCCTTTCACGGCAAGAACCTTCACTTTCTCGGCCGGATTCATTCGGTCGAGGAGGCCACCTCATCCATCGAGTGGGCACGGCAGGCCGGATTTGACAATATCGGGCTGGATCTGATCTATGGACTACCCGGACAGGATAAAAAAAACTGGTTGGATGATCTGAACCGCGCCCTTGAAACTGAAACAGAGCACCTATCCTGCTATATGCTGACCTGTGAATCCGGTACGCCGCTGAGCCTTGATGTGAATTCGGGACGGATTCGTATGCCGGCAGATGGCACCGCGCGGGATTTGTTTGATACCACCATCGATTTTCTGGCAACCCATCGATTTTTACAATATGAAATCTCCAATTTCGCCAGGGATACAGATGATGGTTGCGCACCGCGCTATTCACGGCACAACCAAAAATACTGGTCGTTTGCACCGTATATCGGATTGGGGCCATCGGCGCATTCCTTCATCACTCCGGAACGTTACTGGAATCACAGAAGTATCGAAGATTACGTCCGGCAGATCAAAGCCGGTCAACCGCCGGTTGCAGAAAAAGAAAAACTCACTCGCGAACAAATGGTTATGGAAGCCATTTATTTAGGCCTCCGAACGACCCGGGGGATTGATCTGGATGGATTCGAGAAGATGTCTGCAATAAACTTTATAAAAACTTTTGAGGGAAAAATTATTGAGTTGAAAAAAAATGGTCTGCTAAAATTAACAAATACCCACTGTGCCCTGACCCCCAAAGGGATGGCCTATCTCGACAGTATCGCCGCCATGCTCACGGGTGAGGATTTTTCTTAGATAAAGAAGGAATGAGCTATTGGTCTTTATCGGCCCCTGAGCTTGCGTGAATCCCCAACTCTAAGCGTCACTTTGCAGGCATCAAAATACTCGATCAGAGGAATCACGTATTTACGCGATGCGCCGGTCATTTCCTTGAACCGGGGGGTGGTTATCTCCCCATTGGCTTTCAGGAAATCAACCAGCCTGCTTTTCAACTCGGTGATGGCAGTAACATGAAAATACAGGTCGTCCTTGGTTTTTACGATATGGCCTTCTTCAACCAGAAGCATCAGCACTTCTTTGGTGTGGTTCGGATCCGCACCCAGCATCCCGGGCACTTCGCGAAAATAAGGCGGCTGCAATCCGCCCTTTTGATAGATATCCAGCATTTTCTGGCGGATATCCGCCTGGTCTGCACCCAGCGAAACCCGATGATCGCTTAGACGCACCGTGTTTTCTTCCTGGGTGATTTGACCGCTTTTGATCATCTGGTTGAGGATCAGGTTAAAGACCTTGGGATCGGATAGCTGGGGAAATTTGGATTTCAGCTCCTCTTTGGACATCCCGGCTTTGAGAGGATTGTCGCTGTGGTAGTTACTCAGATAATCACCGCAGTTTTGAATTAGTTTATCAAAGGTGGTTTGGTGGAGGAAAATGCGGTTGTCCTTATCCGTTTGGGTGATCGTTTTCGTGGACAGCAGGTGCTGTAAAACTGTGTCAAGTTGCTTGTCGGCAAGGTTGGTCATGATTTTAAGATGGGAAAAAGAGACGCCGCCGTATCCGGCCTGCTGGATGTGCTGGGAGATAATTACCTCCGGATCATCATCCGTCAATTGCTGAAGTCCCTCAACGACATCTTGTCTCAGCCGTTTGTGCTTCTGGGGAATGGGATTTATCACCTGTCCCCCGCCGATAGTTCGCACGGGAGAATAGGAGCGAACCACAAAACGATCATCCTTGACAATGGCCACCGCGGAGTCGAGTCGTAACTGAGCCACAATGGTCTGACCGGGCGCCAGCTCTTCCTGATCGAGTAATATCAGATACCCCATTTTCTCACTGGTACCGGTATGAAACCTTATCAAAGTCCGATTTTTTAGCGGCTTTTTATTGCTGGCCAGATAGTGAAAGGAGACGTCCACCATATAGCTTGCCACCAGCGCACCGGGGGTGGACAACACTTCGCCGCGCTGCACCGCGGTTTTGTCAAGTCCCTGGAAATTAATCGCCGTGCGCATTCCGGCTTCGGCAGATTCGGCACTTTGATTGTGGACCTGAATGCCACGGACCTTGGAGGTAATCCCCGTGGGATACACCATAATGGTTTCACCCACATTTATTTTACCGGAAACAATGCTTCCGGTAATGACGGTGCCGAATCCTTTCATGGTAAAAACGCGGTCAATGGGCAGGCGAAATAAAGTCGAAGGCGGCCGCTGGGGAATGTTGCCGGCAATTTCATCAAGGGCACTGATCAATTCGGGGAGACCCTCACCGGTGGCAGATGATACCGGCAGGATGGGTGCATCCTCCAGAAAGGTACCCTGGCTGAATTCACGGATATCTTCCAGGGCCAGCTCCAGCCATTCCTCTTCCACCAGATCGGTTTTGGTCATAACGATCAGTCCGTGCCGAACCCCCAGTAGCGAGCATATTTCCATGTGTTCCCGGGTCTGGGGCATCACTCCCTCATCGGCGGCGATGACCATGGCCACAATGTCGATGCCCGTAGCCCCGGCCACCATGTTTTTTACAAATTTTTCATGCCCGGGAACATCAACAATTCCCAGATGCTGGCCGCCCGGCAAATCCAGGGAGGCAAATCCCAGTTCAATGGTAATCCCGCGCTCCTTTTCTTCCTTCAGCCGGTCCGTATCGGTTCCCGTGATGGCTTTTATCAGGCTGGTTTTACCATGATCAATATGTCCGGCCGTGCCGAGAATTATCTGTTTCAATTAAAATGCTCCTAAACCGATTCTATATTTTTGGACACGGATTTTCACGGATCATCACGGATATTAAAAAGGGTACTAATTGACATAACTCGAAAATATTCTGTCATTCGTCACTCCGGCGAAAGCCGGAGTCAAGCAGCGCTGAAATCCGTGTTTACCTGCCCGCTCGTGCCCGCCCTCTTTCCAAGCCTCGCGAGGCGGACGGGCCCTGCATGGCAGGCGGGTGTCCGTGTCCCTAATATAAAAGTTATCTGTTACGCCGTTTGCGAAGGTATTCCGCAAAGTAAGCCAATCCCACCAGAATAATTGCCAGTCCGGCAACATAGGCCAGATGCACCCGGCCGTAGAACATCCGCGTTACGACAACGGCGAAAAAAGCACCGATGATCGCTCGAATAAAAAATATTTGGAATTGATTCAAATGATTACCCTTTCGGTTGGTAATATTCAAAATAGTCATTATATTAGATAGCAACAACCGTCAACATCAAGTTTCCTCTTGAAATATACCTCGCGGTTTGATATTGAACAAACCTTCGACGTTCGACGGAAGAGGTAGATTGGTGCGGAAGTGTCGTAACTGAAATTCCGAATCCCGCATTCCAACCTCCGCCTTCTGTTTATGGTGGGTGTAGCTCAGTTGGCAGAGCCCCAGGTTGTGGCCCTGGTTGTCGTGGGTTCAAGTCCCATCACTCACCCCATAAAAAACAAAATTCGGGCAGCCAAAACTGCCCGAATTCGTTTTCTTTGTTTAAGTAATAAAAACGGCTTGGCTTTCCTACTAAGAACAATAATTTCGAATTTATGACATTGACCTCTGCCTGCCACGGCGTAGCCGTCAGGCGAAGACGGGTCATCTGAAAAAACATGCGCCCGTAGCTCAGCTGGATAGAGCGCCGGACTTCGAATCCGTAGGTCGCCCGTTCGAATCGGGCCGGGCGTACCAATAATATCAATGGTTTACAACATTTTTGTTGTTGCCCTTTTTATTTTGGTCAACATTTTTGCCATAATTTTGCCATAATTCCGATTTACCCAATTTTACTTTTTCTTACTCATTATTCCCTGGTAAATACCATCGAACTTGGTCCCATCTTCATGCTTCCCGGCATTTTCGATATATTTGCCGTAGACTCTGATGATCATATCGGTATCTCGATGGCCCATGACCTTGGCAATCCAGAGTGGATTTTCGCCACAGCTTAATGCGTTGGTGGCAAAACTATGCCGTGTTTGTTTCATCTCTCGATATTTAAGCCCAGCCTTTTTCATGGTCGGCATCCAGACCCTTCGCCGAAGATGGTCTGAATCAATCCTATTGCCTGTGGGTGTGCAAAAAAAGTATTCGCCCTTGAATCGATCGTAGATCTTTTTTTGCATAACAAGAGCGTCATACATCACTGGCAGGAGGTTAATCGTTCTCCGGCTGTGGCGGTTCTTCGTTCTGCCGATCATAAATTTGCCATTTTCATCCCTTGTCGCAGCTCGGGAAATTTTGAGAGTTCTTTTGACCCAATCAATATCTGTGGGTCTGATAGCAATCTGCTCGCCCAGCCTGAGACCTGAGCTGAAAGCGAAAAGAAAATACGGCCGCCAGTGGTCCGGCAAGTGGGATATCAATTGATTTTGCTCGACCAGGGAAAAAGGAAAAATCTTTTCATATGAATCTGCCTGCGGCAGTCTTTTAAAGCCGAAAAACGGATTGTAGGAACTGCTCCACCCGTATTCGATTGCCGCATCTTTGCAGATCATTTTTAATGGAACAAAGATTTTATTGACAGTTTCGTTGCCGATGGGCTTTTTCCGATATTGCTGTTTTTTTGCCCAGGAAACGAACCGGTCAAATGTGGACTTGTTCAATTCGGAAAAACTCATTTCACCAAAATAGGGCACCAAATAATTATCAATGTAACTTTTATAGCCCCACAGCGTCCTCTTGGCTACGCGGCCCGAATCTCTGAGCAGTTCATACCAGCTCTGCGCGTAATCCTTGAAAAGGACCTGGGATGGCGTTAAGTTTCCACCAAACAACAGCCTTTCTTTTTCAGTGAAATAGTCCTTTTTCTTGCTGCCGGTAAAAACCTCCGCAAATTTAAAACTGCCCGATTTGATTGCCACAATAATCTTGTCCAGCTGATCCCGGACATGTTTGGCATTTGAATCATTCCACGGCAGATTAGAGCTTTCCCGGACACGCTCTCCGAGGTAAACAAAATCAACATAGACTTTGTCGTTGACCCTCCTGACGGATCCTTCCTTGTTTTTGTTGATACCGGACTTTCTAGCCAGCTCGTCAGCTTTTGGTTTGCAAGGAAAATCTATAATTTTTTGATGTGATTTTAAACCATTAGACATTTTATGCTCCTTTCATAGATCACCTCCTTCCACTGATTTTCACTGCTTAA
>Ga0210133_1000008_pt1 | contig 72523 bp, 61 predicted proteins | sample Joice_ThreeSqC_D_2_FD_184874 | JGI IMG/M metagenome (GOLD analysis project Ga0210133, IMG submission 184874) | Wetland microbial communities from San Francisco Bay, California, USA, that impact long-term carbon sequestration - Joice_ThreeSqC_D1... | ecosystem: Environmental > Aquatic > Marine >...
GGCAGCGTGATGGCCATGGGCTCCGATGTCGTGGCGGTGAACAGCAAGAAGGTGACCATCGAGGCCGACGGCGTGTGCAGCATCAAGGGCAAGAACAAGCTCAAGCTGCAAGAGTCGGAGCAGGTGAAGGGGAAGAAGAGCGGCAAGGGCGGCGGCGCGGGGGGAGGGGAGGCTGCGGCGAGCGCGAAGGAGAAGAAGGGAAAGCGGGTGCAGAAAGGCGCGCTGGCGGATAGTGCGACCCTGGAGATCCACGTTGTGGATCTAGACGGCAAGCCGCAGGAAGGATTGGCATTTCAGATTAAGAAGCCCGACGGCGGAACGGAGAGCGGCAAGCTCGACAAGGACGGCCACGGAAAGGCTACGGGCAGCAAGCCCGGCCCCTTCACCGTGACTTTCCCCGACCTCGACGGCGACGACTGGGATGGCGACGGCGCGCAACCGCTGGATGGTACTCGGCGTGAGGCGAGTCGGGTCAAGGCGACCAAGGAAGATCGCGTGCCCGCAATCGCGCTCGACAAGGGATTCGCCAATTGGCGGACCGTGTGGGACTTCTCCGGCAACGCCGACTTGCAGACCAAGCGCGAGAATCCCAACGTGCTTTGGGACGGTGACCCGGTCGCGATCCCCAACAAGCTTCCGGGCGTGGCAAAGGTCGCAGGCGGCGTGGCCGAGTTCGTCGTCCATCGCAGCGAGGAGAGGATCCTGACCGTCCGCTTGCTCGGCCCAGACCTCAACCCCTTCGCCGGTGCGCGCTACCAGGCTAAAGTCGGCGATCCCGACATCAACCGTGGCGTCGTTCCCGACGACGGCTACATCACCTTGGATCTGCCGCCGGAGGCCGACAGGGGCGCGCTCTCCTTGTTTCCGTCCGGCAACGAGGACGATCCACCGCTGGAATGGAAGTTCGAGCTTCAAGACGACCCGTTTGGCGGCTCGGCCGAGCACAAGGCCCAGCGCTTGGCCAATTTGGGCTTTGCCAGCGATCCGCCAAACGAGGACACGCACGAGGCCGGCTCGGCACTTGCGCGGTACCGCACGCGAGTGGATAGGCCCGAAGGAGAAGACGATGCCCTCTGGGACCATGTAGTGTCCACGCACGACGACGAGGGGCAATCGTGAGGGTAGGCAAGTGGGTCGCCCGTGGGGTGGGCCTTGGTTTGGTCGCGCTTCTCGCCTATCCGCAGCTCAGCCGTATTAACTGGGGATATCATGAGGAGTCGGGCCAGATGATGGCCGGAACGGTTGGGGATCCGTTCCAGTCGAAGGGCAAGGAGCAAGCCAACGCTCTTGCGTCGGAGGTCTGTGGCGGCGCGGTCATCTTCGATAGACAGGACAAGTCAACCCGGTGGGTTGCCATGCCTGAGCAGGCCAAGGCCGAGCACTTTTTCATCAACAGCAAGTTCAGCGATATCATCTGGCTCGGCGTGGGTAACAAGGACCGATTCTGCCTCGCGCGCTACCGGTTGACCATGAAGGACGAAGGGTACGTGGACCCATGGCCGCTTCAACTGTTTCCCCCTGTGTTCGCTTGGTTTCCCAGGCCCGTCACGGTCGAAAACCGATTCATCGATCGCTTTACGGGCCGGCCCAAGGCCCCGGATGGGGTTCGCGCCCTCTTCCCTGGAGAGTGCGTGAATGGCGAAATCGTCAAGGGTGAATCGTTGCGCTTTCAGGTCGAAATGCCCCACCTGGGCCAGAAGGTTGAGTTTCTCTGCGATTGGGACCATCGCGACGGCCCTCCGCTGGCATCCGAATGGAGGAGGAATGGCCAGGTGCTCACCGGAGAATACGACGAGCCTGGTGGCGGAACATATGAGGTCACCCTTCGCGCTCCGACGACTGAGGCAAAGCGCTTCCGGATGAGCCTCTACTGGGGCTGGGAGGGAGTGTGTCTATGCCCAGACGGTTGGATCTACTGACATTGTCCCAAAGAGAAGGACGGGAGTAGCCCTGATGCCTATCGAGGATTTCGAGTCCGAGTTCAACCAGGCCGCGAGTACTTGGGCCATGCGAAACGGAAGCTCGGATAAGGCCATCCTGGCCGACTACTTTCGCACCAAGCTGCGGTATCTTGGGACTGCCCCCTACAGCAAGCTCGGCCAATTGCTTCTGTGGGAACAGGGCTGGGCTCCCAAGGTTTCGCTGGCACAAGACAACAGCCTAGCCCTTCCTTCGATGGACTTCGTCTACATGGATGTTGGTTGTTGGGCCGGACACGGCGAGGGCAGTTGGCCTAGGCATCGGGAATTCGGCGTGGTCTACGGCAACCTGGTAGTGCTGTGCGCGTATGGCAGAGGCGTCGACAACTACAGCAGATACCTGGATCGGCCACTCGTGGACAGTTTCAACGAAGCCACAAAGTCCCCGATCGCCGATGGCAGCATTACCCGGCACCCCGACTGGCATGTCGTGAAGGACTTTCTACGCAGGATGGCGGGAGAACACTCCATCGGCACTCTCTACATCCTCGGCGCGACGATGGTGATGTCTCCCTTCGTGCCAGTGCCTGCTCGTGGACCGACCCAGCCCATCCGGGTCTTCCTTGGTGACCTGCACGCGCCGGTGATGACCGATCCCGCAAAGGCCCACATCGTCGAGAACGGCCAGGAAATGCTGCGTGGTCGACTCGATCTCACGACCGCTGATCTGAGTCTTCTGGAACTCATCCCCATGGGCCTGCCTGCGGAGATCCTCGCGAAAGCGGGCGAGTGGGCGCTCGAGGCCACGGACGAGATGAAGTGGGACCGCACCACGAGCCGAGAGGCCATCGACCATTGGATGCGCCTGTACCATGCGGGCAACAGCCGGACCGCCGACATCTTCCAGGACGCTGGCCAAGACTTACGCACCTTCGTCGATGCTCTGGCGGATTTTCATCGCACGACCAGGACGCTGGAGCTCATTCAATTGGGGGATCTGTTCGACCTGTGGCTCGGCTTTCAGCGCGCCTTCGGCAAGCCAATTGGGGATGTGCCAGCGGTCGACAACCTCAACCCGAAGTGCGGGCTAGAATTCGCGCGTCACTGGGTCAAACAGAGCCTGTATGAGAGCGACCAAGGGCCGCACCTGGTCCATCTGCTGACGCTGTCACAACACGCTGGGAAGAACAAGAAGACCGGCGCCCCGTTGAACACGTACTTCTTGTATGGTAACCATGACAACTATCGCAAACACGGCAACTCGGCGGCGCTCGAGGTGCCGGTCGGACAAGAACATGTGGGAAAGACCATCAGGGCTTTTCGTGCCCCGTCCTCCTTTGCCCGGCCTGGACTCTGGGCGGAACACGGCCACCAACCCGACTCCTCCAATCGCGACGAGGATCCCTCGCTTGGCCACAAGCTGACACAGGCCGCCTTCATCAAGCCGGGCGTGCGCTCCCTGGAAGGCCCGGCGGGATGGCTGGCGTCGGGCGTGACTGGCGACGACATTCCACGCGTGACCAGCCTCAAGCACGCTCTCGCCAAGTGCCTGCTCAACCACCTCCCGCCCGAACCCGACGTTTCCAAATCCGCTCCGTCCAAACCTCGCCCGATCGAGCGCTGTCGGGGCATCTACGTCATGGGCCATTCTCATGAGCCGATGCTCAAGCGAGTCGAGCTAGTGCCGCGCGAGCCGAAAGGGTCCTGACAGGACGGTCGCCAGCCAGCAGGCGCGCCCCCCTTGACCCCCTCCCCCGACCCACTAGAGTTCCCTCATCCCCATGGCACTTCTCGGTAGCGACACCATGGTCACCGGACCTTTTCCCGCGGGCGTCCTGTTACTCGAAACGCTGTCCGGGACGGAGGAGCTGGGCGAGCCATACATATTCCATCTCGGCTTGCTTTCCGAGAACCACAACATCGACCCCGACGACGTGCTGGGCAAGCCGCTGGCGGTGGGCATCAACCTGAGTAGCGGCGAAACAAGGTACTTCCACGGTGTCGTGACCAGCTTCGCGAAGACGGGCACCGCGCGCCTGCACACGCGCTATGCGGCCAGGTTGGTTCCGCTCTTGAGTCAGTTCCAGTACACCTCGGACTGCCGGGTCTTCAACGATCCCGCGCAGGATGCGGTCAGCATCGTCACGTCGGTGCTCACCGAGCGAGGTCTGAGCGATGTGGAATCAGGCTCGATCAAGGACCACGCCTTTCGCGAACGTGAGTACTGCGTGCAGTACCAGGAGTCGGATCTGCACTTCGTGGAGCGGTTGCTCGAGGAGGAAGGCATCTACTACTTCTTCCGGCACGAGGAGAGCAAGCACACCATGGTGCTGGCCGACTCGATCACGGGACACGACACGGCCGATGGTTACGAGAGCGTGCTTTACACCCCCAAGGAGCGGCAGGTGGCGGGGATGGAGGAGCACTTCTGGGGCATGACGGTGCGCAAGGGCCTGTACCCGGGCCGGCACACGGTCTTGAGTGGCTACGACCCGACCGAGCTGCGGCGCAAGCAGCCGGTGTTCGGCCAAGAGCCGTCGGTCGAGGAGGCGCCGGGCGAGAAGTTTGAGCACTACGACTACCCCGGCGGGCTCTACGATCCGGCGGAAGCCGGCAACGAGGCCACGATGCTCATGCAGTCGGACCGGGTCGAGCGCACGATCATCGAGGTTCAGGCCAACACCATGGGCCTCGGGGTCGGTGACCTGGTCTCGTTGCGGCCCGGTCTGGAAGGCGGCGAGATCGTCTTCCCGTTCTGGAACGAGGAGGACTTCGGCAACCAGTACCTCATCGTGGCCGCCAGCTATGAGCTGTCCATCGACCAGTACGAAAGCGGGATGGTAGCGGGCGAGGACGAGCCGTTCAAAGCGACCTACGTGTTGCTCGACAGCCACATCCCCTACCGCCCGCGGCGAACCGCGCACAAGCCGCGCATGGCCGGGCCGCAGACCGCGTTGGTCGTGGGCCCCGCGGGCGAGGAGATCTGGACCGATGATCTAGGCCGCGTGATGGTGCAGTTCGACTGGGATCGGCTGGGCCAGCGCAACGAGAAGTCGTCGTGCTGGATACGCGTGTCGCAGGCGTGGGCCGGGGCGCGCTGGGGCGCGATCCATATTCCGCGCATCGGTCAGGAGGTCATCGTCGACTTCCTCGACGGGGATCCCGACCGGCCCATCATCACCGGGCGGCTGTACAACGCGGACAACATGCCGCCCTACGAGCTGCCGGCCAACCAGACCCAGTCTGGCATCAAGAGCCGCAGCAGCAAGGGCGGCACGGCGCAGAACTTCAACGAGATCCGCTTCGAGGACAAGAAGGGCGCCGAAGAGCTGCACACGCAGGCCGAGAAGGACATGTCCACGCTGGTCAAGCACTGCCAGACGCTGGAGGTGGGCGTGGATCGCAGCCTCGTGGTGGGCAATGACGAGGACACGCTGATCAAGAACAACCGCCAGACCACGGTCAACGTGAACGACAGCGTGGTGATCGGCGGCGACCACGACAAGACGGTCACTGGCTCGGTCACGCAGATCTACGGCAACGATCACATGCGCAAGGTGGACGGCGAGCAGACGCTGGTCGTGGAGAAGAACAAGACCGAGCACGTGAAGCTCGCCTATACCCTGACCACTGACGAGAGGTTCCAGCTCAATCAGGACGCGACCAGCCTCACCTTCGAGGGCACCAACGTCACGCTCGATTCCGCCGGCGTCGTCACCATCATGGCGGGCGGCGCGGTGATCAGCGTGGACAAGACCGGGATGGTCACCATCACGTCGCCCACGGGCATCAACCTGCTGTGCGGGGGCAGTGGGCTGTCGCTCTTGCCAGGCGCCATCGCGATCGCGGCGGCGGCGGTCACGGCCGCGGGGGGCGGCGGTGCCAGCAAGATGGAAATGGGCGACAAGAAGGTCGAGATAAAGAGCAAGACCGTGAGCATCGAGGCCGAAAACACTTGCAGCATCAAGGGCAAGAGCGTCCTCAAGCTGAACACGCCATAGCGAAATTGACATTCCGGAAATTCGGTTGACGCGACACGCCTGGCGCAGCAAGCGTGCGCGGCCATGCGTCATCGTGTTGAGGGGCTTGTCTTTGGTCCGGCAACCATCCTGTTCGGGCTCATCGCCGGCTTGGCGTTGGCAGCGCCGCCCTCGCTGGCGCAGGAACCGGCCAGCGCCGCGCCGTCGGCCGCGAGCGCTCAGCTGGGTGCGCCGCCTCAGGTAACGGCGCAACCGCCAGGACAATATCCGGCACCCGCGCCGATGGGATATCCGCCCCCGCCTGCTGGGTATGCCCCCATGCCGGGCGGTGCCCCGCCCACTGCCTATCCGCCGGCCGCGTATCCAGGATATCCACCAGGCGCATACCCGCCGGGCTACGTGCCGGAGCAACCGGAAGTCAGCACGGAGTCCTCGGCCCCCGTCATCGCGCCACATCGGCCGTTGCACTTCCGGGTCGACTACGGCATCGGTGGTTTCAGTCCGACGGACGTGAACAACTACTTGAAGAGCAAGGTCCCCAGCAACGCCTACGTGGTTTCGGGATTCTCGGGGATGTACATGTTACTGGCGGGCGAGGTGTCGATCGCTTACTACCCGATGCGATTCATCGGCATCGCGGCCCACCGCGACCTATCTCTTCTCGCCCAAGGTCATGACGGTGTCGGGTGGATCCTCCCAGATGTTCTGGCTCCACTCGGTTGCGCCGGGACTCTCCCTCGACTTCGCCTACGACGAGGGCAAGCTGCCTCGCTTCTTCGCCAGCCCGGGGATCGCCTACCAGCTCGCATGGTTCGAGGGCTACTCGGCCAGCGGCCTTGGCCTTACCCTCGCGCTCGGCGCCGATCTGTCCTTTGGTGCCGCGCGGGCCAAGGGCGTGTACGTGGCCCTCGTCGGGCGCCTGGCCAGCCTCACAGTCAGCAGCCGGCCTTCCACCCCGAGCACAGAGCCAGTGAACAAGCTGGACTTTTCCAGCGTGCTCGTGTGTGTCGGCTTCCAGATGGGGATCTAGACCCCTCGGCCGCGTCCCTGTGCTACGGTTGCCCCGCCAAGGAGACGACCATGCCCGAAGCCGACACCACGAAAGCCGAGAAGGAATTTCACACGGACGTTCCGCAGGAGAGTCGCGCCTTCTTCCTCAAGGGATCGAATGCGCACGACTGGGGCATGAACAACCGCCTGGCGCGCATCTTCAATCCGACGTCGGGCAAGGCTGTGATGCTGGCCTTCGACCACGGCTACTTCCAGGGGCCGACCACCGGGCTGGAACGCGTGGATCTGAGCATCTTGCCGCTCGCGCCCTACGCGGACGCGCTCATGCTCACGCGTGGGATCCTGCGCAGCGTGATCCCGCCGTCCTCGCCCAACGCGGTGGTCATGCGTGCCAGCGGCGGCCCCAGCATCTTGAAGGAGCTGTCCAACGAGCACATCGCCGTGAGCATGGAGGACGCCGTGCGCATGAACGTGTGCGCAGTGGCGGTGCAGGTCTTCATCGGCGGCGAGTTCGAGACCCAGTCGGTGCACAACCTGACCCGCCTGGTGGACGAAGGCAATCGCTACGGCATCCCGGTGCTTGCGGTGACGGCAGTGGGGAAGGAACTGGTGCGCGACGCGAAGTACATGCGCCTGGCCTGCCGCATCTGCGCCGAGCTGGGCGCGGCCTTCGTCAAGACCTACTACGTGCCCGAGGACTTCGAGACCGTGGCCGCGTCGTGCCCGGTGCCGCTGGTGATCGCTGGCGGCAAGAAGCTGCCCGAGCTGGATGCCCTGCGCATGGCCCACGCGGCGATCGCCGAGGGCGCGGCGGGCGTGGACATGGGCCGCAACATCTTCCAGGCCGATTCGCCGGTCGCCATGATTCAGGCCGTGCGCAAAGTGGTGCACGACAAGGCGACTCCGGAAGGGGCCTTCGAATTCTACAAGGCCGCCAAGGTCGCGATGAACAAGCGTTAGTTCGTCATGCAGAGCCGTTGGTCTGATTCCAAGGCCGCGCGACTTGGCGGCGCCGACACCTGCGAGGATCGGCTCGCGCTGCTGATGTACGCCACGCGGCTCATCGGGGCCGAGCCCGACCTGGCCATGTACGGCGGTGGCAACACCTCGTGCAAGTGCGGTCTGGCGAATGCGCTGGGTGAAACGCAGCCGGCGCTGTTCATCAAGGCCTCGGGATCGGATCTGGCCGTGGTCGGACCAGGCGATTTCGTGGCGCTCGATCTCGGGTACCTCGGTCGACTCGTCAACGCACCGGCGCTTTCCGACGAGGCCATGGCTTCCGAATTCGCATGTCACACCTTGCGGCCGTCCAACCGCCGCGCATCGGTCGAGACGCTGCTACACGCGGTGGTTCCCCACGACTTCGTGCTCCACACCCACCCGAGCGCCATCCTCGCGCTCACCAATCGGAAGGGTGGGACCGAGGCGGTCGAGGCTGCGCTAGGTGAAGCGGTCGTGACGGTCCCCTACGTTCCCGCGGGGCTGGAGCTGGCGCGCGCTGCTCGCGAGGCGATGGGCCAATCCCCGGGCGCGACCGGCATGGTGCTCATGCAGCACGGCCTGGTGACCTGGGGAAAGAGCGCGTGCCAGGCGTACGAGGCGACCATCGCCCTCGTGACTCGGGCGGAGGAGCACGTGGCCAGGAGTCGAACGCGATCCCTGCCGGCGGCGACTTCCATACCCGTCGCGGATCGCGAGCGCAGGTACACCGTGCTGGCGCCGGTCATCCGCTCCGTGCTCGGGCCGAAATACCCAGACGCCTTGGGGGAACGCGTGGTGCTCGACGCCGTGCTGGACGGGGAGGTGGCACGGCTAATCGACGCTCCCCAGGGCAAGCAGCTCGCTCTCTCCCCGCCGCTCACGCCGGACTACCTGGTTCGCGGCCGCAAGTTCCCCCTGTGGATCGAACAGCCGAATCTAGACGACGCCAAGGCCTTTCGCGAACGACTCGCCAAGGCGGTGGCCGAGTATCAGGCCGCGTACCGCGTGTACGTGGCCGAGCACTCGGCGGATCCCGAGATGGCGGCTCGCAGCTTTCCACCTCGGGCCATCCTGGTTCCCGGCCTGGGGCTGGTGGCGGTGGGCAAGGACGCCGCCGATGCGCGGATGGTTCGTGACATCACCGTCCAGGGACTGCGGGCAAAGACCGCGATCTGGGAAAGCGATGCGGCCTACCAGCCCCTGAGCGACGACCACCTCTTCGACATGGAATTCCGGGCGTACCAGACCGCCAAGACCGCGGCCGCCCCCGCCGATGCCTGCTCGTTGCGCGGCAGCGTGGCCATGGTGACCGGCGCGGCCGGCGCCATAGGGTCAGGCATTTGCGAGGCGCTGCTCGCCAAGGGCTGCCACGTCGTGGCTACCGATCTGCCGGGGCCCGGCCTCGACGAGATGGGAAAGGATCTGGCCCGGCGCCATCCACAACGCGCCCTCGTTATTGCCATCGATGTGACAGATGCCGCATCCGTCGCGGCCGGCTTCGCCAAGACCACTCGCGCCTTCGGCGGCCTAGATGCTCTGGTAGTGAATGCCGGCATCGCCCACGTGGCTCCGCTGACCGAACTGGCGCTCGATGCCTTCAAGAAGCTGGAGGCGGTCAACGTCGAGGGGACGCTGCTCGTGCTCGCCGAGGCGGGCCGCCACTTTGGTGCACAGGGTACCGGAGGTGACGTGGTGCTGGTGTCGACCAAGAACGTGTTCGCGCCGGGCGCTGGTTTTGGCGCGTACAGTGCGACCAAGGCGGCGGCTCATCAGCTTGCGCGCATTGCCAGCCTGGAATTCGCGCCGCTTTCCGTGAGGGTCAACATGGTGTCCCCGGACGCGGTCTTCTCCCACGGGGACAAGCGTTCCGGCCTGTGGGCCGCCGTGGGGCCGAACCGGATGAAGGCGCGTGGTCTCGACGAGAAGGGCCTGGAGGAATACTACCGCTCGCGCAACCTGCTCAAGGCCAAGGTCACGGCCGAGCACGTGGCCTCCGCCGTGCTCTTCTTCCTCACCCACCAGACCCCGACCACCGGCGCCACCATTCCCGTCGACGGTGGCCTCCCCGACGCTACGCCAAGGTAGCTATCCCTCCCCGGAGTCTTCGCCCTCGCCCGCGGCGGGCTCCAGCGGGTCGCCGCGCAGGCGGCGGATGCGCCCGTCGCGGATCTCGATGGTGGTGAAGCGGAAGCCGCCGAGCTCGATGCTGCGTCCCGGCCGCAAGGGCGGTGCCAGGTGCGACTGCAAGTAGGCCCCGAGCGTGTCGATCTCCGGTGGCATGGGGGGCAGCTCGATACCAAGCTCGCGCTCGGCCACATCGAGGGTGAGGCGTCCGTCCACTTCGAAGCGGCCCTCGGCACCGCGCACGATGGGCTGGATCTCACCAACGTCCTGTTCGTCCTGGATCTCGCCCACGAATTCCTCGAGGAGATCTTCCAGGGTCACCACGCCCACGAAGGTATTGCCCACCCCAAGTACGATGGACATGTGGACACGACGGCGCTGGAACTCGCGGCGCAGCCATTCGCTGGGCGTCTCCTCGGAGCAGTAGATGGGTTCGCGCGCCAGCTCACGCATACGCTTGGGCTCCTGCCCAGCCGCCAGGGCGGCCATCATGTCCTTCATGTGGACGTAGCCGAGCACCTTATCGGTGCCAGGTTCGACCAGGGGGTAGCGCGTGTATTGATTGGCCAGCGCGATCTCGATGTTCTCGCGCCAGGGGCGCCCCGCTTCGAGCACGGCGACATCGCGCCGCAAGGTCATGACATGGCGGGCGACCCGGTGGGTGTAGTCGAACACGCGATCGATGAGCCGCCGAGCTCCAGGATCCAGCTCGACGTGCTGGAGGACCAGGCGTAGCTCGTCGGAGGAGTGCAACATCTCGGCGCTCGAGGCTGGGTGCAGGCCGAGCAGGCGTAGGAAGAGGTTGGCCGAGCTGTTGAGCGTCCAGATGATCGGGAAAGCAGCGATGTAGAAGATGCGCAGGGGCAGGGCCGCCCACAAGGCCACCGGCTCCGTCCTCTGCAGGGCGAGTGATTTGGGGGCCAGCTCCCCGAGGACGGTGTGTAGGAAGGTGATGCCGGCGAAGCTGAAGCCGAGTGCGAGGGAATGAGCTGCGATGTTTGCCGACGCTCCCAATCCGGCCATGTACGGTCCAAGGATGTCCGCCAGTGCGGGTTCGCCCAGCCATCCGAGCGCCAGGGAGGCGAGGGTGATGCCGAGCTGGTTGGCCGAAAGGTATTTGTCGAGGTGCAAGGTGATCCCCGAGAGGATCCGTGCTCGCCTTCCCCCACCCGAGACCAGCTCTTTGACCCGCGTGGGCCGGATCTTGACGATGGCGAACTCGGAAGCGACGAAGAATGCGTTGGCCAAAACCATCAGGGCCGCCAGCAGCAGGGCCATGCTCGGGTTCCACATGGGCTAAGAGTACAGGGTGAAGGCCTGGTTGGGCCAATCCGGCGGCGGTTCGTGGTATCAACGGGCCATGGGCTCGACCCTCCGGAACGATATTCGGACGCTTCCGAACATCATCAGCTTGCTGCGGATCGCGCTGCTATGCGTGAGCGTGTTGGTCTACTTCGGCATCTCGCAGGGCTTGGGCATCGCCCTCGCCATCGTGGCGGGAGTGACGGACTACCTGGACGGTTACCTCGCCCGTCGCCTGAAGCAGGTCACGCACCTAGGCGAGATTCTCGACCAGTTCTGCGATCTCTGCTTCGAGTCGTTCATCCTCACCATCACCACACTGCAGGGCTTCTTGTCGCCATACTTCATCTTTCTCTATCTGTTTCGCGAGTTCTGGGTCACCTGCTTGCGCCGCTTCATGGCACGGGCGGGCATGAACATCCCGAGCAGTCTGGCCGGAAAAGCAAAGACCAACCTCACGATGTGGGGGTTCTTCCCCACCTACCTTTCCATCGGGGGGTATTTGGGAGCAGCGGAGCCCTATCTCGGGCATGCCGGCCGAATCATGATTGGGCTGGGAATCGCCGCCGGCTACTACAGTGCGCTGGGCTACACGAAGGCGTTTGCAGCAGGTTACGCCGAAGCCACGGGCAGGATAGACTGACCAGTCATGCGACGAACCGCCGTCCTCACCCTGCTTCTCTCCGCTCTCGTGGCCTGGCCCGCCTGGGCACAGAATTCTTCGCAACAGCCAGCCTGCCCGGCGGGAAACCTGCTGGCCCACAAGAAGCCGATAAAGTGGCAAGAGGTTCGCCGTGAGCTTTCCCTGCTGACGGACGAGGCGATTGCTCCCGAGGGCTCGCAATGGGATTCGCAACCCGCCGTCATCCTGGACACCGCCGCTTCGACCGTGACTTGGGACCTGGGCGAGGTCACGCTGTTGCGCTCGTTTGCCATCCAGGCGGACGCCAACGACACCTACACCGTGTGGGGTTCGCTCGACGGCAACGACTACAAGGTCTTCGGTCAAATCGATCCCGTGCCCAACCACGGCCTGCGCATGCGCGTGCTCAACGTGGGCGGCATGCCCGCGCGCTACATCAAGGTAGGCGAGGGCGTGGGCGACAGCTTTTACTCCATCTCGGAAGTCGTGGCCTACTGCCAGGTCCCCACGCCTTTCCCGCCCTCCATGAAAGTCGTGGATGCGCCAGCAGCGGTGGTGCCGCCCAAGAAGCTTCTCGACTACTGGGACAACGACGCCGCCGCGCGATGGCAGCTGGTCCTCGCCATCCTCGGGATTCTGTTCATCTGGTGGGAACGAAAGCTGAACGAAACGGGCAGGATGGCGCTGAAGAAACGGCTGCGCAACGCGCTTGTCGGGGTCATGGGCGTGGTGGCCTTCGGGACCTACTTCAACTTCGGCTTCTTCCACTTCCCCAATTTCATCCACGGCTGGGACACCTTCCACTACTACATCGGCTCGAAGTACTTCAAGGAGCTGAGCTACGAGCGCCTGTACGACTGCGTGGCCATCGCCGACAGCGAGGAGCCCAACCTGCGCCGCCGGGTCGAGCTGCGCAAGATGACCAACCTGCGCAACAACGTCGTGGAAACCACGGCCGACATCCTGGCCCACCCGGACCGTTGCAAGCAGCACTTCACGGCCGCTCGCTGGGAATCCTTCAAGCACGATCTGCGCTACTTCCGCACTCTGGAAAGTGCTCGGCGCTGGGACGACGCCCAGACCGACCACGGCTACAACGGCACGCCCGTGTGGAACATCGCCGGGACCATCCTGACCAACCTCGGGCCGGCCAGCCGAACACAGGTGCTCATGCTCGACAGCATCGACTGCCTGCTGGTCGTGGCGCTGTCGCTCATGATCTGGTGGGCCTTCGGCTGGCGGACGCTGACCATTGCGCTCATCGCGTTTTCCACCAATTTCCCGTCGCGCTGGTACTGGACCGGCGGATCGTTGCTGCGCTGGGATTGGCTGTTCTGGATGGTGGCCTCGGTTTGCCTGCTCAAGAAGGAACGATACTTCTACGGCGGCATGTGCCTGGCCTACACGACGCTGTTGCGCATCTTCCCGGTGTTCCTCTTCGTCGCCCCGCTCATCGCGGCGGTCTACCACTACGTCAAGCACCGTCAGATCGAGAAACGATACCTGCGTTTCTTCGTCGGTGCGGCAGCCGCGGTGGCGATTCTCGTCCCGGTCAGCGTGGTCACTTCAGGTGGAGTACAGGCCTACCCGGCTTTCGTACGCAACACCATCAAGCACTCGGAGACGCCGCTGACGAACTACATGGGGCTGCGCACGGTGGTCAATTATCGGCCGTCCGAAGTCGGGCGCCTGATGCGCAACGATCAGCTCGTGGATCCGTGGAGCCGCTGGAAGGAAGCGCGCATCAAGAGCTTCCACGAGGCGCGGCCACTCTACATCGGCATCATCATCTGCTATCTGGTGCTGATTGGACTGGCCGTTCGTGGGGTCGATCCCTGGGTGGCGACCGCTTTGTCGGCCACGCTGATAGCCTTCGGGGTGGAGCTGACTTGCTACTACTACTCCTTCATCATCGTGGTGGCCTTGCTCTACTACAAACACGAGGTAGCGGGTCGGTGGCTACTGGCGGTGACTGCCTTCACCCAGTTCATCGGCTGGGCGCCCATCCAGGGCATGCCGGCCTGGCTGGGCAAGATCTTGCCAGGCTCATGGCGCAATGCAGCCGCGTTCAAGAATTTCGGCATGCCCACGGGGCTCGACGAGCAGTACACCTGGATGGCCCTCGCGACGCTCTTCGGATTCGTGATGATCGCCTGGGACATGATGGTCGCGCGGCAGGCAGCTCTGGCTCCTGCGGGCGCGCAGATCCCGGCCAAGCAGGAGGAGACCAAGCCCGCCGAAGTCGAGAGCCCTGAGGAAGACGAGGCGGAGGACGAACCCGCCGCACAACCGGTTTGGCGCGAGCGTCTCGAACGTCGCAAGCACGGGGGCAAGCGACGTCGACGGCGTTAGCCGGTTCGACTCAGCAGGGGAGCCTGGTCAAGACCGGGCTGTTCACCTGAAACAGTCTGTCCTCCGCCACCTGTTGGCAACAAATACAACAAGGCCGAACCCTGTCGGGTCGACCTTGTTGTCGCTGGACGATGCGCTCCGCGATCCCCCCAGCCAGGGTGGATGATTGACCGTTGATTGTGCCAACGGCCGGGGTGCGGGCGAAGCGGGCTAGCGCCGCTTCTTCTTGGCCGGCTTCTTGGCGGCCTTCTTCTTGGCCGGCTTCTTGGCCTTCTTGGCGGCCTTCTTCTTGGCCGGCTTCTTGGCCTTCTTGGCGGCCTTCTTCCGCTTCTGGCCACCGACGGCGCGCTTGGCGCGCGACACATCGCCGTCCTTGTCCACGAAGTAGATGTAGTTGTTGTCCATCATGAAGCCGCCGTCGGCGATCTTCTCGGACTTGCCCTTGGGCATTCCCGGTTGCTTCCGCCGGACCTGCCAAACATCTCCGTCCTTTACATACAGCATGAAGTCTTTGGTACGAGCTATTCCTAGCTTCTTGACTTTCTCGGCCATTACTCCGCCCTCCGTCTGGGTTGTGGCGAAAAAAGGATCATTCGCATGGTATCTGCGGGCCTATCCCTGTCAAGCGCTTTCCGACGGACTTTCGCTTTCCCAAGCATCTTAGGAGTTCAAACTGCCACCGCCACATACACCTGCTCGTCGTTGGCCCCCGGCCTGTTGTCGAGGGGTCTGCCGTCGAAACCGCCAAATACCTCTAGAACACGGAAGCCCGCGACCGTGAGGAGGCGCGCTATCTCGTCGGGGCCGAGCTGACGGTGGCACAGCCGAACGGTTCGTTCCCTGCCCGAGGGACGGCCCTTCTCGTCGACGGGCTGGTAGTACAGGCGCATGTGCAGCAGGCGCGAGGCAGGGTCGTAGAAGTGGTTGGTGGTGTACACCAGCCTTTTCCCGGTCGAGGGGTGCCGTAGGACAGTGCGGCCCCAGCGCCGTCGTGGATCCCGGGCCAGCCACGCCGGGTCTGGCGGCAGCAGGTCGAAGGCCAGCCAGCCGCCTTTCACCAGACCGGAGCGCGCGCAGCGAAGGAAGCCCAAGAAATCCTCGTCCGTCAGCAGGTGCTGAACCGAGTGAAAGGCCGATACGGCAAGTGTGGCCTCCCGCCGGAGGGCGAACGCTCGCAGGTCGGCGCGCACGAGCATGCACCGCTTGCGCCGAGGTGATGCCAGTCGGCGGACTCTCTGCGCGGCGGCGGCCAGCATGGGGAGCGAGCGGTCGATTCCCACCACGGCGTGGCCGTCGCGGAGCAAAGGCAAGAGCAGTCGCCCGCTGCCACAGGCCAGGTCCAGGATGGTGCCGCCGGCGAACTCCATGCGGTTCCGGGCGAGTTGCAGATAGAAGTGGATGTCGGCGCGGCGGTGCCGGTATTCGTAGTCGTACAGAGCGGCATCGACGAAGTGCTCGCGGCAGCCGGCCTCGGCCTCCGCACGCGAATTTCGTTCGCGGCGCTTCGTCATGGACGCGAGTATGCAATAACCTTGGCGCATGCGAACCATTGTGTTGCTCTCGGGCGGTCTCGATTCCGCGACGGTCCTGGCTCTGTGTCGAGCCGAGGGCAAGGTATGCCACGCACTCAGTTTCCGGTACGCACAGCGGCACGCAGTCGAGCTCGAGGCCGCAGCGGCTGTTGCTCGCGCCTTGGGCGCGGCCTCGCACCGCGTGGCAGAGATCGATGTTGCGTGCTTGGCCGGCTCGGCGCTGACCGGCGAGGGAGAAGTGCCCAAAGGGCGAAGCGAGGACGAGATTGGCCAGGGGATTCCGTCGACCTACGTTCCCGCCCGCAATACGTTGTTCGTTGCCCATGCGCTGGCGCTAGCGGAATCCACCGGGGCGGGCGAGATCGCCCTCGGAATCAACGCGCTCGATTACTCGGGATACCCCGACTGCCGGCCCGAATGGCTGTCGGCCATGCAGGAGGTCGCCCGTCTGGGCACCAAGGTTGGAGTCTCTGGCGAACCTGTCAGATTGATTGCACCCCTGCTTGCCATGACCAAGGCAGATATCATCCGAAGGGGCACGGAGCTCGGGGTGGATTATCGTCTCACGCTGTCGTGCTACGACCCGGACGAGCGCGGCCTGGCCTGTGGCGCATGCGACGCGTGCATGTTGCGGCGGCGAGGTTTCGAAGTCGCTGGCCTGCAGGATCCGACGCGGTACCGGATTGCCGTCTAGTCCGCGCGCGCGGCCCAGCGACCGCCGAAGGTCCCCTGACCGAGAAAAGGAGGACCCGCTGGCGACGGCAGGGCCAGGCCCACCAGGCTGGGGATAGGCGTACGCACGGCGGGTCCGGGTTGCCAGGTATCAAAGCTTGCCAGCGGTAAGGCTGGCTCGTTCTGGGTGGCCGCGGCCGGCAGCGATGTATCGACTTGTCCGCCGCGGGAGTGTCGGCCGCGTCGATCACGGCGCTCGCGACCAGAAGGCGCATCGACGTCGACGAGCAATTCAGCGGGGAGCTCTTCCTCGGTTGCCGCGCTATCGGGCACCTCCACGAGAATCTCGTCTGCTTTCGCCGGCGGCTCGACACCTTCAGCGACGGCAACGATGCTCGCGAGCCAGAGGGCGTCCTGGTAAAAGGGGCGGTTCATGAGCCTGTGCCGCTGCCGTCCGGGGCGACCGCCAGGCAGCAGGTAACGCAGGGTGAGCAAGATCTGCCGGCATAGCTCGGAGTCGCGGCGGGAGGCCTTCAGGCGCTCCAGGATGGGCTGTACCGACAATCCGACGATCTGGGAGATGTTCTGTCCCGCCTGCGCGTCCGGAGCGAGGGCGTCGCGCAGGGGAGGCAGAAGAAGGGTGGCGAGAATCATCGCGTCTGAGGGAGCCTCGCCGCGCGCAACAATCGATTCGTCGAGTGCACGCAGGTAGCCCCAGAAGCGGTCGAGGCGTGTCTTGACCTCGGGATCGTCCTGGTCGGCGCGCCAGATCTGCGCGAGCTCGGGCAAGAGGAATTCGAGCAGCCCCGTTTCGATCAACAGCTCGAAGGAGCGCCTGGCCGCCCCTGGTCGCAGGAGACGGTAGAATTCCTCGGTGACGCGCGCCTGCGCGCACTTGGCGAGCTCCGCCTTGTGCTCCATCATGCGCTGGTAGGTTTCGGCCTCGATGGCGAGGTCGCAGCGGGCGGCGAATTTCACCGCGCGCAGGATGCGCACCGGATCTTCGCGAAAGCGGATATCGGGATCGCCGATGGTGCGCACCAGCCGGGCTTCGAGATCGGGTAGGCCGCCCACGTGATCGATGACCTGCGCGGTGTCGACGTCGAAGAACAGCCCATTGATGGTGAAGTCGCGGCGCCGGGCATCCTCTTCCTCGGTGCCGAAGACGTTGTCACGCCGGATGAGCAGGTCCGGAGTCTTCTCCTCGCTGACGGGCGTCTCGCTGGTTTCGTCGTCGGGAGCGCGCGGATTCGCGCGAAAGGTGGCGGTCTCGATAATCTTGCGCCCGAAAAAGACGTGGGCCAGCCGGAAGCGGCGGCCGATGATGCGGCAGTTGCGGAAGCAACGACGTATCTCGTTAGGTGTGGCCGAGGTGGCGACGTCGAAATCCTTGGGTTTTCTTCCAAGCAGAAGGTCGCGCACGCACCCGCCGACGAGATAGGCCTTGTGCTGGTAGCGGCGCAAGCGCTGTACGACTCGCAGCGCGTCGGGATCGATCTGATCCAAGCGAATTTCCATGCGCCCATGCCGTACCACGCCTCTAGGTCATCAGCAAGCTTGCCGGCGAAGACGAGGGCAAGGGTGGAGGGATGGGCGGGGACCGGGGTCGTGTGCCACGGACCCCAGCACGACATCAAGGCTTCATGGGGAGCAGCTCTCCCTTGAGATGGTCGGGTGGTTCGGCGCCGTACTTTGGTCTGCGGGCGGGCTTGCGCGCGGGCACCATCGGAACGATGGGGCCGAGGCCTCTGGCGGCGGCGGGAAGTGGCTGTGGCGGATGGGGTGAAGGCGTTGTGGGCACCTGCGCCGGCGACATTGCCGGGTCGGCTGGTGTCGTGACTGGCCCTGGCGGTGTTGGGCCAGGGGGAGGCGACGGCGCGACGGCCGATACCTGTTCCTTTGTATCGGGGCCTTGGACCGCGAAGTGCTGGCGCAGCCTGACGATGGCGAAGGTGAGCCCGAACGCGAAGAGCGCGACCAGCAAGACCAGAATCACGTTGCGGCCTGTAGTGTCGCGAGGGAGCTCGAGATCCACGTCGGCTTCGTCTCCCAAGCGGCTGTTGGAAACGAATCGACCGCTGCGGGTCCAGCGGCCGAGGAAGCGCGCGAGCCTGCTCGTCCGCGGGCGGCGCCTCCGTCGCGCCGCAACGGATTCGTCCGTATCCTCCTCGGGAAGAATCACCCGGGCTGGCGGTGCCGGAACTCGAGGAGCCAGCGGAGGTGGCAGTGGCGTAGGGGATTCTGGCGTCCTGGGAGGCACGAACCCCGTGGGCAGTCTCAAGTGGATGTCGTGCCCGATCACGGTGCGGGCGGCGCGTGACTCTTCCCCATCCGGGGGCTCGGAGCCGTCGCCGGCGAAGCCGAATCTGGTCTTGGAACCCGCCATTCCACCTCGAACCTTACCAGGCCGCCGGGAAAGCGGCTATGGACACGCCCCGAAACCACAACAGTTGCGCACGCACACGGTCCGGGCCAATCTCGGATGGCTCGTGAGATCCCGGCCCGCCGTAAGTGTGGTCCAACAGGCGCATGCGCGTTCTCTTCCTCGTCAACCATCCCAGAAGCCTTCGTGCAACCTACACGACGGCGCATCTCGCCGCGGCGGCACAGCGGCGGGGGCATGAGGTGGCCTTCGCCTCCGTGGATGAGCTCGCCCACGAGCGCGAGGTAACCGGACGAATCTTCCGGCTGGAACAAGGGACGGGACACGACCCTGCAGCGATGGTCGCTTCTCTGAGGAGCGCGGGAAGCCCGCTGGGTTTCCCGGCGACGCACCATCAGAAGAAGACTGGGAAGACTTCCCAGGGTTACCTTGCCGATGACGCCCGGCTGGCAGAGTTCGACGTCGTTCTCCTGCGCAACAATCCCCACGTCGGGGATGGTCGTTCGATTCGGGTGAACCCGGCCATCGAGCTCGGACGTCGCCTGAAGGAAGCGGGCGTGATGGTGCTCAACGATCCGGACGGCCTCCGTCGCGCGGGATCGAAGATGTACCTGGCGGGGTTCCCAGCCGCGATCCGACCGCGCACCCTCATCACTTGCTCGGCCAGCCGCGTGCGCACTTTTCTGCGAGAGATCGATGGTGCGGCCGTCATCAAGCCGCTCTTTGGCTACGGCGGCCAGAACGTGTTCTTCGTCGATCGAAGCAAGACCAACAATCTGGCGCAGATCATTTCCGAGGTGGGGACCCGTGGCTACCTCATCGTTCAGGAGTATGTCGCGGCGGCGGAACGTGGTGACAAACGCGTGTTGCTCGTGGCGGGCTCTCCGCTCGAGGCTGGTGGCCAGACTGCGGTTTACCGGCGGATCCACGCCGGAGACGACATGCGCAACAACATGCACGTGGGTGCGACGCGCCGCCGCTGCCGGCTGAATCAGGCTGAACGCGAAGTGTGCGAAACCATCCGTCCGCGCCTCTTGGCCGATGGGCTCTACCTTGTCGGCCTCGATATCGCCGGCGGCAAGATCCTCGAAATCAACGTGTTCGCTCCGGGCGGCATGCACAACATGTTCGAGCTGTATGGCGCCGATTTCGCTGGCGCCGCGATTGCGGATCTCGAACGTCGGTGGAAGCTGCGCGGTGCCTACCGAGGACCGGTTGCTCCGCTCCTGTTCTCCCGTGGCTAGTAGGGCAGTTTCACCTCGCAGGTGCTGGCTCGCCGTAGTTGGGCAAGAGCCATAGCAGGACCAGGGCGGGCACTGCCATGGCCATGGCGGCACCGAAGAAGCCGGCCCAGCCCGCGGCGTCGACGACGAATCCAGCAGTGGCGCCCAGGGTGCGGCCGGCCAGGGTCGAGGCGCTGGACAGAAGCGCGAACTGGGTGGCGGAGAAGGACTTGTTGCACAACCCGGTGAGGTAGGCGATGAAGGCCGCGTCGGCCAGGCCGGCGCACAAATTGTGCACACCGATGGCGCCGGCGAGCAGGAGGTGGTTCTTTCCCACAATCGCCAGCGCCAGGTAGCCGCTGTTGGTGGCGGCGGAGAGCGCGCCGAAGAGGAACAGCGCGCGGCGCAGGCCGAGCTTCGACACCAAGCCGCCGCCGAGCAGAATCCCGAGGGTCATGGCGCCGAAGCCGATGGCCTTGGAAAGGGCGGCGATCTCGGTACGGGAGAAATCGAGGGTGATGAGAAAGGGCACGCTCAGGTTCGAAGCGATATAGTCGCCGAACTTGTAGAACATGACGAAGCCGAGGACAAGAAGGGCGCGGGGCCGAGAAAAGAAGTCGGCGAACGGACGGATGAAGGCAGCGCTGATGGTGCGCGGGGGGCGTACCACTTCGGGCTCGGGCGAGAGCCAGGTCACGACCACCGCGGGCAGCATGAGTAGGGCGATCAGGCGAAACACCATCGGCCAGGGCAGGTAGTCCGACAGCGCCAGCGCGCCCATGCCCGAGACCAGCATTGCGATGCGGTAGCCGAAGATGAAGGTCGAGGTGCCCGAGGCGCGCTCGGCGGCCGGCAATACGTCGGTGCGGTAGGCGTCGCTGACGATGTCCTGACTCGCCGAGAGCATGGCGACCAGCAGCGCGGCCACCGCCATGGTGCTCGGCGTGGCCTTGGGATTGACGCTGCTCTCGAACCAGATGGCGCCACACAGACCAAGCTGGGTCAGCGCCATCCAACCACGGCGGCGGCCCAAGAAGGGCAGGGCGTAGCGGTCCAAGAGAGGGGCCCAGAGGAACTTGAGCGAATAGGGCAGGCTGACCAGCGTCAGCAGCCCGATGGTCTTGATATCCACCCCGACAGTTGCCATCCACGCGCTCAGGGTCTGCCCCGACATGACCAGGGGTAGACCGGAGGCGAACCCCAGCGCGGCAAGCATTCCGACGCGCTTGCTACGAAATGCCGCAAGGATGGAACCCATGGCTTCACCTTCTTATGGACACGCCCAACACGCCAATTTTCGGATGCGCGGTCTTGCACGCACGCAAGTGGCGAAATGGCATGACGGCAGCAGCCATGCCCTACGATGATGGCTGGATCGTGTGCTCTTGCGCCCCGATTGGCCTTGGCACGGGCTCTGCAGACTGGCCAATCCGAGACTCGCAACCAATCGCAAGGAGAAGACGCCATGTTCAAGAAGATCATTCTCGCCCTCGGCATTGCCGCCCTCGCAAGCACCTCGGCCTTCGCCGCCACCAAGGCACCCAAGGCCTCGCACACCACGCACAAGGTCGCGAAGGCCGGCGAGACCGCGCCTGTCGCGGCCAAGGCCAAGAAGGCGAAGAAGGAGAAGAAGGCCAGCAAGAGCGCCGAGCCCGCCGCCGAACCCGCCGCCGAGCCCGCCCAATAGTACGTACGCTGCAACGGCCTCCCGTTCTCGACGGGAGGCCGCAAACGCAGCCCAATCGCCGCGTTGATTGCGGCGCGCGCAGCACGCTGGATGGGCAGCCTGGGAGCTTCGACCTTGCCCTCGGGACCCACCCGACGTGCTGCCGCCCTGTCATTGCGCTCCAGCAAGCCGAATCCGTCCGTGCGTGGCGCGGGATGCGAGGGCACGCGGAAGATTCACGCGTGCAAGCAACATCTGGCGACCGATCGCCGATGAAGTGGCATGGTGCGCATCTCTCTCGTGCTCGTTGCAGTCTCGATACCGGTGTCCTGCATGCCCGCGCTCCCGGATGTCTCTGCGGGAAGTGGGCAGGCTGGCTCGGGCGCGGTGGGCGGCGGTGCGTGCGGCAGCGGTTCGTGGCAGCCGGGCTGGTTCGAGATTCACCATATCGATGCCGCTGAGGCCGTGTCCACGCTCATCGTGAGTCCTGTCGGGCGGAGCATGCTCATCGATGTCGGCGAGGCCGAGTGGGATAGCTCGACAGGCGCCGAGACCATCGGGGCGTACCTGCGATCCGTGCTCGGGTGTGCGCGAATCGACTACGTGGTCATATCGCACTTCCATCTGGATCACGCCGGCTTTCCTGGTTATGGCGGCCTTTGGCATCTGGTGAACGGACAAGGCTTCTCCGTCGGGAAGCTGCTTCACCGCGATGTGGACAGCTTCAGGGGAACCAGCGGTTCCACGCTCTCGGCTTGGCAGAACTATCTACACAGCCCAGCCGCGCTGGCGCTCCAGCCGGAGGTCGCGCGCGTTGGAGTCGGCCAGGTCGAGCTCGGTGGCGGGGTAGCGTTCGCGTTCGTAGCGGTCGATGGAGGTGGCGGGTTGCTGCCGGGGGATTTCTCCGCCGATGCGGCGCCGCCAGACGAGAACGACTATTCCATCGCAGCGCTCTTGCGCTTCGGCCGGCTCGACTATTTCACGGCCGGGGACCTGTCGGGCGAGACCTTTGTTTCCAACGCTGGCTATTCGTACCACGATCTCGAGACACGCGTGGCGCCGCGGGTGAAGGACGTGGACGTGTACCGCGTGAGCCATCACGGCAGCAGCCATGCCTCGAACGGTACGCTGGTTGCCGAGCTTGCCCCCCGCGTTTCCATCATCCAAGTCGGGGACGGCAACGGCAACGGCCACCCAGCGCAAAGCACGGTGGATCGCCTGCTCGCGTATTCGTCGCTCTACCTGACCGAGCACGGGAATGCGGATACGGATCTTGGAACCGGCAAAGTGGTGGGTCATGTGGTCATTCGGACGGCGACGGGCCTCGATTATTCGATCAACGGAGACCCGTTCGAGGCGAGCGATCCGGTTCGAGTCGACGAGGATGCTGACGGCTACTTCAGGGAGGCCGATCCTGACGATGGTGTAGCGGCGGCGGTCCCGGCCTCGAACGGGGGGTGTGATGTCATGTATGAGGCGTGCCGGTAGCTTTGTGGACGCTCAGGGCTCTTCGGGCAGGGCCGCCGCCTGTTCAGTGCGACTCGCTTGCGCCGCGCAGAATGACGGCCACGAAGGACGGGCGCAGATAGAAGCCACATTTGCCCAGGCGCATGGGTTGGCCGTCGGGGCCGAAGGCGCCGCGAAAGTCGCCGGCGTTCCTTGCCTTGGGGCGGACCTGGAGCACGGTGCCGAGGTGTCCCGTGATCTCCTTGGCGCGGCCCTGCCGGAAGTAGTCGCGCACGAACAATTCGAAGTCCGCTCGCAAAGCCGCTTCCTCGCTGGGCGATGGGCTCCACAGTGTTACCGCGGCCACGCGCCGTTCGCCCACCGAGCGGGTCCGCGGCGGCACGTGAAGGGCGACGAAGAGCACCTTTGCCAGCTTGGTACGCGTGTAGCTGGTGGCCCAGGACTCGCCCGCGATAGAGACCGGATCGATGTTGCACACGGCCGTCGATTCCAGCGGGGTGAGGTCGCCGCCAACGGGTACGGACTTCAATTCCACTCCCAGCGAGGCGAAGTCAGGGCCGTGACTGCCGATGGCGCCGAGCTCACGCTCGATGACCTGGCCGGACCAACCCTTGGTCCGGATCGCTCCCAGCGGCACGGGCATGCCCAATCCGTCCGCCACCTCGGCCAGCGTCGCTCCCACAAGCGCCCGAGCGTGGCGCAGCAGAGCCGTTACATCGCTTTCGGCGTGGTTTGCCAGACGCGAGCCTAGAATCGACCCCGCGCGAGGATCCCGCCACCGTTCGGCAGGAGCATGAGGTCGAGAGATGCCTCTTCTTCGTCATCCGCCGAATCATCGCTGCGTCTGTTGAGCAGGATGAGCACGGCGTCGAGAGCGACACCCACGCCCGCCGCGGCGAAAAGCGCGTACGACGTGTAGGCCATGGGCCTGGCCGCGTTGCATTCGGCCAAGGCGTTCTCGAGTTGGTTGTTGTTCGCATCTGCCTGGCAGGCGCTCATCTTGCTGCGCGCGACGAGGTTGGTCACAATCCCGCCCACCAGCAACGCTGCGGAAGCCCCGCCGATGATCCATTCCTTCGCGTGCGAGGGCGGTCCCGGTTCGGGCTCCGGCGCGCTGGGCTTCTGCACGACCTCCGCCGGCCTTGGCTCGGGGGGCGGGGAAAGCACATCCGGGGCCGGCTCGGGGGTGGTTTCCTCGGGCGCGGGTTCTTCGGTGGTCGCCGTGGTCGCCGCGGCGCTCGTATCTCCTGTTTCGGTGCCGACGCCAGTGCCGGTGCCGGTGCCCATCTTCTCTTCAAGCGCCGCTATCCTACCCTTGACGTCCTCCCTGTCCTCCGCGTCCGGCTTGAGGGCCAGGTAGGCCTTGTACATCTTGAGCGCGAGCTCGTTTTCGCCACTTCGCTCGGCGACGCGCCCGAGGTTGAACGCTGTGAAGGGATGGGCGACCATTTTGTAGGAACACGCATAGGCGCGTGTCGCCTCGACGTTGTCGCCGCTGCTCTCTGCCGCTTCGGCGGTGGCGAACCACTCCTTGGCCAATGTGCGGCGCTCGGTCGGGTCCGTGGGGGATGATTCCGGACACTCCGCGGCGCTGGCCGCGCTGGGACCGAAAAGGAGGATCGCAAACGATACCGTCACCAGCCGTCGAGGAATCTTGTGTGCGATGTGCTTCATGTCGTGTCTCGATCGCTAGAATGGATTGGGGAGAAGATGTTTACCCTTCTTGCCGTGCGAGGAGCTCGAACGCTTGCCCCCCGATGGACTCTCTTGCCGTAATATCCCGCGTTTTTCCCCGGACGTCGCTCGGTTTCTCTTTCTACCGCTCGCGCCTTTGTCCTCAGGCGCGGGCATTTCCTCGATCTTCGGGCGGGTCGTATCTCCCGGTTGCGCGGATGGTGGCGCCGAACCGGTATTCTTCCTGGCCGCACCTTCCCCAGCGTGCGTGGTGGGGAGGATTTCGACCGTCGGTCGCACGGACGGCGAGATCTGCGGCACGACGGTGGTTGGCTCTGGAGGCTGCCTTTCCCACAGAAACACGGCCAGGATCACCGCGGCTACGAGCGCCACGGCAGCCACGCCGGCGGTGGCGAAGCGACCGCGAGTGGGACTCGATGGCTGCTCCGTCCCGGGCATGGTCGGCAAGGGGAAGTGCTGAGAGGTCACACCCCGGATGCCCATGTCCAGGCGATTTCTGTTGCCCGAACCACTGGTGCCCGGATGGCTGGTTCCTGTCCTGGACAAGCCGGACCTGCTCGATGCCAACTCCGGAAACGCCATGTCGATGGGCGGATCCGATTCTTGCATGTCGAGGGCCAAGCGGGCGGCCCGTTGCCACTGCAGGTGATCGCTCGGGAACCAGGACTTCATCAGGGCGGAGAGATCGTGCGCGCTCGATCCACCCTCCGAGAAGATCCAACGCTCTAGGGCGATGCGCATTTCCTCCGCGGTCTGGAAGCGTTCCTCGACATCCCGTTCCAGGGCATGTTCGATGATCACCTCTAGCACTGGATCGACCTTGGTGTACCGGGAGACCTTGGGGATGGGCTCGTAGACCACGGCGCGCAAGGTGGCAAGCTCGTTCTCGCGCAGGAAGAGGCGGCGACCCGCGATGCACTCCCACAGAACCACCCCGAGCGAAAAGATGTCGGCTCGGGCATCCACGGCCTCGCCACGGGCCTGTTCGGGCGCCATGTAGCCGAGCTTGCCCTTGAGGGATCCGGAGCTGGTGTCGCCCAGGCGGCCGAGTGCGCGGGCAATGCCGAAATCGATGACCTTCACCGATCCCTCGAAGGAAACCATGATGTTTTGGGGCGAGACGTCCCGATGCACGAGATGGAGCAAGGTGCCCGCGGCGTCGGTGAGCTGGTGGGCGTGGTGCAGCCCCGCGGCCGCGTTCGACACGATGAGCGCACCCAGGTTGTGGGGCAGTGGTGTCTTCGCGATTTCGGACTGCTGAAGCATCGAGGCCAGGGGCTTGCCCTGCACCAGCTCCATGGCGAGGAAGTACTCGGTTTCCGTCCGTCCGACCTCGTTGATGCGTACGACGTTGGGGTGGTCGAGCATGGAAGCGATGCGCGCCTCGTCGAGAAACATCGCGATGAAGTCGGGCTTCATGGCTAGGTGGGGTAGGACCTTCTTCACCACGACCAGGGTCTTGAAACCCGAAAGCTCGCCCTGTCGCGCCAAGTAGACCTCGGCCATCCCGCCGATGGCTAGGCGGGAAAGCAACTGGTAGCGTCCAAGCGTCACGAAGTGCTGGACCACGGGACCAGGGGTGAGAACCTTCGCGTGCAAACCCTGCACGGCTGGCGAGGAGGGTGCTACCGGCGGGGGGGTGACGCTGGCCATGGCCCCCGTGCCCGTGAGCCCGGTCTTGACCCTGGGCTTGGATTCGACGTCCACGGACCTCTCCGGGACAGAGCCTTCCGCCGCCCCGCTTCCTGTGCGGGAATCGAGGTCTGCCGAGCCTGCATGCTTGCCCGGGGTTGTGGCCATATCCCTTCCCAACTCTTGATCATCGCACGACCTGGTTTTCTGGGCCAGTCCCAGTGCGACTTATTGACCTAGTGATTACCTGCGGCGGGAGTGGCCAACCAAGAACCGTAAGTGACGTAGCTTCCTGCGCGAGCTTGGATCTCGGCTGCCCAGAGTCCCGTGCCCGCGATGATCCCGCCCGCCGCACTCGTCATTCCCAACGCATCGGCCAGCCCGTCGCCGTCCAGGTCAACCACCGGTGCAGAGCCGGCGAGCCTGAAATCTATCGCAGCGCCGTCCAGTTGGTCGAATGCGGCGGCCAGGCCCCGGCCCAGCGCGTCTAGCCCAGCCTGGCAGGCGCCGACCACGCAACCTCGGGCTTGTTTGATCTGGTCGCAGGCGACCGCGTCGAAGGCGTCGCACCCGAGAAGTGCGGTGGGCTGGTCGCTCGAATGGGCTCGTTCAAAAATTGCCCTCGGTAGCTCGGCAATGTCATTCACGCCGCGGGATTTGAGGCTGGTCGCTTCGAATGCGTAGCGGGCGCTGGTGCCCAGCCGAAAGGTGAACCCGTGAATCGGTACGGACAACTGGCCGGCCTTGAAGGAGGACAGAATCCCAGACGCGCTTGTCACGGGAAGGCCGAGCGTTCGGACTTCGAAGGAGATTGGCGCAAGGGCGTCCGGGAAGGTCAGTCCGAGGATGTCGTGTTGGGCCCAATAGCTGTTCGCTTCGTTCGCCCGAGAAAGGGTCATTTGCGATTCGATGCGAATGTCGTCGAGCAAGGTTGCGAGCTCGGCGGGAAATTCGCCCAGCCGGGCTGCCGTCAACTGATCACGCGTTTCCGTGAAGAGGGCGTCGACGGAGGCTTCCAGGCTGCGGTCGCCCGAACCGTCGGTCGCTCCGTGGCAGGGTGTGTCCGAGGGGCCCGGCAACGTACCGGCTAGAGGCGCGACGTCGGTTCCGCGAATGGCGAGCAGTTGCTCCCCGAGTGGACCAACCTCTCCGGTGTCGGGAACGCAGAGCGTCGCGCCCGGATTCGGGTTCAGTGCGGCGATGGTGCAGTCAATCCAGAGCCGCGCCGGGTCCAACGGGCAACGCGCCCATTGCTGCCACGCCAGGCGAACCGTCTTTAGGGCTGGCGGTGCGGGGTTCAGCTGGAAGTCCGACGCCACCGCGAAGGTGCCCGACACCGTCGGAAACAGCTGGTCCATGAAAAGGCTCGCGCGAATGGTCTCGGAGTCGAGGAGCGCCCCGCCCGGTACGTCGACGCACCCGCCAATCTGGACTGTCCCGGCGCTGTCCACTCCGAGCCCGATCACGGCATGGACGCCACTGGCGGCTACGCCCGAGAAGACGTAGGACGAATTCGCGGAGATGACATGCAGGCTACGTGCTTGGTCGATCGAAGCGTTGATGTCGTGGAGGTCCAAATCGGCACAGGCGGCGTTGTCGTAGAAATACAAGCGGGTGGTCGCGACCGAGATTGACCCGAGCAGGTCGTCGGCAGGCACAGGCAGGATTTCCACGGAGTAGGCGTTGGTAGTGACGAGGATGTCGCTCTTCTCGCCTGGGGAGCCGGGGCATGTGGCCATCACGGAAAACGCGGCCGGCCGATCCTTGAGCGCCAGCGTACCGACGATCACCTCGACATCGGTCTGGCCTCTGTCATCGGTCAGCCCGTGCGCGGTGGAAAGCATGGCGCCCGCCGTGTCGCTGTCGCCACTGTCGCTGACGATGGCGAAATCCACAGGGTAGCTCGCGATAGGCTGTTGTTGCTGGTCGCTCACCTGGAAGCGAATGCGGCCGCTGCTGGTCGGCCGGATGACCAGCGAAGTGGGGTTCGCGGAAACGACGACACCGCTCGCGCGGATGTCATCCGGCAAAGGGGCGGGTGCGTCGACGCGGCAACCCGCCACGGCCATGGCGAGAATGGGGCAAACAGCGCGCAGCAAGGGTGAAGGAGGAGTCATCAGCCCACCGACGGTCGCTAGGCTAGCACGAGTCGCGCGCGTTGACCTTCACCCTTGTCGCGAGTAAACCCACGGAACCAGCATGTCCGGCTTCACGCACCTGCATCTCCACACCCAGTACAGTCTGCTCGACGGCGCCATTCGCTTGGACGAGCTGTTTCCCAAGGCGCTTACCCTGGGCATGAAGCAGGTCGCGATGACGGACCACGGCAACCTCTTCGGCGCCCTCGATTTCTATCTGAAGGCGAGAGCTCATGGGCTGAAGCCCATCCTCGGCTGCGAGACCTATGTCGCCGACGATCGCTTCGACCGTTCGGAGCGCCGCAACCGCCATCTCGTGCTCCTGGCCAAAAACCTTGCCGGCTGGAAGAACCTGACCTACCTCAACTCCATGGGGTTCCTGGAAGGCTTCTATTACAACCCGCGCATCGATCGGAAGCTGCTGCGCGAGCATTCCGAGGGGCTGGTCGCGCTGTCGGCGTGCCTGGGCGGCGCGGTGTCGCGCGCCATCCTTCACAGCAGCATGGAGACGGCCACCGAGGTCGCGCGCGAGTACGACGACATCATGGGTCGGGGCAACTACTTCCTCGAGGTGCAGGCCAACGGACTGCCCGATCAGGAGAAGGTCAACGCCGGGATCATCGAAATCTCGCGCAAGACCGGCATCCCTATCATCGCGACGAACGACTGCCACTACCTCGAACGCAAGGACGCCCGCGCCCACGAGATCCTGATGTGCGTCGGTCAGAAGACGACGATCAACGACAGCAAGCGCATGCAGCATCCGACGGACGCGTATTACCTGCGCTCGCCCGAGGAGATGGCCGAGTTGTTCAAGGACCTGCCCGAGGCGCTGGAAAACGCCGAGCGCATCGGCGACCTATGCAACGTCGAGATCCCGCTGGGAGAGACACACCTGCCACAATTCCAGGTGCCTGACGGCTACGATGCCGATTCCTTTCTGGTCGAACGGGCGCATAAAGGGCTAGGCGATCGGTTGGCCAGGGCCGAGCGTCTCGGCCAAAAGCCGGATCCAGATCAGTACCGCGAACGGCTGGAGCTGGAGCTGGGCGTGATCCGGAAGATGAACTTCTCGGGCTACTTCCTCATCGTCTGGGACTTCATCAACTACGCCAAGACGCACGATGTCCCGGTCGGCCCTGGGCGCGGCTCGGGGGCGGGATCGCTGGTCGCTTATTGCGTGGGCATCACGGACATCGATCCCATGGTCAACAAGTTGCTCTTCGAGCGCTTCCTCAACCCCGAGCGCGTGTCCATGCCCGACTTCGACGTTGACTTCTGCATGAACCGCCGTGAAGAGGTGATCCGTTACGTCACGCAGAAGTACGGCAAGCACAACGTCGGGCAGATCGTGACCATGCACCAGCTCAAGGCGCGCAGTTGCGTCCGCGACGTGGCGCGCGCGCTCGGCATGCCGCCCGCCGACGGCAACCGCGTGGCGACGTTGGTGCCAGAGCCCATCCAGGGCAAGTCGCCGCCGCTTGCCAAGGCCATCGAGGAAGAGCCGCGGCTCAAGGAGCTCTACGACGGTCAGTACCGCGAGCTGCTCGACATTGCCATGACCCTCGAGGGGCTCAACCGCCACGCGGGCACGCACGCAGCGGGCATCGTCATCGGCGAGAAGCCCTTATGGGAATACGTGCCCTGCTTCCGGCCCGCCGGCCAGGACAACGAGACCATCGCCTCCCAATTCAACATGACCGATGTGGAGAAGGTCGGACTGGTGAAGTTCGATTTTCTCGGTCTCAAGACCCTGACCGTGATCAAGACCGCGGTCGATCTGGTCAACGCCGAACGCGAGCGCGAGGGCGGCGACAGGCTCGAGGTGGCGCTGATCCCGCTCGATGACAAGGCGGTTTATGCGATGATCTCTCGGGCGGATGTCACCGGGGTGTTCCAGCTCGAATCCTCCGGCTTTCGCGACCTTCTAAAGAAGCTCAAGCCCGACTGCTTCGAGGACATCGTGGCCGCGGGCGCGCTTTATCGGCCCGGGCCCATCGAGGGCGGCATGGTCGACGATTTCGTCGAGCGCAAGCACGGGCGCAAGAAGGTCGAGTACCCGCACCCGGCGCTGGAGCCCATCCTCAAGGACACCTACGGGGTGATCGTCTACCAGGAGCAGGTCATGCAGATCTCTTCGGTTCTGGCCGGGTACTCCCTGGGACAGGCCGACCTGCTTCGCCGTGCCATGGGCAAGAAGAAGGCCGACGTCATGGCCAAGGAGAAGGCGACCTTCCTCGCGGGCGCCCAGGGGCGGCTCGTCGATCCCAAGATCGCTTCGGGCGTGTTCGACCTGATGGAGAAGTTCGCGGGCTACGGCTTCAATCGCAGCCACTCCGCAGCCTATGGCCTCCTGACCTACCAGACCGCGTACCTCAAGCACCATTTCCCCGTCGAGTTCTTCGCGGGGCTTCTCACCTGTGACAAGGACAAGACCGAAGAAGTCGTCAAGTGTATCGCCGAAGCGCGCTCGCAGGGCATCCGGGTCCTGCGCCCCGACATCAACGAATCGGGCGCGGATTTCACCGTGGTCCTCGAGGAGGAGGTTCCCGGAGAACCCAAGCGCGGGCGGCGCAAGAGCGCGGAGGTGGGGGATGCCGCGAAGGCGACACCGGCTGCGCCAGTGATGAAGAAGGCCATTCGTTTCGGTCTGGCCGCGGTCAAGGGCGTGGGCGAGGGGGCCGTCGAGGTTATCCGAGCCGCACGGGTCGCCGGCGGTCCATTTCTCTCGCTCACCGATTTCTGCCAGCGCGTGGATACGCGCAAGGTCAACCGCAAGACCATGGAGGCGCTGGTCAAGGCGGGCGCCTTCGACGGGATCGCGGCGGGCAAGAACGTCAGCCGGGCCAAGCTGTTCTTGGCCATCGGTCCGGCTATCGATACCGCGGCAGCAATCCAGCGCGAGCGCGACAGCGGCCAGACCTCGCTGCTCTCGCTGCTCGGCGGCGGCTCGGCCGGTGAGGCTCCGCCGTTGGCCGAGGACGTCTACCTGGAAGGCGAGGAATGGACGCCCAAGGAATTGCTGGCATTCGAGAAGGAGAGCTTGGGCTTCTACATCAGTGGCCATCCCCTGGATCGCTTCGCGCGCGAGCTGCGCCGCTTCGCCAACGCCACCAGCGCCAACTGCGCCGAGCGCGGCGGTCGCGCCGAGTGCATCCTGGGCGGCGTGGTGTCCGACTATCAGGAGCGCCCCATCAAGAACGGCACGGGCAAGTACGCCTTCTTCAAATTGGAAGACCAGCAGGGACAGATCGAGTTTCATGTCGCCTCGGCCAAGCTGGAGCAGTACCGGGATGTGCTGAGCAAGGGCGAGCCCTTGCTCGTCACCGGCACCGTGGACGTACCCTGGGGCGACGGCGAAAATCCGCGTGAACGCCTGCGTTTCGTGGATGCCAAGCTGCTGAACTCGATCCGCGCCGAACGCAGCACCATGATGGACGTGCGCCTCAACGCGGACCTGCTAAATGGCGATCAGCTGCTGGCCTTCGAGAAGCTGCTGCGGCAGTTCCCGGGCTCGTGCCGCACCAGATTGCGGTTAGAGATCCCACAGCGCAGCGAAGCCATCTTCGATCTGGGCGAGGAGTTCAACGTCGAGGCCTCGGACGAGCTACTGGCGAAGCTGGAGCAGGTCTTCGGCGACCGGGTGGCGGTGCTGCGCTAACCCCGCGTTGCGGTACGATGAGATGTGGCCGCGGAAGCGGCCGAAACCCTCGCCCGCGCAGCGGGAGAGGGCGGCGCGGGAAGCGCGACTCATGAGGGGGCTACAACTTCTGGAAAACGCGCACGTAGTCGACTTCGAACTTCGCGGGGAAAGTGGTGCCCGATGGATCGCCGCCGTTGTCCCCCCCGATGGCCAGGTTCAAGATCATGTACACCTTCTGCTTGAAGGGACTGGTGCCGTCGGCGTTGAGCATGCTCGAAAGAGGTACCCCGTTCATCAGCGCGTCGTCGAGGTAGAGGTTGATGTTCTGATCGTCCCAGTCCATGCGCCAGACGTGGAAGCTCGACGACCAGTTGGCCCCCAGCGACGAGATGGCCTTGCTGGATCCGTCCCATTTGGCGGTCCAGCGCGTGGCCGTGCCGCACGCCACGTTGGCCAGCACGTTGCCCTTGTAGAACTCCATGATGTCGATCTCGCCGTTGGATGGCCACTCGCCGCTCACGCCGAGCGTCCACCACGCCGGCCACATGCCCGAGGTCGTGGGAATGCGTCCCCTCATCTCGAAGCGGCCATACTGCCAAGTCTGCAAGCCGGAGGTCGTCATGCTTGTCGAGGTGTACTCGGCGAACTGGCGGCTGGTCTTCCAGTCCGAGCTTCCCGCCGAGTAGTTGGGGTTGGCGACCTGTTCCTTGCGTCCTTCGATGGTCAGAATTCCGCCCTGGATGGTGGCGTTGTTTGGCTGGTACCACTGCAGCTCGTTGTTTCTCACGAAGCCCTTCTCGTAGTTCCAATTCTTGGGATCCGGCGTGCCGTCCACGTTGAATTCGTCGGACCAGACCAGTCGGTATCCGTCGGGAACGTTGATGCCGGCGTCGCCCCCGTTGACTGGCGTGCTGTCCGCGCCTGGGGCGTCGTTGACCGCTGGACCGGCATCGGCAGGGCCGTCCCTAGGTTGAGGCGCGTCGGCCGTGGCGTCCTGGTCCGCGGGTCCGTCTGGACGAAGCGTGGACGTGTCGGCTCCGGCGTCGGGGAAATCGCCACCGGTGGCCGTCGTGGTGCCGCCCGTGTTGCCGGTTCGCCCGCCGGCTGCCGCGCTCGTCCCGCCCGTGCCGGCGGTCTGGCCGCCGCTGCTGCTCATGCCGCCGCCCGCGTTCGAGGTTGCGCCACCCGTGCCGGTCGTGACGCCGCCGGAGGCAGACGTGGCTGTCCCCGTGCCGGTGCCCTGGCCACCCGTGGCTGTGGTGGCGCCCCCTCGCCCCGAGGGTTTTCCGCCAGTTCCTGGGCTGCCCATCGTGGTGCCACCCGTGCCGACACTGTCAGCTCCTCCACCTGGCGCCGGTTCGCCGCAGCCCGACAGTGAAGCCGTCAGCGCCAGGGCGATGCACGCAAGAAGCTGACCTCGACGTTGAAACGGCGGCGTCATGTTTCCTCCACCGGATGCGGCCTTGACCGGGCTCGCCGCCCGGCCACGGTCAACACTAGCACCACGACCGGCCGGCGGTACACCAGAGGCTGGTGCGAAAACCTGCTTCCCTTGGGGGTGGGGGATACAATGAAGCGGCTTGCATTCGGAATTCCCGCAGAAATTTGGGGACTACGTCCTGCTCGGGCCGCTTGGAGAAGGTGGCATGGGTACGGTGTATCTGGCCATGTCGGGCCATCGCGAGATGGAAACCCTGTGCGTGGTCAAGCGGCTCCTGCCGGCGCTACTGTCGCAACCCGACCACGTCTTGCGTTTTCGCCACGAGGCCGACTTGGCCCGACGGCTGGTCCACAGCAACCTGGCCCACACGCACAACATCGGCGAGGTTGCTGGAGAGGTCTTCCTGGTCCAGGAATTCGTCGAGGGGCACGACGTCTCGGCCCTGCTCGAAGAATTGCACGAACGGCGCCGTGCGCTCCCGGTTCCCGTGGCGGTCCACATCGTGGGCGAGATCGCACGCGGCCTGGCCTACGCGCACGACTTCGAGGATCTGCAGTTGGTCCACCGCGACATCAACCCGCCCAATATTCGTCTCACGTACTCCGGTGAGGTGAAGTTGCTCGATTTCGGCATCGCCTCCTCGAACTTGCACGGCGAAGCGACGGGTGAGCATCGGGGAGCGGGCAAGCTGTGGCACCTGGCGCCCGAGCAGGTTCGTCCTGGGGGCAAGATCGATCGGCGGACCGACATCTACGCGTTGGGTGTGGTGCTGTGGGAGCTGCTGACTCAGAAGCCGATCGGAACGGCCCTCGATGCCGGTCGCGAGGCGAGGATGCCCGAGACCGAGGGCGAGGTCTTGCTGTGGATCACGCGTGGCGAGCACGAGGCACCTTCGCGGTTCAATCCCGATGTTCCGCCCGAGCTGGATGCCCTGGTGGTCAAGGCCACGAACGTGAATCCGGACTACCGTCATGCGAACGCGGAGGATTTTCGCCGTGAGCTCGCGACGTTCGTTCCCGCCGGCTTCCATCCTGAGCCGCTGCTCTCGTCGCTCATGAAGGAACTGTTTTCGCCGGAGGCGGAGAGAGCCGAACGGCGGAGTATCGTCGAGGGCGCGCGCCACATGTTGCAAGCAAGCGACGCCCATCGCCACGCGCACCGAAGAGCGAGCGACGCGTCCCCCGTGGCACCGGCCAAAACATCGCGATGGGCAAGGTTCCGTTGGTCGCGCCTTGTTCCCCTCGTGATAGGGGCGCTGGCGGGCATGGGCGCGCTCTTGTGGCTCCTCCCGGCCGCTCGCCAAGTCGAGCCCAGACCACCGACGAATTGGCTGCGGCCGGCCGTGGTTCTGCCCGCGCCCGCGTCGGCGGCGAAATCGCCGTCGGTTGCTCCTGGCCCATCGTTTGCGCCTGCCGTGATTTCGCCACATGTCGAGCCGAGCGTCCAACCCGGGGCCGCCGGGCCCGGGCAACAGCCTGCGGCGGCGCTCACACAGCCCGAAACCGTGGTCGAGCCCGCGCCGGTCAAGATCGATCACCTGCGGTTGGCCCGGGAAGCCTTCAACGCGCGCGACTTGCCGGCCGCGCTCAGGGAAGGCAGGGCCGCCGTATCAGCCGGAGGTGGTGCCGAGGCACATTCGCTCCTTGGCAACACCTACTTCAAGATGGGGCGTTTCTCGGAGGCGGAGCATGCGTACAGGAGGGCGGTCGCGCTCGATCCCTCGAATTCGCTTTTGCACGACCGCTTGCGCATTGCTCAGGTGCGGGCGCAGGAAGAAAAGGGTGGCGAAGAAAATTGACTGCCCATCCCTGATCGTCAAACGTCCCTTCATGCACATCCGGGTTCCGTGTGCCGCCGTGGTGGTGGGGGTATTCCTTGGGGCGGGGTGGCGCGCGATGGCCGCGCCTGCCCAACCTTCGCACCTTTCGCACCCTTCGGAAGAGAGGCGGCTGGTCGTTGTCGAGGCACCGGGCAACGTACTGACCAAGGCCGCTCGGGAGCGGTTGCACGCCGCCATCGCCGATGTCGCCATCCGAAACGGACTTGCAGCCGTGTCCTCCAAGACCCTGCCCGAGCAACTTCTGACCTGCGCTCTTCCCGGCTGCTTGCCGCCCATCGCGGCGGCGTCTGGAGCCATTTTCGTGCTGCGACTCGACGCGAAGTTCGCCAAGGAGAGTTTCAAGCTGGTGGTCGAGCTGTGGAACTCCGACGATGGCAAGCTGCTGGGAACGGACCGGCGCGACTGTCCGATCTGTGACGAGCAGGATCTGTGGGGCTCCGCCGCACTTCTGACCCAAGGACTGCTCGAGCGTGTGTTACGCGAGCCGGTCAAGTCCGCGCCGGCGTTCGAAGCGAGCGGCGAGCAGGCTGTCACGCCGGCTGCTCCGACCTCAATCCCAGAGGTGCATGCGGCCCCGTCGGGCCCGCTCGGAAAATATCTCGGACTTGGACTCTCGGTGGCCGGACTCGCCACCGCAGCCCTGGGTGTCTACTACCTTGCCATCGATGGCAATTCGGCCGGCAACCAGTCCGATCGCGTACGCGACACCGGGAAGTACGGGCTGCCCATGACGATCGCAGGCGGCGTTGCCTTGGTTTCCGGTCTGGGGCTGTTGACGTGGCACTTCTGGCCCGGGAGGACCGAGGTCTCGCTCGGCCCATCCGGTCTGCAACTCGCGGGGCGCTTCTGATGCAAGCGTCACCGAAGCTGACATGGAACATGCGGGGTACGATCCTCGCGTCTTGGGTATGGTGCGTTGCCCTGCTCGCGCCCATCGTGCTTTTCGCATGCGATGCTACCCGCCGCGACTGGCAGACCTGCTACACCAACGAATGCGGCCCTGGCTACGTCTGCACGGTGGATCACCGGTGCTTGGCTGCCATCGATGCCGGTTCCCCCGATGCAAGCACCACCGACTCGCCGCAGGAGGCGGAGGACGTGCCGGTGGCTGGCGGGCTCGACGGTGCCCTGGCCGCCGACGCGCCTAGGGTCGACTCGGACGCGTATGAGGTGGCTGCGATGGGTGCGCTCGACGCCGCGGTCGACGAGGCCATCGACTCGCCTGCTCCCTCTGCGTTCGACACCGAGATAGACAGCGCCGTCGATGCTCGCGCCGACAGCGCGATCGACACCCGAACCCCGGACGCGCGGGGAACTTGCTCCTCGGACGATGATTGCGCCGGCTCGGCCCCGTTCTGCGTGGACGGCCGTTGCGAGGCTTGCAGAACGAGCGGCGAATGTCGGGGAGGCGCGCCCATCTGCTCGACCGACCACACCTGCGTATCATGCGCGGTGGTCGACGGAGGCTGCCCCTTGTCGGCGCCAGCGTGCGAGACGGATTCCGGCCGCTGCGTCGAGTGCGCGAGCAACGACGATTGCCCCCTCGCCACCAAGCCGATTTGCGACGCCGCCAGCAACACCTGCGTGGCCTGCACCAGCGATACGCAATGCACAGGGGTGGGCCCCTCGGTGTGCATGTTCCACCTCGACGGCCGTTGCGCGGACGACTCGGAGACTATCTACGTCGGTTCGATCGGCACGAACCCCTGTTCGGATCTCGCGTCGAACGCAGGCACGGCGTCGGTTCCCTACTGCACGGCACAGAAGGGCGTTCTCGCGGCCAACTCCAAGGGCAGGGCTCTCGTGGTGATGCGCGGAGGGCTCGCGGGTGGCTTCACCGCCATCGCACTGACGTCGCCGCTCACAGTGGTGGGCAAGAACGCCGTCATCACGCCGACCGACTTATCCGATGGCATCGGCATCACGAGCGGCGAGATCTACCTGCGCGGGCTGACGGTGGCGGGAAGCGCGGCCGGCGCGACCGGCGTCGGCATCAATGCCCAGGCCACGGTGGGCGCGACGCTGGCCGTTCACATCGACCGGTGCACCATTTCGGGCAATCCCGGCGGTGGCGTCTTGCTGGCCGGTGCTGCCTTCGATATCCGAAATACCGTCGTCTCCGCCAACGGGCCTGGCCAGACCCTTGGCGGGGCGGTCTTCGGTGGCATCCGCGTCGACAGCCTGCCCATCGCCGGTGCGGCTCGCCTCGACCTGGTGAGTATCGAGAGCAACTTGGCGCCTGGCTTGTCTTGTTCGGATGGCATCGTGGGCGAAGGCGTTTTGGCCTCGGGCAACGCCTTGCTTGACATCGCCACCGGTTGCGGGGTTGCGGCCTGCGGCGACGCGAGCCCGACGTGCGGCGCGCAGCCATAGCGTCTCCGCGCTTCGATGGTGGCAATCCGATCGGGGCGTGTCAACCTTGACAATCACCGTCGGTCCGGGGAGCTTTATCGAGGACGGAAGTACCCATGATTCGTAAACTCGCGCTCGCGTGCGCGTTCGTCGCGTTGTTCGTATCTCAGGCTTTGCTCGCTCAAGGTATGGCGCCGCCACCGGGCTACAAGGTGGACAAGAAGATCAAACGACTCTTCGAGGCGAAGTGCGCCAGCTGCCACGGCGACGACGGCCGTGCCAGAACCGAGCTGGGCCTGGAAATGGGCATCGAGGACATGACCAAGGCGGCCTACTGGAAGGACCTGACGCCCGAGATAGCGCGCAAGGAAGTTCTCGAGGGCCTGAAGCGAGTGCTCAAGGGCAAGGAACAGGAAATGAAGCCGTTTAAGGACAGGCTTACTCCTGAACAGGTCGACGCGCTCAACCTCTACGCGTCCTCGCTGAAAAAGTAGCCGGCAGCGAGGGTGATTGCCTGGTATGATAGTTATTCATAGGCAGCAGGAGGACGCGAAGTAGCTCATCATGGCGACTCCAGGGGTAGGCGAGGACATCGAGGATATCTGCACCCGCTGCGGGGATACCTGGCACGTGGTCATGGCCAAGATTGGTGAACGCGTCGCCAAGGTGGTTTGCAAGTTGTGCGGCAGTCAGCACAACTACCGTGGCGAGAAGGACGCTCCCGCCGCGCCCGCGGGGGCGAGCACATGGGGACGCACGCGACGGCGAAGAACGGGCCGCGCCCAGGTTGCGCCAGCGCCGGTCATGACGGAATTCGATCCGACCAAACCGCCCCGGGGGTATTCGCCCAAGGACACATTCTTTCCCGGCGAGCGCGTTATCCACGCGACCTTCGGTGTGGGTGTCGTGGCGGCGACGCCTGGTCCGGGAAAGGTCGACGTGCAATTCCCGGCAGGCGCGCGAACCTTGGCCTGCGCCAAGGCCGCATCTACGCTGGAGCGCCCAGTCGCCGTGGAAAGCCTGGCGGTCCCCGATAGCCCCATGCCCAAGTCGGGGCCGCATCGTTAGCGCGACCCTCCCCAAGTCACGTGGCAGTCAGGGAATTCCGTACAGGCGACGAAATCGAGGTCACTGCCGGGAGACTCGACGATCTCGGCGCGGCCTTGGCGGAGATCGTCGGTGGACCAGATATCTTGCGTGTACACGTGGCTGGCGCGCTGCCGGGCGAGCGCGTGGCCGCGCGCCTCGAACACGTGTCCGTGCACACCCGGGCCGGTGCTCGTGAGGCATGGGCGACGCTGGTTTCCGTGAACGAACCGTCCCCCGATCGCGTGCAACCGACGTGTCCCCAGTCTGGCGTCTGTGGCGGATGCGCGTTGATGAGTCTGGCCTACCCGGCGCAGCTCGCGTGGAAGCACGGACAGGTGGCGCAGCAGTTGGCGAAGGATCCCGCGTTGGCGTCTGCCCCCATCGACGCTTGCGTGGCGTCGCCGGTTACCACCGGATATCGCAACCAGGCAAAATACGTCTACGGGCGCACCCAGCCCGGGGCGCGTCCCGTGCTCGGCGCCTTCGCTCGGCGAGGTCACGAGGTCGTGGATCTGGCGGGTTGTCGTGTCGTCGAGCCGGTCCTCGATGAAGCCAGGGCGGCCTTGCTCGGCATCCTGCGCGACAAGGACGTGGAGCCTTTCGACGAGATCCGCAGGACCTCGGCCCTGCGCTACGTGGTGATGCGCGCGAACGGGCTAGGCAAGGTCATGGTCACCCTGGTCTCCGCCAGGGCGGATTGGCAGCAGGGAAAGGAAGTGGCGGACGCTTTTGCAGCAGCGTGCCCGGCCGTGATCTCGGTGGTGCTCAACCTGAACGCGAGCGCCGGCAACACCATCTTCGGCGAGGAAGAACGGCTGCTCCTCGGGCAGGCCACACTCGAGGATTGCATCGGCGAGGTGAGCGTGCGCCTGGACTCGCGCTCGTTCTTCCAAACCAATCGGGGGGTGGCCTCGATGATCTATCGCGACCTGGTGGCGGCGGTGCCGCGGGGAGTGGTGCGCGCGGTCGACGTGTACTCCGGCGCGGCTCCGATTGCGCTCTCCCTCGCGCCGGTGGCTGCGGAGGTGCTTGCCATCGAGGAGAATTCCGATGCAACACGGGCCGCGGCTGCGTTCATCGCCGAGCATGGCGGAGTTGCGGGCCGCGTGCGCATGGTGACGGGTGATGCCGCCCGATGTCTGGCCGAGATCGGTGCTGCCGATCTCGTGGTTGTCAATCCTCCACGCAAGGGTTGCGCCGAGGCGGTGCTCGCGGCGATCGTACGCTTGCGCCCCAGGCTGCTGGCCTACCTGAGCTGCGACCCGGAGACATTAGCGCGGGACCTCGCCGGGATCGTGGCGGCGGGCGCGCACATCACGCGCATCACACCCTACGACATGATGCCGCACACCCCGCATGTCGAGACGCTGGCGCTTTTGACCTTCACCTGAGTCAGTCGATCTTGACGGCAGCCGCCACCTGTCTCGAGGCCCGCAGCAGAATCAGGAATCCAACCCCGACCAGCAGGATCGAACCGTATTGTCCAGGCGTGAAACCGAAGTAGCGGGCGTCGTCCCAGCGGAGCGTGTCGAGGACGAATCTGATGGGCGCGTAAACCAGGGCGAGCAGGCCCACATAGAAGCCCACTGGGCGTGGCTTGCCCCGGCCAAGCCACTGGAAGAGCACGACGAGAGGGATGGTGCACAGAGCTTCGTCGAGCCCGAGGTTGTGGCGGACCACGTGGTCGCTGTAGCGCTGGGCGAGGAAGAACGTGGTGGCGTACCCGGGGTGATCGTAGGCCACCGCGCACCCTGCGCGTCCGAACAGCCAGGCCGCAGGGAAGGCCCATGCGATGAGGTCGAGGTAGCGCCAGCCCACGGCGTCTTGCCGGTGCTTGCGCACGAACCACACCGCGACCAGGGTGGCGCCGAGGAATCCACCGAACGAGCTGATGCTCTGCCAGATGTAGAGCAGGCTCAGCGGATGGGCCAGCACGTCGCGGGGGAAGTAGGCGATCCGGTCGAAGACGTGGGCGCAGATGAAGCCCACGATCACCATGTTCATGGCCAACCGTTCGGCCAGCACCGGGTCGAGGCCGACCCGGGGTGCGCGTCTGCGGATGAGCCGGAAGGCCAGCAGGATGCCAAGCGCCACCAGCGCACCGAAGGCGTGGATGGTGATGGGGCCGAGGTGGAGCTTGGGCTGTTCGAAATAGGGGATCACGGGTGTCTTTCCGGCGAATCGGCGACGTAGTGTCTGCGCGTCCATTCTGCCATGGCGATGCCCGCGGCCACGGTCACGGGGAAAGAATTGTTGATGCCGTACATGGGAATGGCGACGACGAGGCGGGCCGCCTCGACGAGGGACTGGGGCACCCCCGCGGTCTCGCTGCCGAAGACCATCAGGCATTCCGCTGGAAGCTCCGCGTGCCACAGGTCGGCGCAGGCGTGCTCGCGTTCGAAGACCAGCATGGGGAGCTTCCGCTCGGCCGCCCAGGCGCACAGAGCCGTGTCGTCGGGCAGGTAGACCATGTTCTCGTAGCGTTGCATGCCCATGGCGGCGCGCTGGTAGAAGGGCTCGTCGCCGACGAGCACGATATTCCTCACCAGGAACGAATGGGCTACGCGGATGATGGCGCCAACGTTGAATGGGTTGCGGGCGCGAAGAATGGCGACGCTGAGCGGCCGGCGCAGCGGTTCGAGGCTAGCTTTGACCTCGCCGAGCGGCATGTCGAAACCTGGAACCCTCATGAGGCGGCGAGAGTGTAGCGGTGGCCGGGCCAAAGGGCTAGAGTGCTCGCCGCTTGTTTGACAACCGGCGCGGTCGCCTTTCGACCGGCAAGGCGCTGTGGTCCTGCCTGGGATCGTCGGTGTACAACACGCGGGGCAACCAGATCTACGCATGCACGCAACCTGGAAACACCTATCTCGAACGAGAGGCGCGATGCTTGCGGCTGTTGGTTTCGCCCTCCTTCTGCCACTTTCGGGTTCGGGGCCCGCTCAGGGGTCGGGCGGGGCCGAGGCCAGTGAAGATGGCGTTCCACCCTCGCGACTGGTGGTGATCATCATGCGCGCCCTGGCCTACGACGGAAACCTCAAGGTCCGCGCGGGCGACACCATCAACATCGGTGTTCTGCACAAGAGGGGTCATTCCGGCTCGGAAAAGATGGCGGGCACCATGCTCAAGGCTTTCGGCGCGCTCGCGGCCACCCCGGTGGCAGGCTTGCCCATAGCGGTTTCGCGCCTTTCCTACGCTGGCAGCGAATCCTTGGGCAAGGCGGTCGCCGCCTCCGGCATCGACATTCTCTTCGTTTGCGAGGGACTCGTTGCCGAGGTGGCCCCGATTGCGGAGGTCACGCGTCGTATGAAGGTGCTCACCGTGGCCAGCCGGCAAGACCAGGTGCACAAGGGGCTGTCGCTCGGCGTCTTTCAGATCGATGGCAGGACGACCATCTTGCTCAATCTGCCGTCGAGCCAGCGAGAGGGGGTTGCGTTTGCCGCCGACCTATTGCGCCTGGCGGTCGTCATTCGATGAACCCACTTCAACGTAGATGTCGCCAAAAAAGTCCGCCAGCGATGCCCAGTGCCATCGCGGTGAGCACCACCACCCAGAACCATCGGTTGCGCGTCACGGGCTCGCGTGGCTGGGTCTTGGCAAGGCTCAAGCCGAGCGACGCCTTGGCAAGGATCTGCGTCTGCATGCTTGCCGCGAGAGCGTCCTTGGGATTTTGGTCCAGCCGCTCTCGGTAGAGCCTGCCGGCGGCGGCCAGCGTATTGGTTTGCAGGCAGTGCTTGAGAAATTCCTCGTGCAGGCCGGAGTCACTCCAGTTGCCCTGGATCTTCGACCACAACTCGGCGCCCTGGGCGTCCAGATTGACGGGTACTACCCCGCTGTCCGGTTGCCAGAGGGCGAAGACCAAACCGCAGCGGGGACAAGCCTCGGCTTCGGGCAACCGCTTCTTCCCACACTTGGGGCAGGCCGAGGTTTCGGGCTCCTGCGATTCGGACACGGCCCCATGATAAGCGCAAACCTGGCCGCTATCCAATGCACTCCCCAGGGGGTTACGGCGGAGCGGCGGCGGAAATGGGCGGCGGGCTGGCAACGGCGCTGACGTTGGTGCGCAGGGGAACCGGCATGAAGATCAGGATGAAGCTCACCACCACGGCGCCAAAAAGGATGGCGCGGCTCCCCGGCAAGGGGCGGTCGTCCACCGGCGGATGGTCGATGCCGCCGGAAAGTCGCCGCAGCAGGCCGAGCATCACGTACCACACCAGCCATTGCGTGCCGGCCATGGCGGCGGGCAACGCGATGGCCCAAGGCGAGAACCGGCCGGCCAGTCCGGCGCGGTCCAGCTCGTGTGCTGTGGTGAAGTACACCGCGACAGTCACGACCACGGCCAAGGGCAGGAGCAGCTTGCGCAGGAGCTGGCTGATGCGACCGTAAGGGTTGCCGAAGAAGGCGATGGCCACGTGGCCGCCGTCGAGCTGGCTGATGGGAATGAGGTTGAGCATGGTGACGAAAAGTCCCGCCCAGCCGGCGAACGCTATGGGGTGCAGGTTGACGTCGATGCCGCGGTCGGGAAGCCACACGCCGCAAACCAGCCGCTTGAGCACGGCGTAGAGCAGCGAGTTGCCCTCCTGCAGTCCGCCCTCGATGGGGCCGACCGGGGAAAGGGCCAGGCCGTAGACCAGCACGGGAATCGCCACCACGAGGCCCGCGAGCGGTCCCGCCGCGCCGATGTCGATGAGCTTGCGCCGGTCGGAGGTGCGCGATTGCAGGATGACCGCCCCCATGGTGCCGAACAGCCCGATGCCGGGCGGCAAGGGAACGAAGTAGGGCAAGGAAGCCGGGACGCGGTGGATGCGCGCGGCGATGTAGTGCCCCATCTCGTGGCAGAGCAGGATGGCCATGAGCGGAATGGAGAAGGACAGGCCGTCTGCGAGTGGGAAGATGCTTGAGGTGCCGTGCCGCATGACCGCGCCCTGGGCCGTCGTGGTGAACAAGGTCGTCAGGAAGAGAGCGACATGGAGGAGCGGCATGGTCTTGTTTTACTTCCCGAACGTCCCGCGCGCACGTGCCCGGAAGGCCTCGCGACGCGGGTAGGCTTCGGGGCCGAGCACCTTGTCGAGCTTGGACAGCAGCTCACGCCCCTCGGGCGGCACTGAGGCGGGCACCTCGATGGCGATGCGCACGTGGGCGTCTCCACGACCGCCATCCGACCGGGGCAACCCCTTGCCGCGCACGCGGAACTCGGCCCCGGCCTGGGTGGCGGGCGGAATCTTCATGCGCACCTGGCAGTCGAGGAGGCAAATGTCGATCTCGGCGCCGAGCGCGGCTTCTTCCAGGGAGAGCGGCACTTCGGTCACCAAGACGTTGCCCTCCTGGCGGTAGAAGGGGTCTGGCTTCACGCGCACCATGACGTGAAGATCTCCGGCGGGCCCACCGCGCCGACCCGGCGATCCTTCGCCGGCCACGCGCTGGGTGTTGCCCGCTTGCGATCCCGGGGGAATGCGCACCGTGAAGACGCGCTCGGAGTCGGCGAGGCCAGTGCCCGTGCAGGCGCCGCAGCGCACGCGCGCGACCTCGCCCGAACCGCCGCACGCCTGGCACTCCCGTCGTGTGGAGCGAAACCCCGCCTTGCCACGAAGGAAGCCCTGGCCGTCGCAGCGCTCGCAGGGCACCAGGCCCCGGGCACCACCCTCGGCGCCGGTGCCGCGACATTTGGCGCAGTCGCCGGTTCTCTTGAAGCGGATCTCCTTTTCGCAGCCAAGCGCGGCTTCCGCGAACTCCAGCTCCAGCGTGTAGCGCAAATCCTGCCCTGTCGTGCGCTTGCGCCCGGTGCCGAAGAGATCGCCAAAGATGGCGTCGAAGAAATCCGTCACCACCCGGATGTCCGGCTCGCCTCCGAAAGGCGAATCGCCTGCGATGCTCCCGAAGCGGTCGTAGTGGGCGCGCTTTTCTTCATCCCCCAGCACGGCATAGGCGAGCGAGATCTCCTTGAACTTCTCCTCCGCTGCGCGGTCGCCGGGATTGCGGTCGGGGTGGTGCTGCAAGGCCAGGCGGCGGTAGGCGGCCTTGATCTCGGCCGCGCTGGCTTGGCGATCCACCTCCAGGACGGCGTAGTGATCGCGTGAAGGCGAGCCCCGCATGCCCAGTACTACGAGTCGCCCTCGGCCGGGGAACCGTCCTCGGAGGCCGAGCCGCCCTGCAGGGAGAGGAAGAGCGCGTGAGCCTCGGATTCGAGTCGGTCGATGACGGCGCGCAGGCGGTTGAGGTTGTCGGGCTCCGCCTCGACGGCGTGTTTGCATTCGTCGAGCGCGGCTTGGACCTGGTCGCGCGCCGTGGCCTCCAGCTTCACGCCGTACTCGCGCAAGGTGGCTTCGGTTCCGTAGATGAGGGTTTCGGCGTTGTTGCGCAGATCGGCCAGCTCCTTCTTGGCCTGATCCGCGGCGCGATTGGCTTCGGCCTCGGCGATGAATCGCTCGATCTCCGACTCGCTCAACCCGGACGTGGGTTGCACGATGACGCCCTGGGCCTTGCCCGTGCCCAGATCCTTTGCCGACACGCTGACCATGCCGTTCGAGTCGATGTCGAAGGACACCTCGATCTGGGGCGCCCCGCGCGGCGCGGGTGGAATCCCGGTCAACTGGAAGTGCGCCAGGCTCTTGTTATCCGCCGCCATCTCGCGCTCGCCCTGCAGCACGTGCACGTTGACGTAGGGTTGGTTGTCGACGGCGGTCGAGAAGACGCGACCTCGGCGCACCGGGACCGTGGTGTTGTTGGGGATGATGCGCGTGAAAACCCCGCCCGCGGTCTCCACGCCAAGGGACAGCGGCGTCACGTCGAGCAGGAGTACGTCAGGCTGCTCGCCGGACAACACCGCGCCCTGCAGCGCCGCACCCACAGCGACTGCTTCGTCGGGATTGATGGCGCGCGAGCCCTTCTTGCCGAAGAATCCGGCGACCAGTTCCTGGATGCGCGGCATGCGTGTCTGCCCGCCCACCAGGATGACCTCGTCGATATCGCTCACCGCCCAACCGGCGTCGACCAGCACCTTCTCGCAAAGCGGAAGGGTGCGGCCGATGATGTCTTCCGAGAGGGTTTCGAGCTTGCTGCGCGTGAGCGAGACCATGAGATGCTTGGGACCATCGGCAGTGGCCGCGATGAAGGGAAGGTTGATCTCGGTTTCGAGGCTGCTCGACAGCTCGTGCTTGGCCCGCTCGGCGGCTTCGCGCAGACGCTGCAAGGCCATGCGGTCGTCGCGCAAGTCGACGCCATGCTGGTTCTTGAAGGCGTCGGCCAGGTAGCCGATGATGCGTGCATCGATGTCCTCGCCGCCGAGAAAGCCGTCCCCGGTGGTGGCCTTGACCTGGTACACGCCCTCGTGCAGGTGCAGGAGCGACACGTCGAAGGTGCCGCCACCGAGGTCATAGACCGCGATCTTGGCCTCGGGAACCACTGAGAGCCGGCCATAGGCCAGAGACGCGGCCGTCGGTTCGTTGATGATGCGTCTGACGGTGAGGCCGGCAATGCGCCCGGCGTCCTTGGTGGCCTGGCGCTGGCTGTCGCCGAAGTAGGCGGGTACGGTGACCACTGCGTCGGTGACCGGCTCGCCCAGGTAGTCCTCGGCGATGCGCTTCATCTTGTCGAGGATGAACGCCGATATTTGTGCCGGCGCGTAGGATTGGCCCTGCACGTTCACCCACGCGTCGCCATTGTCCGAGGACACCACCTGGTAGGTCGAGTTTTGCCCGTGGCGTTCGACCTCCGCATCGGAGAACTTGCGCCCCATCAGGCGCTTGACCGCCGAGACGGTATTCTCGGCATTGGTCACCGCCTGGCGCTTGGCGATCTGCCCCACCAGGGGTTCGCCCTCACCCGTGAAGGCAACCACCGACGGAGTCGTGCGCGAACCCTCGGCATTGGGAATGACCAGGGGTTCCAGCCCCTCGACCACGGAAACGCACGAGTTGGTCGTTCCCAGGTCGATACCGATGATGCGGCCCACTAGTTCCCGCCCTCGGGACCGGACGTGCCGGACTTCCCGGATGCGTCGGTCGTCGGTGCTGTCGCTTCCTGTGGCGGAGGCGTCGGCGCGGCCGCCACCACGACCATGGCGGGTCGCAGGAGCTTGTCGCCGATGAGATAGCCCTTCTGCAATTCGTGCAGGACCGACCCCGGCTGGGCGTCGGCGCTGGGTGCTTGCGAGATGGCCTCGTGGAAGCGGGGATCGAAGGGCTGGCCGACAGATTCGATGACCTTCACTTGGTAGCGTTCGAGCTTGGTACGGAACTGGCGCAGCACCAGGTCCACCCCGTCGCGGATCGACTTGGCGTCGCCCTCCTTGCTCTCCCCGAGATGGGTGGTGGCGCGATCGAGGTTGTCGGCAATCTCGAGGAAGTCGCGCAGAATCGACTCCTTGACTCGCATCTCCCCGTCGGCCAGTTCCTTGCGCGAGCGCTTCTTCCAGTTGTCGAAATCCGCAGCGATGCGCAGCATGCGATCCCGCCACTCGGCCTTCTCGGTTTCGAGCGCCGCGATTCGTTCCTCGGCAGTCGGTGGCGTCGGAGCCGCGTCGGTTGCCGCCACTGGCTCAGCGGGCGCGACCGGCACGGGCAGATCGGTGTCCGCCGAGCCGTTTTCGGTTTCGGTCAAATCGATGTCGACTGGCTTCTTTTCGTTGTCACTCATGAATGGGCAATCTCCGGACGCAACACCTGGACCTAGATCCTGGGGAGAATCTCGGTGATTACGTCGGCCGTGAAGTCTACCAGAGGGATGACCCGCGAATAATTCATTCGCGAGGGGCCAATCACGCCGATGGTGCCGAGCGGTCGCTCTTCGTTGCCGTAGCTGGCGGCCACCACCGAGATGTCGTCCAGGTCGGCCAGACGGGCCTCGGCGCCGATGAAGACGCAGATGCCGGGCGCGGCCAAGGTGCGATCGAGCAGCTTGACGATCTGATCTTTCTCTTCCAGGGTGCGCAGCACCGAGCGAGCGCGTTCGAGGTCGGCGGGCTCGACGAGCAGGTTGGATTGCCCGTCGAAAAGGATCTCTCCAGCTCGGTCCGTGGCGGGCAGGGCGGCTGCGGCCAGCCCGAGAGCGTGCGCCAGCACGGGATCGCTGGCCGAACGAGCACGTTCGCGTTCGATCTCCGTGAGCACGCGGCGGCGCATCTCGTCGAGGGTGAGGCCGGCTACCAGGTTGTTGAGGTAGTTGTTGATACGGTCGAGGTCGCCGGGGGAGATGGCGAAGTCCACGGGAACGACCTTGTTCTGGATCTGCCCGCTGGCGGTGGCGATGACGGCGAGCAGATGTCCTTCGCGCAGGCGCACGAATTCGACGTGCGAGACCGCGTCCGACTTGGGGCGCGGGGCTTGCACCACCACCGCCAAGTGTGAGAGCTCGCGCAGGAGGCGCGCGACACGTTGCATGACCTCTTGCAGCTCGGTGGCTGGGCCGAGCCGGCCGCGAATCTCTTCCTTCTCGGACAGTGACAGGCTGCGCACCCGCAAGAGGGTGTCGACGTAGAGGCGCAAGCCGCGATCGGTCGGGATGCGGCCGGCCGAGGTGTGCTGGTGGCGCAGCAGACCCTCGTCCTCCAGCTCGCCCATCACCGCTCGCACGGTCGCCGGCGACACATCGACTGCATACCGCTTGGCCACGGTATGTGAACCCACAGCCTCACCGGTGGCTAAATATTCGGACACCACGGCATGCAGAACCTTCTTCGCGCGGATGCCGATGTCACTCACAAAGACGATCTAACCCCAAAAGCCCGCCGCCGCCAAGGCTGCAACCGCACCTTCTCCGCTAGCTACGGGGTCGAACCTGAGTATCCCCGCGCCACAGGCGGACGGCGACCTCGTCGGCAAAGAGAAAACCCGCGGGGAGCAGGCGCAGCCGATCTGGCGTGATATCGAGCCAGCCGGCCGAGGCACAGCCAGCGGCGACTTCCTGCCGGCCTGGAAGGTCCAGCGGGTCCCGGCCGTGACGGTGTGCGTGTGCCCGACGATCCACGCCGTCGGACATGCGCAGGCCCAGCCACAGCGCTTCTTCTTCCAGTTGCGCTGGGCTGCGAAACTCGGCACCTTCTGGTTCGATGCCTATCGTGCAAGCGGCAGCCTGCTTCAGGTAAGCCCGCGACGAGCGTGTGTTGGTGAATCGCCAAGCGCCGCCAGTGTTCAGAGGCCGGAACGAGGACGCGGATACACCCAGGCCGAGGTAGGCGCCGAGCGTCCAGTACAGACTGTTGTGCGTGCTGCGGCGCTCGGGCCGGGCGAAGGACGAGATCTCGTAGTGCTCGTAGCCCGCGGCGGTCAGGACGTCGTGGGCCTCCGAGTACATGGCGGCTACCTCGTCCTCGCCGGGACGGCGAAGCTTGCCCGCGCGATCGAGCGCGCCGAAGCGTGTCCCGGATTCGACGGTCAGGGCGTAGGCGGTGATGTGATCCGGTGCCAGATCCCGAAGGGCAACCAGCGAGCTCCGCCAGTCTTGCATCGACTGGTCGGGCAGTCCGAACATCAGATCCGCGCATAGATTGTGTATCCCGGCCTTGCGCGCGGACTCGAAGGAGGCCGTGATGGCGGCCCGGTCATGTCCCCGTCCGATGCGCCGCAGGAGTCGATCTTGAAAGGCTTGTGCGCCGAAGGAGACGCGGTTCACGCCCAGGCTGCGCAGGTCGGACAGACCACCCGGGTCGAGATCTCCGGGGTTGACCTCGACCGTAACTTCCAGGCCGGCGCTTGCGGGAAAGGCTTTGCCCACACCCTCGAGCACGCGACCGAGCGCCCGGGGCCGCCACAGTCCCGGCGTACCGCCCCCGAAATAGATCGAAACCAGCTTTGGGCCACCCTCGCCCAGGAAATGCGGACCGCGCGCGCTCAGCTCCGCCAGCACGGCGTCGGCGTATTCCTCGTGCGGGATCTCCCGCTGCACTGCCACTGCGAAGTCGCAGTAGGGGCAGCGCGAAGTGCAGAAGGGAAAGTGCACGTACACCCCCAAGGGCCGGGAAGTATCCGTGGCGCCGCTTGCAGGATTCGTCTCGTCGCTGTCTTCGAGCTTGCGCACCGTCCGGCCTCTGTGTCCTTCGTGTCCTCTTGGGCGAATCTTCGTCTTGGTCCGTCGTCGAAGGCAAGCATAGGGCAGGGCACGGATTCGGGCAGGCGAAAGAAGAGGGACAGGGCAAGCAACTTGCGCTGGCGTTTGCCGATAGTCCGGGTGATGCGTACTCAACTTCAATCCTCCTGCCTTCTCGCGTTGCTTGCCTGCACTCCGGAAACGGATCTGCGACAGACACAGACTGCCGAGGTGTCCACCGACGCCACGACTGGCAGTCCAACGAATCCTGAAATCGATCCACTTGCCGGACAGCTCGTGGATCCGCCCAAGGGCACGACCGGTATCGCGACCAATCTGGCGTCACTCGTCGTGCGTTTCACGGAGCCGGTGCAGCCAACGGGCGTCGTCCCGCCCTTCGTCCTGCGCGCGGCGGACGGTGGCGAGATGGCACTGGGACTCGGGGCCGCCGTGCCATGCGGCCAGACCTGTTACCGGATCGCGCTGGGCGCCGGGCTTGTTCCTTCAAGCCTGAATACCCTTGAGAGCGTGGACGGCGGATTGCAATTTCTCGACGGCAAGCCGGTGCCAGCGGGCATCGCGGGGGCTTTCACCACGGGGCCGGCAGCCGATCTGTTTGTGCCGCGCATCGAGGAATTCACGGCCGCGGTCGCCGAAGGGTGCGTGTCGGTGCACTTGACCGCGGACGAAGTCGTGCGTGCGGAGATCACCTTGACCGCCGGCGATCAGATCGTGTCCCTTCCTGAGAGCGACTTCGCGTCCACGATCGATTTCGCCGACCGTCTGGGTGAAATGACCGCCGGAACGAGCGTGCAGGTCGCGGCTCGCGTCGCCGATCGGGCCGGCAATGTGGCGGAGTCCGCGACTATCTCCCTGCCCCTGCCGCCGGCGCTTCCGCGTCTCGCGATCACGGAAGTCCTGGCCAATTCCGCCGGTTCCGAGACCACCCAGGAATTCGTCGAGATCTACAACTGGGGAAGCGTGGACGTGCCCCTGGTCGGGCTCGTGATCGCGGACAAGGCGGGCAGCGATACCCTGCCCGAGGCGACCCTTTCGGCCGGCGCGTTCGCCCTGGTCGTGGCCGAGAAGTACGACGCGGCGGAGGGCAGCGATGTGCCGCCTCGGGAGGGCGCCCTCTTGGTTCTCGTGCCGGGTCGGATCGGCGGCGACGGCCTTTCGAATGCCGGCGAACCGGTACGGCTGTTGACCTCCGCTGGCGACGTCATCAGCCAATACGGCGGCTGGGTCGACGTCAACGCAAGCGCCTGGTCAGGCAAGAGCGTCAAGCGGTCGAGCCCGGAGGCGTGCGACTTGGCCTCTGCCTGGAACACCACGCCCAGTGCCGCAACGCCGGGTTGGTAGTCCCCGGCTTTTGTCGGAGTGGGCGGCGGTTTGGGGGATTTTTCCCAACAAAAGGTGTTAGATAGGGGCCATGTCTGGTCACAACAGGTGGTCCAAGATCAAGCACAAGAAGGGTGCGTCCGACGCCAAGAAGTCCAAGGTGTGGACGAAGGTGATCAAGGAGATCACGATCTCGGCCCGCTCGGGCGGCGACGTGAACGGGAATCCTCGCTTGCGCGCGGCCGTCGACAAGGCGCGTTCGGTCAACATGCCCAACGACACCATCGATCGCGCCATCAAGAAGGGGACGGGTGAGCTCGAGGGCGTGAACTACGAGGAGTTCAACTTCGAGGCCTACGGCCCCGGAGGCACGGCCATTCTCATGGAGATCATGACCGACAACCGCAACCGCACCACGGGCGAGATCCGTTCGCTGCTGACCAAGAACAATGGCAACCTGGGCAGCTCGGGCTCGGTGGCGTACATGTTCAAGAAGCTAGGCGTGGTGGCCTATGACAAGTCGGCAGTCGACGAGAACAAGCTGACCGAGGCGGCTATCGAGTTGGGTGCCGACGATGTGCGCACCGAGGACGAGGTATTCACGGTCATCACCGAGCCCAAGGAATTCTTCCGCATCCGCGACGGGCTCAAGGCTGCGGGATTGCCCGAGCCGATTTCCGCCGAGGTCACCATGATCCCGCAGAACAAGGTTCACCTGACAGGCCGCGACGCCGAGGTGGCTTTGAAGCTGCTGGATGCCCTGGAGGACAGCGACGACGTGCAGAACGTCTACTCCAACCTGGACGTCGACGAGGCCGAGCTGGAGAAGGCCGGCGGGTAGTAACCCTATGCCCGCGGCCGGCCGCGTTCGGATTTTGGGCATCGACCCGGGGTCGTTGCGTCTGGGCTACGGGGTCATCGACCGGGTCGGCCAGGCGCAGCTTTCCTACGTCGAATGCGGCGTCATCGCCGCGCCGGCGCGTATGCAGCGGGCGGAACGGCTGACCGTCATCGGCCGCTCCCTGCGCGAGCTGGTCGAGGAGATCCGGCCCGACGAGGTGGCCATGGAGCAGGCCTTCTTCGGCAAGAACGTCCAATCGACCCTGGCCCTGGGCGAGGCACGCGGGGTGGTGACGTTTGTCGTGAGCGATCGAGGTCTGCCCGTGTCGGGATACGCCCCGGCGCGGGTCAAGCGCTCCATCGTTGGCCACGGCGCCGCGACCAAGCAGCAGATCGGCTACCTGGTCCGAGCCCTGCTGTCTCTGCGTCGCGTGCCCGAGCCGGACGCGGCCGATGCTTTGGCCATCGCCATCTGCCACGCCCGCCAGCGGCCCCTGCCGACCGCGTCACATGAAAGGCGACCGCCGCGCCTCCGCGTGCGATGATACGACCTCATGATTGCGTCGTTGCGTGGAACCCTGCTCGAAAGTGGACCCGAGGGAGTCGTGATCGAGGCCGGTGGCGTCGGCTACGCGGTGACCATCACCGCTGCCGCCCAGCACGCGCTGCCGCCGCTCGGTGCAACCGCCTTCCTGCTCGTTCACGCCCACAGCGTGCAGGACGGACCGCTGCAGCTCTTTGGCTTCGCGGAGCCCGACGAGCGGCGGCTGTTCGAAACCTTGCTCGCGGTGCAGGGCGTGGGCCCCAAGGTCGCCATGGCCATTTTGTCCAGCCTGCCGACCGGCGAGCTGGTGCGGGCCATCTCTGCCTCTGACATCGCCACCCTGACGAAGATTCGCGGAGTGGGGCGCAAGACTGCCGAGCGCATCGCCGTGGAGCTGCGGGACAAGATCGGCGTGGCAAGTGGCGAGGCCAGCTCGCCCTTGCCGGGTGCCGTCCCGGCCGGACGCATTGGCGAGGTGCACGGCGCGCTCACCGCGCTCGGCTACAAGCCTTCCGAATTCGACATGGTCTTGCACAAGCTGGATGAGACCCAGCACGTGACCGATCTCATCAAGCAGGCGCTGGCGCTGCTGAGGAGAAAGTAGTGGCGCGCAGGCGGCATGACGACGGCACCCCGGCCGAGCCCGCCGCACCGCCGGCTTCCGATCTCGGATTGTCCGCGGAGAAGATCTTGGATGGCCAGTCCGCCCCGGGGGACGAGGAATCCGCGCTGCGACCACGTTCGTTCGCGGAATTTGTCGGACAACGCAAGGTGGCCGAGAATCTTGAGGTCTACGTCGCGGCGGCGAAGAAGCGCGTGGGCGCGCTCGATCACGTGCTGCTCTCGGGACCTCCGGGCCTGGGCAAGACCACGCTCGCACATGTCATCGCGCACGAGATGGGTACCACCGCGCGCGTGACGTCGGGGCCGGCGCTGGAACGCAAGGGCGACCTGGCCGGCATCCTCACCTCGCTGGGCAAGGGCGACGTTCTCTTCATCGACGAGATCCACCGTCTGCAGCCCATCATCGAGGAGAGCCTGTATCCCGCGATGGAGGACTTCCATATCGAGATCGTGACCGGCGTGGGGGCGGGGGCGAGCGCCATCACCGTGCCCATCGAGCATTTCACCTTGGTGGGAGCGACCACGCGCACCGGGCAACTTACCTCGCCGCTGCTCTCGCGCTTTGGCATCGTCGAACGCCTCGACTTCTACGCACCCGATGAGCTGGCCACCATCGTCAGGCGATCGGCGAGACTGCTCGGCATCACCTGCACCGACGATGGAGCCGAGGAACTGGGCCGGCGCGCGCGGGGCACCCCGCGAATCGTGAATCGCTTGCTGCGCCGGGTACACGATTTCGCGATCGTACGCGGTGACGGTACGGTCACCCGCGAGGCGGCCGACTATGCCCTTCGTCGCCTCGGTGTGGACGCATCGGGTCTCGACGACGGCGATCGGCGCTTTCTACGCGCCATCATCGAGCGCTTCGATGGCGGGCCGGTGGGCATCGAATCGCTGGCCGCGGCGCTCGCGGAGGATCGCGACACGCTCGAGTACGTGCACGAGCCCTACCTCATCCAGGAGGGATTTCTCGTGCGCACCCCACGCGGCCGCCAGGCCACGGCGCAGGCCTTCGAGCACCTCAAGGTTCCGCTGCCCACACGGGATTCGAGCGGGCAGGGTAGGCTCTTCTAACTCAGCGCGAGCGCAGGACCGCCGACAGAACCCGGCTGACGTCGGCCAGCCGGTAGGGCTTGGCCAGGATTTCGCTGAAGCCGTGTTCGCGATAGTTCGCCAGCACAGGATCGCCGCTGTAGCCACTCGACACGATCCCTTTGGCATCGGGATCGATCGCCAGTAATTCGCGCATGGCCTCGCGACCTCCCATCCCGCCAGGCACGGTCAGATCCATGATCACGGCGGCGAAAGGGGCGCCGTCCTGCTGCGCCTGGCGCCAGCTTGCCAGGGCTTCCCCGCCGTCCCGAGCGTACGCCGCCTCGTAACCGAGGGCGCTGACAATCTTCCCCGCGACCTGCCGGACCCCTTCCTCGTCATCCATGATGAGGACACGGCCGTGACCAGGCAAAAGCTGCGGCGTTGGCGGGGAAGTGGGCGCCTGGACTTGCTTGGCCGTGGGAAGGAAGACCACGAAGACGGCGCCGTGACCCGGCCGTGATTCGACCGTGATGGCGCCGCCATGGTTGGACACGATGGAATGACTGACGGCAAGCCCAAGGCCGCGGCCATCGCTCTTGGTGGTGAAATAGGGGTCGAAGATCTGCTGCCGGTTAGCCTCGCTGATACCACACCCGGAATCCGCGACCGAGATCGTCACGTAGGTGCCGGGAGCAAGGGCATGTACCTCGCGGTCGCGTACGCTGCAGGCACTGGCACCGAGCCTGACCGTTCCCGTACCCTGCATGGCTTGACTGGCGTTGATGACCAGGTTGCGGATGACCTGTCCGATCTGACCCTCGTCGCCATCGAGTAGGGGGAGCCCCGGCGCGATGGCGAATTCGCACGCGCTGCCGCGGCCGCGGAGGGCCAGTATGGCGCTCTCGCGCAGCAGTGGTTCGGGCTCGAAGGGCCTTCGCACCGGATCGCCGCCGTGGGAGAAGGTGAGGAGCTGCCGGGTCAACTCGCGAGCGCGCGTCGATGCACTCTCCACTTCGTCTAGATGTTCGATGGCCCGCCGGTCCGTGCGCAAGGCGGCCTGGAGCAGCGACACGTTGCCCAGGATGGCGGTGAGGATGTTGTTGAAGTCGTGTGCGATGCCGCCGGCGAGGACGCCGACCGAGCGAAGCTTTTCCGAGCGAAGCAACTCGGATTCGAGGCGTTTGCGATCCGACATGTCCCGGATCATGCTGATGATCTGCGGGACGCCTTCGGACCCGGTCACGGTGGCGTTGATGAGGACGGGCACGAGGTGGCCGTCGGGCTGGGCATAGTCGACCTGCAGGTCCCGTACGTAGCCTTTCCGCAGGCACTCGCGCACTGCCTCCTCGTTGCGCGCTCGATCGTGCGGCGCCGTCCAGTCGACCACCGAGCGGCCGCGAATCTCCTCCATCCCGCGGTGCCCCGTCATGCGCACATATTCCGGGTTGGCGTCCAGAACCAGCCCGCGATCGTCGAGAATGACAAAGCCCGTCGCGGTGGTCTCCACCAGGGTCTTGTACTTGCGCTCGCTCTCCCGCAATGCGTGCTCGGCGCGCTGTCGCCCGAGGGCACCCATCAGAATCTCGCCGATGATGCGCAAGAGCGCGATCTCATCCTCGGTCCAGGTGTGCCGGGAGCGGACAGCGTCTAGCCCGAGGAATCCGCCAGTGTGGCCGCCGTGGATCATGGCCACGTTGATGATCGACTGGATGCCCTCCCGTTCGAACTCGGCTCGCTCGGCCGCCGCCTCGGCGGGCATGGCGGCGACTTCCGACACGGCAACCACATGGTCCTGGCGAATCTGTCGCGTGAACCAGGGAAACGCGGCTTCGACCGGCACTTGCTGCAGACGATTCCGTTCCGCGGAGATCCCCTCGGCGACCCATTCGTGGGTGTTGTCCATCAGCGCGCCGTCGGGCGAAAACAGGAAGACGTAGCTTCGATCCGCCCCCATGAAACGGCCGATCTCGCCCAGCGCCTCGTCGATGCGCGCGTCCAGTTCGCGCGGCAGCAATTCCGCGACCAACTGGGTGGAGATCCGCATGATGAGCCTTTCCAGGGCCACGCGCCTCTGGAGGTCGCCTTCGATCTTGAGGCCTTCCGAGATATCGACGAGGTAGCCTTGCAGTCCCACGGGCCGGCCGTCCCGGTGGATGACGGTACTGTGGACGAGGATGGGAAAGGTGCTGCCGTCTTTGCGCACGGCCGTGTACCGCATGCCTTCGGGAGCGCCGCCGGAGAGGCGCCTGGCGATGTTGGAGCGCAGGCGTTCTCGATCTTCCGGGGCCACCAGGGCGGAAACCGTAAGCCCTCCCGAGAGCTCCTCTCGCGTGTACCCGAAGGTCTCGATCCCCGTGCGGTTCACGTACACGAAGCCGCCGTCGAGGTCGACCTCGAACACGGTTTGCGGCAGGCGATCGAGCAGGTCCTGGTACCTGCTTTCGCTGCCGCTCGGGGAAAGGCCGCCCGCGGCCCGCGCTCCCTGCGACGACGGCATCCCCCGATTGTACAACGCGCTACTCTCCCGGTGGGTGGGTTTCAGCGCGCGGCTGTGGGCAGGCGGATTGCCGAAGGATCGATGGCTGCTTCGAACACGATGTTGGCCGGCCCGCGCATGGCCACACCGGTGTAGCTCGGGCCGTCGCTGGTCTTGGCTCCGCTTTTGGCGGTGATGAACAACGTTCCTCCGGGCAGGTGAACCGGGATCTCGCGATCGGCGGAAACGCGCCCTTCAAGACACCCGGCAACCACAGTGGCGCAGGCTCCGGTCCCGCACGCGAGGGTAATGCCGCACCCGCGTTCCCAAACCACGAGGTCGATCTCGGGCTCGTCGAGGGAAGGCTTGCGCACGACCGCGAACTCGACGTTGGTACGACGGGGGAACATGGGATCGTGTTCGATGCTTCGGCCGTAGCTTTCCGCCAAATCGCGTGGCTTGTCGCTCGCATCGTCGAGGAAGACGACGGCGTGCGGGTTGCCCATGGAAACGGCGGTGAAGGCGAATTCGCGATCGCCGGCCCGCAGGGGAGCTCGCACCAGCCGGGGCGCATCGCTCTTCACCGGCACCAGCCGGGAAACCAGTTGTGGCGCGCCCATTTCCACGGTCACGCTCGTCGCGCGCTGGCCTTCGACGTCGAGCTTGCAGGTGAGCAGGCCCGCGCCGGTGTCGATGGCCAGGGTGTCCCGTCGCAGGGCCGGATCCCGGTCGTGCAGCAGCTTGGCCACGCAACGAATGCCATTGCCGCACATTTCTGCCTCGCTGCCGTCGGCGTTGAGCACGCGCATGCGCGCATCGCCCGTTGCGCCCGGCAGGATGGCCAGCACGCCGTCGCCGCCGACCCCGAAATTTCGATCGCACAGGGCGCGCACGGTTTGGGGCCGGGTCACGAGCTCGGACACGTCATGCGCCGGCGCGCCCGGGCGCAGGTCCACGACCAGGAAGTCGTTTCCCAGGCCTTCGACTTTCACGAAAGGCACGAGCGCCATTTGCCAAACTTACCACACAGCCCGGTGAGCGTCGGCGGGGGATGCGCCAAGACGCTCATCATGGCGCGGGAAGAGACATCGCTACTCGGCCGCTGGCTTTTCGCCGCTGCCTTCCGTGGCCTTCTTCTTGGCCGCTGGCTCGTCCGCCGGCTTCTTGGAGGCGGCCTTCTCTTTCGCGCTCGGCTTCTCTTCGGCCGCCGTCGTCTCCTCAGCCGCCGGCTTCTCACGGGCCGCGGGTTTCTCTGCCGCCGTCTTCTTCTCCACCGCGGGCATCTTCTTGATCATGGCCTTGGCCGGCTTCTCAGCCTTGCTGTCTTCCACCGGCGGCCCGTGGGTCTTGCCGAGCTTCAGGTCGACGGGTAGCTTGCCGGTGGCCGGCGCGCCGGGCATGGTCAGCTTGAGGCCGAGGGCAGTCTTGTCTGCGACCGACTTGTCTTCGGCTGCGGGCGCCTTTTCCTCCGCGCCGGGTGCCCCTTCCTCCGTCGCCGCGCCTTCTGCGGGCGAGCCTTCACTCGTTTTGCTTGCCTCGGCCTCCGCCTTGGCCTGTTCCTTCCGCTGCTTCTCGATGTCCGTCAACATCTTCGCATTGGCGGCGTCCTCGGCCTTCTTGGCCAGGGCATTCTTCTCGGCGATCCTTTGCAGGCGCCGGGAATCGGACTGGCTCGACATGTAGGCCAGCACCAGCGAATTGGCGAAGAAGATGAAGGCGCAAACGGCGGTCATCTTGGTCAGGAAGTTCGCGCCCCCCGACGAGCCGAACACGCTCTGGCTGCCACCGCTACCGCCGAAGGCGAGGCCGATGCCGCCGCCGCGTCCTGCCTGCAGGAGGACGACGAGCACAAGGAAGACGCAAACGACGACGTGGAGGACGGTTAGGAACGTGTACACGCGGCTACCCCTTCTTTCACAAGCTTGGCGAATGAATCTACCGTAAGCGACGCCCCGCCCACCAGGGCGCCGTCGATGTCCTTTTCCTTCATGAGCTCTGCGACGTTGTCTGGCTTGACGCTGCCGCCGTAGAGAATGCGGATCTGCTGCGCGCGCGTGGCCAGGCGCTGCACGAGTCTCGCTCTAATCGATGCGTGGATCTCCTGGGCCTGCGCGGGGCTCGCCACACGGCCGGTGCCGATGGCCCACACCGGCTCGTACGCGATGACCGACTTGACCAGCTCGTCGTCGGTCAGGCTGGCAGTTGCACCGTCAAGCTGCTTGGCCACCACGGCGAGCGCCTGGCCGGCATCGCGCTCCGATAGGGTCTCTCCGATACAGATAATCGGCACGAGGCCAGCCGCCAAGGCGGCCTTCGCCCTGCGCGACACCGTCTCATCGGTCTCGCCGAAGTACTGGCGCCGCTCGGAGTGGCCCACGATGGCGTACTTGGCCCCGGCGTCGGCGATTTGGGTCATCGCGACCTCACCGGTGAACGCGCCCTTCTGTTCCCAGTAGCCATCCTGCGACGCCACCCCGAGAGAGCTGCCCTTGAGCTTTTCGGCAACGGTGGCAAGGGCCACGAAGCCTGGACCAACGGCTACGTCCGCCGCAGCTACGCCAGCCACCGCGTCGCGCACGCCGGTCGCGAGGCTAACGGAGTCGGACAGGGTGCCCCACAGTTTCCAGTTGCCACAGAAGAAGGGGCGAGGGATGCGCGGATTGGACATGGTTTTCGGGACTCCTTTCTACTTCAGGATTCCAGGGCGGCAAGCCCCGGAAGCTTTTTGCCTTCGATGAATTCCAGCGATGCGCCGCCACCGGTGGAGATGTGGGTAATGCTGCTGGCCACACCAGCGCGTTGGATTGCGAGGGCCAAGTCGCCGCCAGCCACCACCGTGGTTCCGCCCATGACCAACGCGAGGGCCTTGGCCACCCCGAGGGTGCCAGCAGCAAAAGCAGGCGATTCGAACACTCCCATGGGGCCGTTCCAGAAAATGGTGCGGGCGCGTGCCAGGCGCGTGAGCATCTCCGCCACCGATTCGGGGCCGATGTCGAACGCGGCTTCGTCATCGGGGACGCGGGTGGCGGGAACGGCCGATCCGGACTCGACGTGGGCATCTGACGCCACGACGAGGTCGCGCGGAAGGATGACCTCCACACCGCTCGTCTCGGCCTTGGCCAGGAAAGCGCGAGCAATTGGCAACTTGCTCGGCTCGATCAGCGAGCGCCCCACATTAGCGCCTTTGGCGGCCAGGAAGGTGTTGGCCATCGCGCCACCCAGACAGACGGTGTCGGCGAGGCCGAGCAAACTTTCGAGCAACCCGATCTTTTCCGCGACCTTGACCCCTCCGATGATGGCAACGAAGGGGCGTTCGACCTCGCCCACCAGCTTGCCGAGCATCTTCACCTCGCGGTCCATGAGGAAGCCCATACCCTTGCTTGCAACGTATTTGACCATGCCCGCCGTGGAGGCATGCGCCCGGTGGGCGGTGCCAAAAGCGTCGTTGACGTAGACGTCGGCGTAGGCCGCCAGGGCGCGGCTGAAGGTTTCGTCATTGGCTTCCTCGCCTGGCGAGAAGCGCAGGTTTTCCAGCATGGCGACGGAACCGTCGCGCAGGTCGTTCACGACCTTCTTGGCGCCGTCGCCGGCCGGCTCGTCCGCCAGCACGACATCGCAGGCGAGGGCATCGGCGAGGTAGGCGGCAACGGGCAGGAGCGAAAGCTCGGGCCTGGCTCGGCCCTTGGGGCGTCCAAGGTGGGAGGCCAGAACCACCCGGGCACCGCGCTCGATGGCGTGCGTGATGGTGGGCAAGCTCTCACGCATCCGGGTAGCGTCGGACACGCCACCGGCAGGCGTCAGCGGGACATTGAAGTCCACGCGGATGAATACCCGCCGGCCCTGGAGGTCCAAATCGGCAATGGTTCTTGCCGCCATGAGAGGGCCGCTTCTACACGGAAGGAGGAGGTATTTCCAGGGATTTAGCCTGACTCACCCGAATACAAAAAGGGGACCCGGAGGTCCCCTTCTTGAAATGCAGAGAAAAGCGGAGCTAGGCGAGCGTGCTGTCGTCCGCGATGTCAGTGGTGACTTGAGCGATGAGCTCGCTCGCCAGGGCGACGATCTGCTTCGGCTCGTATCCGTTCTGCCGAAGGTCGCGATAGAGCGACTTGGAAAGAATCTTCAGTGCTCGTTCGCGGTTGATAACTGGCGGTTCGGATTGGATGGTGGCCAGGGCTTGAGACATGTTTCCTCCTCCCAAGAGGTTGCCCCAGGCCTTAGCAGGACATGTGCCACCCGACACATGTCTGACACCATCCTGTAACGTACCGAAAAGACATAATCCGAATGCACGCTGCGTCCTTCACCGCGAAGACAACTACGCAGATCGGTCTTCGCACCTCGCTGCGTCACAGTCCGGTTTGGACATAACAGAGCTTCCCGGTGCGTAGCCAGGTTCGCAGCGGAGTGAACCGGAACGCTTGGTCTCGGACCGGTCTCGGCTACTCCTTGGACTCCACCCCAAGCGAAGCGATGTGCAGCTCGTCGAGTTGCTTGCTCGCCACCGCGGATGGGGCATCTGTGCACAAATCGGTACCCTTTTGCGTCTTTGGGAAGGCGATCACGTCGCGCAGCGAGTCCGCGCCACAAAGGAGCATGGCCAGCCGGTCGAGCCCCGCCGCGATGCCACCGTGGGGTGGCGGTCCGTGGCGGAAGGCGTCGAGCAAGAAACCGAACTTCGACCGGGCATCGTCATCGGTCAAGCCGATGGCTCGGAAGACGCGCGATTGCACGTCGCCTCGGTGAATACGGATGGAGCCGCCCGCGATCTCGTTGCCGTTGAGCACGAGGTCGTAGGCTCGGGCGCGCACCTCGGCGGGCGCACTCTCCAGCTTGTCGAGGTCCTCGGCCATCGGCGAGGTGAAGGGGTGGTGCGAGGCGACCAACTTGCCGTCGTCGCTTCGCTCGAAGAGCGGGAATTCGGTGACCCAGCAGAATTTCCACTGGCCGGCCGGGATGATGCCCAGCTTGTTGGCGACGTGCAGGCGGAGTGCACCGAGCACGGTGTACACCAGCTTGCGCGCGCCGAACTGCAGGAAGAACACGTCGCCCTCCTGCAGACCGGCCGCCGCGTTCAGGTCGTTGCGCATGGCTTCGCTCATGGTCTTCATGGGCGAGCGAGTCCATGCGCCACCGGCGCCGATGCGGGCGCGGGCCAGGCCGCGCGCTCCGAGTCCCTTCACGAACTCCTCGAGCTTGTCGATCTCGGCGTTCGACATCTTCGCTGCCTCCGCAGCCGGGAGCCGTCAGCCCTTGACCACGGGTGCTTCTTCGCCAGTCCGGCCCGACACCATCTGCCGGAGCATCTCCACGTTGCCTCCGTCGTGCTTGCGCACCACCTCGGTCACGTCGCAAAGGGGCAGTCCGAAACGCAAGTCGGGCTTGTCCGATCCGTACTGGCTCATGGCCTCGGCGTAGGACAGACGGGGGAAGGGCGTGGTCAGATCGATGCCGAGGATGTCTTTCCATAGCCCCACCATCAGCGCCTCGAACACTCCCTCGACATCCTCCTCGATGACGAAGCTCATCTCGGCGTCGATCTGGGTGAACTCCGGCTGGCGGTCCTGGCGCAGGTCCTCGTCGCGGAAGCAGCGGACGATCTGGAAGTAGCGGTCGAACCCCGCCACCATGAAGAGCTGCTTGAAGAGCTGCGGCGACTCGGCCAGGGCGTAGAACTGGCCTGGCGACAGGCGCGAAGGCACGAGGAAGTTGCGCGCGCCTCCTGGCGTGTACTTGACCAGGAAAGGCGTTTCGATCTCCAGGAAGTTGTGCTGGGTAAGCACGCGTCGCGCGGTCTGGTAAATCTGCGAACGCAGCAGGAAGTTCTTTTGCAGCGAGGGTCGGCGCAGATCGAGCGCGCGGTGCTTGAGGCGGATCGATTCGTTTGCGTTGTTGTTGTCGCCGATCTCGAATGGGGGCGTGTCCGATCGCGAGAAGATGGTGAGATCCGTGCAGTGGACCTCGATCTCGCCCGTGGGAAGGTTGGGGTTGCGCCGCTCGCCGCGGTCGCGCACCACGCCGCGCAGGCCCACACAGAATTCGGAACGTAACTCGCTGGCCAGGGCGTGGGCCTCGGCGCTGGTTTGTGGCTCGAACACGACCTGGGTGATACCCGACCGGTCGCGTAGATCGATGAACACGCAGCCGCCGTGGTCGCGCCGGGAGGCAACCCAGCCGTAGAGCACGGCGGTCGAGCCGTCATCGCTGCCGCGCAGGGCGCCGCAGTCATGGGTACGCTTGATGTCTTTGAGGAACTCGGGCATGGCCGATATTTACTGGAACCCGGGCTCGCCGTCGACAGATTCGATGTTCCCGGGAGGGCGTTTGGTCGATAGTGTCGATCTCGCGCCAGTTCGAACGGAGCACGAACCTCGGTGAGAGAAGGTGGAGGCGCCCTGGAGATTCTGCAGATGGCACCCCATCCCCTGGTTGCAAGTGAGTTGCAGGGACTTGTGCGCACCTCTGCACCGCGTGGTTCCCGTCTTCATGCGCGCTGTCTCGATAGGGGATCCGCGCGAAAAGTTGTCCTTGACCTGGGAGATATAACGATATATCTACGAAGCATCGAAAACAGTCGCGATAGTCGCGAGAGAGTGCCGCATGCTTGAATACCCAATTCGAGAGTTCTTGGAGCACACTGCGCGGGATGGATCTCGGCGCAACGGTTGTGCACCCCGCCTGTGGGCTGCCGGGCACGGCAGGCAGCGAGGCGGCGGGGCATCCGGATCGGGCGGCTTTGGCGGCTTCGGGGGAGCCGGCGGGGCAGGGGGAGGCTCGCCGCCTTTTCCACCGTTCGCGGGATTTCCTTGGAACTTCTTCCGGCGGGCCCGCGCCAAGCGTGGCGATGTGCGCGCCGCGATCCTGTCGTTGCTCGCCGAGAAACCGCTCAACGGATACCAGATCATGCAGGAGCTGGAACAGCGCAGCCGTGGCTCGTGGCGGCCGAGCCCGGGCGCCGTGTATCCGGCGCTACAACAACTCGAGGACGAAGCTCTGGTGCGCGCCGAGAGCCTGAGCGGTGGCCGCGTCTACACCCTGACCGAGCAGGGCAGGGCCTACGTGAAGGAGCATCCCGACGAGTTCGCGGCCCCATGGGAAGCGGCCAACCAGAGCGCCGACGACGAGCCCGTCTTGGCGCTATTCGGCGAGCTCAAACACATCGCGGCCGCGTCGATTCAGGTGGTACATACGGGCTCGAGCGGGCAGATTCGCGAGGCGCACAAGGTTCTCAACCAGGCTCGCCGGGCGATCTACAGGCTGCTGGCCGACGACGGGCCCGAAGACACGGACGAATAGCGATCGGGCCTTCCTGCATCTCGAGAGCACACCATGAAGAACATCGTTTCGGTCCAACAGGTCCACAAGAACTACAGCCTGGGTACCTTCGTGGTGCCAGCGTTGCGCGGAGTCTCGCTTGACGTCGAGGAAGGTGAATTTCTCGCCATCGCCGGACCGTCAGGCAGCGGCAAGACCACGCTGCTCAATCTGATCGGCTGCGTGGACACGCCCACGGAAGGGACCGTCGCCATCGCCGGCAGTCCCACGGGCAGCATGTCCGAGCGTCAGCTCACGCGCCTGCGTCTGCACACCATCGGCTTCATCTTCCAGAGCTTCAATCTGGTGTCGGTGCTGAGCGTCTTGCAGAACATCGAGCTGCCGCTTCTGCTCCAGCGCTCGGCGGGCGCGAAGGAGCGGCGCGAGCGCGTGCATGCCCTGCTCGAACGGGTGGGCATCGCGGAATACGCCAACCATCGGCCGAGCGAGCTTTCCGGGGGCCAGCGCCAGCGCGTTGCCATCGCCCGGGCGCTGGTCACGCGACCGCAACTGGTGCTGGCCGACGAGCCCACGGCAAACCTCGACTCGGTCACCGGCACCAACATTCTCAATCTCATGAAGGAGCTGAATCGCACGGAGAAGACCACCTTCATCTTCTCGACCCACGACGCCCGAGTGTGGGCCTACGCCAGCTCGGTGGTCCGCTTGGCCGACGGGCAGTTGATCGATCGGGTCAGCGCCGAGGAGGCGGTGCGTGTTGGTGGCGTGGCCGGCGCACCCACCGCGGGGACTCCCTAGATGGCCGGCACTCTCGACACACTGAAGGTGATCGTCCTCATCGCCTTCCGCAACCTGTTCGCCAGCCGCTTGAAGACGCTCATCGTGGGCGGCATTATCCTGTTCGGGTCCACGCTGGTCGTGGTCGGCACCGCGCTGGTCGACAGCGTGGACGCATCGATGAGTCGCAGCATCATCGGCTCGGTGGCCGGCCACATCCAGGTCTACAATGCCAAGTCGGTCGACGAGCTGACCGTGATGGGCAGCTTCCAGATGGAGGGCGCCGATCTCGCGCAGATCGACGACTTCAAGGCCATGCGCAAGGCCTTGTCGAGCGTGCCCAACGTCAAGGAAGTGGTACCCATGGGATTGTCCGGAGCCATGGTCCCGGCGGGCAACACGGTCGATGTGGTCCTGGGAAAGCTCCGCGAGCTCGTGCGGCGGCAGCAGGCCGGCGAGGACGTGAAGGCCGCCATCGAATCGCAGAAGGATCACGTTCGTCAGATCATCGGCGTGCTGGCCACCGACGTTGCCAACATCGGCAAGGTTCTGACCGACAAGGCGGTGGCCCCCGAGGAATTGGCCGCCATCCGTCGCGCATCCAGCCCGGATTTGTGGAGCGAGTTTGACGACAATCCGTTGGGAACGTTGGAATTCCTGGAAAACCGAATCGCGCCCCTCGCTACCGACGCGGAGATGCTCTTCCTGCGCTACATCGGGACCGACCCGGCAGCTTTCGCCAAGTCCTTCGACCGCATGAAGATCGTCGACGGCACGACCATCCCTCCCGGTAAGCGTGGCTTCCTCTTCTCGAAGTTCATTTACGAGGAGCAGGTCAAGCTCAAGACCGCGCACCGGCTCGACAAGATTCACGATGCCATATTGAAGCGTGGCAAGACCATCGCGACCGATCTCGGTCTGCAACGCTGGGTGAAACAGAACGCGACCGAGGTGAAGGAGATCATGCTTCAGCTCGACGGACAGCAGAAGTCGATGTTCCGTCGCAAGCTGCAGCAGGAGCTGGGTAGCCAGGAAGAGGACGTGAGTAAGCTGCTTTCGCGCTTCTTCGAAGTGGACGACGGGAACATCATGCGCCGCTACCAGTTCTTCTATGATGAGTTGGCGCCGTCGCTGACCCTGTACCGTGTGCGCATTGGCGACACCCTGACCATCAAGGCTTTCACCAAGAGCGGCTACGTGCAGTCGGTGAATTTGCGCGTGTACGGCACCTTCGCCTTCGAGGGATTGGAAGAGTCGCATCTGGCCGGCGTGCTCAACCTGATGGATTTGGTGTCGTTTCGTGATCTGTACGGCTTCTCCACGCCTGAGCGCGAGCGGGAGATCGCAGCCCTCAAGAAGAAGGCGGGTTTTGAGGACATCGACCGCGACAAGGCCGAGGCAGAGCTGTTCGGCGCCGGGGCGACCGAGCCGGCGCCATCCGAGGCCACCGAGCACAGCGCCCCGGCAGTCGACGCCGATGCGCTCCTGCATGGTCTCGGCGGCAAGGGCAAACGCGTGAAGATGGAAGATCGAAGCTACGATCCGGCGCAGCTCGAACAAGGCGTGGTGCTCAATGCCGCGGTCATCGTCAAGAATCCACGGCTCATCCCCCAAACCATGCGAGACATCGAAGCCGCCGGAAAGAAGGCGGGTCTTCCCCTGAAGGCCATCGATTGGCAGAAAGCGTCCGGTCTGGTCGGTCAATTCGTGACCATGATACGCGCCGTGCTCTACATCTCGGTGCTCATCATCTTCGCGGTGGCCCTCGTGATCATCAACAACGCCATGGTCATGGCGACCTTGGAACGCATCGCCGAAATCGGTACCTTGCGCGCCGTGGGAGCGCAGCGCCGCTTTCTGCTCGCCATGCTCGTGGTCGAGACGCTCGCGGTCGGGGCGCTATTCGGTGGCATCGGTTCGGCGATCGGTGTGGGCATCGTGGGCTTCATGCGTTTCGTCGGCATCCCCGCCTCCAACGACACCCTTTACTTCCTCTTCTCGGGCTCACGTCTGTATCCGGGCATTTCCCCGATTAACGTCGTCATCGCGCTCGCCATCGTTCTGGTTGTTAGCGGCGCGTCCAGCCTCTATCCAGGCTTTCTGGCCATGAAGGTTAGCCCACGCCAGGCCATGCAATCCGACGAGTAGCCATCATGACCAACCTCATTCTCGACTTCCGCATCGCCCTGCGCAGCCTGTTCCAACATCGCCGTCGCACGTTCTTCTTGATGGCGGCCATCGCCAGCGTCACCGGGCTGATGGTCTTGCTCAACGCGCTTTCGACCGGCATCAGCGAAACCATGATTCGGACCGCGACGACGCTGTCGAGTGGCCACGTCAACGTGGGAGGCTTTTACAAAGTGACCTCGAGTCAGTGCGCGCCGGTGGTCACCGATTTCGCCAAGGTGGTCAAGGTCGTCGAAGGCAACGTCCCGGAAATGCAGTACTGGACCCACCGTGGCCGAGGCTGGGCCAAGATCGTCTCCGACACGGGCTCGTTGCAAGCGGGCGTGACCGGGATCGACATCAAGAAGGAGCCGGACTTCAAGCGTGTCGTCAACGTGGTGAGCGGGAGCATCGAAGATCTGGCTCAGCCCAAAACCATCATGCTGTTCCAGTCGCAGGTCGAGCGCCTGAAGGTCAGGGTGGGCGACGCGGTCACGCTGTCGGCGCAGACCAATCGCGGCACTGCCAACACGATGGATTGCCGGATCGTCGCCATCGCGAAGGACATGGGCATCATGAGCAAGTTCAGCACCTTCGTGCCCGTCGAAGCCACGCGCGCGCTCTATCAATTGCGCCCGGACACCACTGGCGTCATTCAGCTCTACCTGAAGCCCAGGTACGTGAGCGACCTGAACGAGATCGCCGCCCGGTTGCGCAAAACCCTGGAACAAGCCGACTACCGTGTGATGGATCCGGACGCCAATCCCTTCTGGATGAAGTTCCAGAGCGTCAACCGCGAGGATTGGACTGGACAGAAGCTGGACGTGACCACGTGGGAGGACGAATCGTCGTTCCTGACCAAGACGCTCATGATCGTCGACGGGCTGAGAGTGGTTCTGCTCATCATCCTGATTGCCATCGTGGTCACCGGCATCATGAACACGATGTGGATCGCCATCCGCGAACGCACCCGGGAAATCGGCACCCTGCGCGCCATCGGCATGCAGCGCTGGGGTGTATTGCGCGTGTTCCTCTTCGAGTCCTTCCAGATGGGCGTGTTAGGCACGTTCGCGGGCGCGCTGGGCGGCACCCTCGTGGCCCTGGCGATCAATTCGGCCAAGATTCAGGTTCCGTTGTCCGTCCAACTGTTCTTGATGTCCGATCGTCTGCACCTGGCCGTTCACATCGCGGCTTTGGCCAAGGCGTCCTTCACCATCACCTTGATCACCACGCTGGCCGCGCTGTACCCGGCCTACCGCGCGGCCCGCTTGCCGCCCGTGTCCGCCATGTCCCACTTTGGCTAGTCCAAGGAGTCATCCCCATGCAGAGAAATCGCATCGCCCATGTCGCAGCCGCCCTGCTGACGACGTTCGTCGTCCCCGGCATCGCGCAGGCCGCAACCAAGCAAGAAATGGTCGATCTCTTGAAGGCGGTCGACAACCGACAACGCAACCAGGGCGATTGGCGCTCCGTCGTCTACATGGAGCAGAAGCAGAAGAACAAGGTCGACGTGGCCTACGAGGCGCTGGTCTTCCGGCGCAGCCAGGACCAGAAGTTCATCATCTTGTTCACCAAACCCAAGGCCTCGCAGGGACAGGGCTACTTGCGCATCGACAAGAATCTGTGGTTCTACGATCCCTCGGTGGGCAAGTGGGAACGTCGCACCGAGCGCGAGCGCATCGGCGGCACCAATTCGCGCAGGTCGGACTTCGACGAATCGCGTTTGGCCGAAGAATACGACCCCGAGGACAACGGCGTGGCCAAGCTGGGCGTCTATACGGCGCAGGTGATGACCCTGAAGGGCAAGCCGGGCATCGATCTGGCGTTCCCGGTGATCAAGTTGTGGGTCGACAAGGAAACCAAGAACGTGCTCAAGCGCCAGGAGTTCGCACTGTCCGGACGACTGCTGCGCACGTCGTACTATCCCAAGTGGAAGAAGGCCTACAGCGAGTCGCGCAAGACGGAGGTTTGGTTTCCGGAGGAGATGCGCTTTTACGACGAGGTCGAGAAGGCGAATTCGACGTTGATCCTGGTCAGAAGCGTGGACATGAAACCACTGGAACCGAACCTGTTTACCAAGGCCTGGCTGGAGAGCAAGAGCCGATGAGGCGGGGCGCCTGGGCAGTGGGGGCGCTCCTACTCGCCGGCAGCGCTCGGGCACAGGACCGGCCCGCGGAGGACGAGATGTTCGGCGGGAGCAGTCAGGTCCCACCGGCCACAGCACCGGCCGCGGCTCCGGCCCCGGCAACCGAGGCGCGACCCGGGGGCGAAACGGGAAGCGGCGTGACCACCGACACCGGGACCGCCACCTCGATTTCCACGGGAACCGGCACCGGCTCCGACGCGAGAGACATGCTCAATCTTGGAAATCCGGACGCCGGGACACGCTTTTCATCGTCGCTTGCCCCCGAGGATCCGTTGAAGATGGGCGGCCAATTCTATTGGCGGACCGCCAGCTACGGCGGACAAGGGCAGAACCCCCAAGACTGGAGGCTTACCGCTCCCGCTCTCCTCGATGTGTACATGGACGCGCGGCCCAACGACCGCGTGCGCGCCTTCATCCTCGGCCGCGTGTTGTACGATCCGACGCTTCCTCCCGATGGCGCGACGTCTTCGAGCACGGCGAGCCTCTCTTCCAATTCGGTTCAGGGCAGCGATTCCACCAGCTCTTCGCTCTTCGGCCAGCAACCGACGCGGGGGCCGAGCGCCGTTCTCGACCAAATGTGGCTGAGCTTCGACATCTTGCACACCGTGTTCCTGACCGCCGGCAAGCAGCACGTGCGCTGGGGCACCGCGCGTTTCTGGGCGCCCACCGACTACCTGCACGCCCAGGCGCGCAATCCCCTGCTGCCCTTCGACGCTCGCACCGGAACCACCATGCTGAAGCTGGAGGTGCCATGGGAAGAGCATGGATGGAATTTCTACGCTTACGCCCTGCCCGAAAATGTCGACGCGACCCGGACCACGGGCAGCGTGGCGGCGGCCGCCCGTGCGGAGATCGTTCTCGGAACCCTCGAAGCCGGGGTCGGCGTGTTCGGGCGGGAGAACAACAAGGCCAAGTTCGCCGGGGATGTCTCCTTCGGCGTATGGGATCTCGATTTTTACGGTGAGGCCGCCTTGCGCGATGCCGGGGATATCGATTTCGTTCACTACCAGGGCAGCTCGAGCATCGATTGTACGCAGGTCGCGGCTTCGGGCGCGTCGTTCGCGTCGTACTACACGGTGGCGCGCGGCTCGGGCTGGAAGCCGCAGGTCACCGGCGGGATCTCGTACACGCGCCTGTATGCCGACAAGGATACCTTCACCGTCGGCGGCGAGTACTTTTACAACGGCCTGGGCTACTCCAACGTGAAGGACTACCTCGGCCTGTTTGCTCTGTCTCAGTCGCTGAAGAATCCGGCCTCCTTCTTTTACCTGGGACGGCAGTACGTCGCGCTCTTCGCCACGGCGCCGGCGCCGTACTCGTGGGACAACACCACCTTCACCCTGTCCACCCTGGCCAACCTTTCGGACCAGTCGGGCATCACCCGGTTCGACTACGCACTCACCGTGCTTACCCATGTTCGCTTCGAGGCCTATGCGGCCGTGCATTGGGGACAGCAGCATGGAGAGTTTCGCCTGGGCTTCAACACCGACGAGCTACCATGTCCGCCCCCTGCGCCCCTGGTCCAGAACCCGGCCCTGTTCGACCTCGGTGTGGGGCTCCGCGTCGGAATCTGAGATTCGGGTGTTGGGACTTGACGGGGCGCCCCGGATGCTGCACCTTCTTGCCTCGCATACGTGATGCGGGGTGGAGCAGCCTGGTAGCTCGTCGGGCTCATAACCCGAAGGTCCCTAGTTCAAATCTAGGCCCCGCTACAGTGAAGTACGGCGCCGGCGCAAGCTGGTGACGCATCTTCGAATTCTCCGTCTTACCGCGGGGAATGAGTGAGGAAATCGGGTGCCTTCGTTTGGATCTGCGCGCCGCCTGACGACCGAAGCGATACGAAAAATGAATGAACGAGTTGGGGTAACGCGCGATCCGAAGAAGGAACGTCATGGGAAAGAGACTGTACGTAGGGAATCTGTCGTATTCGACCACCGAGCTGGACATGCGCGACCTGTTCGCGAAGTTCGGCACCGTCGCTGAGGCGAAGTTGGTCATGGACCGCGACACCGGACGGCCACGCGGCTTCGGCTTCGTGGAGATGTCGACCGATGCGGAAGCGACCGCGGCGATCGCCGGGCTGAACGGCCAGGAGTGCCAGGGACGCGCCCTGAATGTGAACGAAGCGCAAGAGCGCAGCAGTGGCGGTGGCGGCGGCCGTGGTGGCCGTGGTGGCCGCGGTGGTGGCGGCGGCGGTCGCTGGTAGTACCCGGCAGCAACCGCTGGTAAAGACCCCGGTACCCTTGCGGGAACCGGGGTTTTTGCGTTCCACAGTGTAGACGAGCATTCGAAACGGCGCCGGCGCGATCACGCCGAGTGCGAGCGATCCAGTGACGGCTCGTTGGTGTGGTGACGGCTGGCGGCGAAGACGGGGGACGGCAGCGACCGTGTTGTCCTTCGCCAGGTCGTCGTCTGACTGCTTGCGAGGCGGCTTCGTGGTTCGCCAATGCGAGAGCTGTCTCGGCATGAACGGCGTGCAAACATTTGGTGGCCTGCTGGCTGGTGTCGGTGGGGGATGGCGGGCGCCTGCGGGGTAGGGGGAGCGGCTGCGCCATCCTATCTGGAGTCGATCTGCCAGAAGTCCGGGATTCCGATCGCGATGAACGTGATCGACATATCTGTTTACGACGAGCGAATTCAAACACCTTGACCAGAAATGGCGTCGCGCCCGCCAAGATCGCCGGCCTGCGCTTTGTCGAACTTGTCTCCACCGTGTTTCATGGAGAGAGGTGCGCCTTGACTTGGTAGCGGTCATCGTCGGCATGATGGCTGGTCAGGTACGAGCTGGATTGACGGTAGCCCGGGCGTGACGGAAAGTCCGTCGGAACCCCATGCCAGAACACCTCGAATCGACCAACAGCGCGAGCTCACGGGTTCCGGAGTACCTTGGCATCGGGGCGCTTGTGGTGAGTGCGATGGTCGCCCTCACGAGCTCCTGGCGAAAGTGGCCTGATCCGATCATCGACGCCGGACACCAACTGTACACCGCCTGGCGACTGAGCGAGGGGGCGGTGCTCTATCGCGACGTCGGCTGTCTGTACGGCCCTCTCTCGTCCCACTGGAACGCCCTGCTCTTCCGGATCTTCGGACCGGGCATGATGGTGCTGGTGTGGGCCAACTTGATGGTTTACCTGGCCATCGCGGTGCTTGCCTACCGGCTGTTTCGCGCCGCCTATGGCATCTGGGCCGCGTTGG
>Ga0210133_1000014_pt1 | contig 69536 bp, 52 predicted proteins | sample Joice_ThreeSqC_D_2_FD_184874 | JGI IMG/M metagenome (GOLD analysis project Ga0210133, IMG submission 184874) | Wetland microbial communities from San Francisco Bay, California, USA, that impact long-term carbon sequestration - Joice_ThreeSqC_D1... | ecosystem: Environmental > Aquatic > Marine >...
CAGAGTCTTCCTGGCCTTGGCTGCCCAGGAAAAGTGTCGGATGGCACGCTCGTGAGCGGCTTGGGACATATCGGGCAAGAGATGGGGATTCGTCGCCAGTTTCTCAAGAGTGTCTGTATATGCGGCGATAAGGTCTGTCTTCGTTCCCAAGGGAACACGACAACCGGTAGCGTCGGTCACCAGGCTAGCGGGAGCGCCATAGTTGACAACGACGGGCACACATCCGGTCGCCATGGCTTCGATGACGACCCCGGCTCCCAACTCACGAATCGAAGGGAAGACCAAGACATCTGCCTCTTGCATGAGCTGCCCAACATCGGATTGTGGCCTTTGCCCAAGAATCTCAACGCTTGCTTCCAAATCGTGATGCTTGACCAATTCCGCAAGACGGCCTTGCTCGGGGCCGCCTCCCACGATCACCAGACGGTGACGTCTGAGCACCGGGCTCCTTGCGAATGCCTCGATCGCAACATCAGGACACTTGTACGCCACCAACCTGCCTGCGAATAGGTAGGTGAGCCTTTCGCGCTTCGGCCGCGGTCCCCTCCATGCAAATAGAGCTGGATCGATGCCAACCTCAGGGAAGTCAACAATCCGCTCCCGAGCAATCGCGGGCAGATCGTCGATCGTGTGACGGAACGCCGCAAGGATACACGCGGCGCGCGCATAGGTGCTCCGATAGAACGGCAGCAGTCGGTAGGCGCCGCGGATATAGCGGAGGTACTCACGCTCACGGCGCAACTCCTTGCCAAATCCGGGGGGCCACGCGAGTCCTCCATTCAGGGGACCGAGCACGAATGGAACTGGACTGAAGCGAGCAAGTGGGCTTGGCAAGGTAGGGGACATCGGGGTCAACCGATGAACCACATCGAACCGACCACCCTTGAGGTCCGACTTGAAGGTCTTCCAGACCTCCCACTCGAAGGCGATTTGTGCTGGCCACGCCATCGCGACGGCTGTGGTCTGCGCGTATTGCTCGCTTCGCCGGATCAGCTGGCTCAAGCGATACATCGGTGCGGCGAGGTACTCCGTATCCAGGTAGGTGATGGCAGCCTTGCCCGTCCCTGCCTTCTCGATTGCCGGTCTGTTTCGAATGTGGGTCACCAACGTGACCGAGGCAATCTCTGCCAGAGCCAGAGCCGCCTTGTATCCCACCACGGGCAAGGAAGGCCACTCCGGGTTGCAGGACTCGGCAAGCAGGAGAACGCGTAATTGGGGCGGACCGTTGGAAGTCGTCTGCGACGCTGGCTGGGCCGGCTCAGCGACGATACCGGTCGTGTCTTGGCCACTTTGACTCCCCATGACGCCTTCGTAGCATCGGCACTTGGAGGGCGCAAGGCAATGCGCATGGAGGCTTCTTGTGGCAGCGCGAGAATGACTCAGGTGGCGCGTGGTTCATTCAAGTGCCCCTTTCGCATCGCCGCAGGGCATTTTGGGGTGTCCGATTTCCGAAGGTCGTGTTCGGTCTTCTGCCCTATCCGAGGTGTGCCAACGCCGGCTGGCATGCGCTGCCTGGTTGTTGTCGACCGCAACGTCACTCGGCCAGCTTCTGCAGCGCCGGTCGATCGATCTTGCCGAGCAGGTTGCGTGGCAAGGTCTCGACCAGCTCGATGCTTCGCGGTTGCTTGAAGCGGTCGAGCCGAGGCCGAAGCCAGGCGCTCAGCTCGTCAGGGGTCAGGGAAGCGCCCGGCCGTACGACGACGAAGGCACGCATGCGGGCACCGAACTCGGCGTCCGCAACCACGGCAATCGCTCCCTCGGCCACGGCGGGGTGCTCGAGCAGGCAGGCTTCCACCTCTTGCGGGTAGACGTTCTCCCCGCCCGAGACGAACATGCCATCAGCTCGCCCGCAGATGTGCAGGCGGCCTGCTTCGTCGAAGCGCCCCAGATCCCCGGTGCACAGCCACCCCTCGGCGTCGGGCCGCAAGACCAACGGGCCACGGACGTGGATGCGGCCGAGTCGCCCGGCCTCGGTCGCGCGGCCGCTGGCGTCTAGAATGCGCACCTCGGTGCCGGGCAGGGGCTGACCGACCGTGCCTGGCGCCTCGGCCAGCATTGCCGGCGGCGCCAGCGAAACGACGCCGGCCTCGGTCGAGCCGTAGAAGTTGTAAACCACCGGCCCCAGCGCCTCGAGCAACCCGCGGCAGAGCGGCGGCGACAGGGGCGCGCTGCCGGTGAGCACGGCGGCGACTCGGGCTTTCGGCGAGTCGACCGCCAACCAGCGGGCAAGCAGGGTCGGCACCGAAACCACGACGGGCGGGCTCGCGATGGGAGCGCGTGCCAGCAACGGGGCGATCTCGTAGCGGCGGGCAAGGTGCACGGGCGCGGCGAAGGCCAGCGTCATGGCAAGGGTCGCCAAGCCGTGTCCATGGAAGCAAGGCACCGCGAGCACGGTTGGCCGGTACATGGCGATGGGCAGGTTGTCGAGAAGGCCGAGGACGAAGGGCAGCAAGCTGGCAAGGGTGGGCTTGCGCCCGATGCGTTTGGGCAGGCCGGTCGAGCCCGCGGTCAAGACGCAAAGGTGTCCCGGCCGGCCCAGGCGTGGCAGTGGCGTCGCGCAAGCGCTATGGCCCACGTCCGAGTCGAGGGCCATGCGGGGCATGCCTGGCACGAACGCGCTGTCGTCGATCTCGACGGCGTGTAGAACGATGGTCGGTAAGCTGGTCTGCGCCGCGTGCGCGGCCAGCAGTTTGGCGAGGACACTCGGGGGACTGTCCGGGTTGAGGAGCAAGACGTCGGCGCCGGTCCGCACCGCGGCCAGCAAACCCACCACGAGGCCGCGGTGGTTGCGCCCGATGACCGCGATCTGCCGCCCGGGCCCGGCAGAAAACCGCGCAACAAGCTCGCCGGCCAGTGCCTCGTAGCGGCCATGTAGCTCGGTGAAGGTGAGCGCGCCGTCGTCGTCGACCAGCGCAAGACGGGAACCGGCGCGGATGGCGGCGACCTCGGCCAGGAAGGCGAGCGAGCCGCGGCAGCGCAGCCAGGCCAGCCAGATCCGCAACGCCATCCACGGCCCGAGCCGCAAGAGCCCCACCCGCCACAGCGCGCCCAGAGCCCTAGCGTAGAGCCGCAAACTCGTCATTCCCCGCGGTCCTGCCGCGCCCGCCCGGCGCGTTCGCCTCGCAAGCTTCGGCGAAAGAGTCGGTCGACCACGCCCTCGCACCAGGGCGCCAACACGCGCAGTGGCCCCACCCACCAGGGCTGGATCCGGCGCGGGCGTCGCACCAGCGCGCGACAGACGACGAGCGCCGCTTCGTCGGCGGTCATGCCCGGCATGTTGCGGTAGCTCTCGGTCGGCTCGCTCATCTTGGTGTGCACCAGCCCGAGGTATATCGAGGTGCAGGCGATCTGGTGAGCGCTAAGCTCGGGACGAGCGCTGCTCATCCACACGTCAAACGCGGACTTGGCAGCGGTATAGGCGGCCCAGCGAGGCGCGGGCGGCAGGCGGACGCCCACGGACGAGACAACGACGATCTGGCCTCCGCGCTTGGCTATCATCGCGGGCAATAGCGCGAGCTGCAGTCGGACCGGTCCCAAGTAATTGACCGCGATGGTGCGCGAAAAGTCGTGGGCGCGATCGAGCGAGTCGGCAATGAGCCGGCGGATCGACTTGCCGGCGTTGTGTATCACCACGTCGGCGGTCACGCCCTCGGCAGCCAGCTTCGTGGCCAGCCCATCGATGGCGTCGGTATCGGCGAGATCGAGTGGCAGAGCGCGGGCGTCTCCGCCGGCCGCGTTGATCTCCGCGGCCACAGCAGCGAGCGCTTCCGCGGTGCGCGCCATGAGCAGAAGCTTCGCCCCTGCCTGCCCGAGCCGCACCGCGAGCGAGCGGCCGATGCCGAACGACGCACCCGTGAGCACCACCACCTTGCCCCGCACGGCATGAGCCAATGCCTCGGCGTCCATCGATCCGCGCGGCGCGAGCAAGCGGGACAACAGCGGGTGGGGTCGACTCAAAGTGCGATGTCGCTCCTCGATCGCATGATAGTCCGCGCTGGGCGGAAACTCCATCGGCCGCCGGTCCGATATCTCGGGGTCAAGTCGACTGGCCTAAGGGTGGTTTCCGCCTGGTGGGCAAGCGGGGCCTAGGCTGGACCGAGACGTGTGCGTCGAGGAGCCGCACAGGTTGGCCGAGTTGCCATGAGACGATGGCTGCTGTCGGTTGGATTGCCACTGGCCGCGCTTGGCGGTTGCCATGACGGCCGTCCGCTACACGCGTTCTTTCAGACGCGGCGTCTGCCCATCGTCTTCGCGCATCGGGGCGGAGGCGTCGTCGAGATCGCGGGTATCGGGCCGCGTGGCTCCGCGCTCCGACCGGGAGATCTGCTCGGAGCTGACCTGGACAAGGTGCTCGGCCGCCCCGAGCTCAAGCTGTTCGCGGGACTCGACTGGTGGTCCCGGCTCCCTACCCGTCCGCCTACTGCTTGAGGCGCGAGAGCGGGGGAAATGAGACGACCGGCAGAAGCACGCGGGCGGGCGGCAGCTCCCCGGTCTTGCGCATGTGCGCGATGGCATCGATGGCCTGGCCGGAGGTCGGCGGCATGATCACGGTCGCCTTCAGTCGGCCCTCGCGTACCAGGCGCTGGCCGAAAACCTCCGAGCCGTCGCACCCGAGGATGGGAACGATCGTCAGGGTCCAGTCGCGGGCGCACGCGACATCGCGTAGGGCCTGCCGCACCCCGAGAGCCATTTCGTCGTTCTGGGCCACGCACACCGAAGGCAGGGCTTCCTCGGCGCCGAGCCCATTGGCCCAGGTCTCCACCACCCGGCGCGCGCGCTCGCTGGTCCAATCGGCATTGAGCTCGACGAGATCGAGGCTGCTGTTCATGTCCTGCTTCAGCCCCTCTAGGCGCAGGCGCGCGTCGATGTTTCCGAGATTGCCCGTCACGCACAGGACGCGGCAGCCCTCGCCAACCAATGCGTGCACCTGAGCCGCGTGGATGCGGCCGATCTGAGTGTGGTCACAGGTGGCGGCAAAGATGGCACGGTCGGGGTGCTGTTGCCGAACCTCATCGATGAAGGATCCTTCGTTGAGCAGCGCGAATTCCAGTCCCTCCGCGGCGGCCTCGTGAGCGACTGGGGCGAGATCCAGGTCGCGCACGCCGCTGACCAGGATGGCCATCAGGTCACGAGCCGCGGCGTTCTTGATTGCCTCGCGAATCTGGGCGACTTGTTCGTCCGCATCGAAACGCACGGACGCGACGATGAGTCGATACCCGAGACGCTTCGCCGCCTGCTCGGCAACCTCGGCCAGCCTCCTCTGAAACGCATTGTCCGGACTACGCAGAAACAGGCCTAGCGACTTCGTCATGGGTACATCAAGCCTCCCACATGCGCGTTGTGATTTGGAAGCCCCTTTCGCATGGCCGTAACACAGTTCGGAGCGTCTGCGGTGCTCACCGCGTCGGGCATCGAGGACCGCATGGTCTATGGTTGCGAATCTCCCTGCCGGGCAGACTCGACCCACACGAAATTGGCCCCGAGAGCGCCCCCTGCCCGGGTGGAGGCAGTCCGAATCTCACCAACACGAACCGAGCAACGCCGTCCAGGTATCCAAACCCCCGACCTTATGCCCGGGGCAAAATCCGATCGGCATTCCGTCTACTGGGCCATCAGGCTATTCTGCGCGGCCTGCACGCGGCTGTCGGTGCAGAACGTGCAATTCGAGCCGTAGAAGTACTTGCGGTTCGCGGTGTCGTTCATCAGGTGAACGCGAAACCACGCGGCAGCCATGGAAAGCGAGACGCCCTTGGCGCCCTGGTACACCCACCACCCGTGGTCCGAGGCCAGCTCGTCAATGAAGAAGGCGGGCTGGTCCGTGACCGTGAGGAAGGTACTCTTGACGCCATCGCAGGGCACCGTGGTGTCCTTCCCGCCGCAGTAGAACAGGAACGGGGTGTGAACGCCGGTGAGCGTCCTGGTGCCGCAAATCGCGGCGAGAGCCTTGTAGCGCGGCTCGGACGCGGACATGCAGGTCGACATCGCGCCCTCCGAGTGGCCGAGCTGGCCGATGTTGGCCGTGTCGAGGTGGTGATAGTAGGCGCTGGTCGAATCCTCGGCCTGCTGGAGGATCCAGTCCAAGCCGGCGATCGTGGGCAGCGGATCGCCCTTGGAGGTGGTGGTGCTGAGCGAGGCAACCACCACGAAACCGTGCGAGGCGAGATGCTGCATCATAGGCAAGTACTGTCCGCACCACTTGTTGGCGCCGGAGTCGACGACACATAGCGGGGGATTCGGTTCGGGATTGTCTGTGTGACCGTTCGCCCAGATCACGATGGGGTGGCAGTACCCGCTCGTCGCGAGATTCGTTGGCCGATAGACATTGAACCGCTGCTGTTGGTCCCCATAGATCGGATCGGGGACGTAGCCCGCCAGCGGGCCGACGTTCTTGTCGGCCGCGACCGTGAACGGCCCCGCTGCGGCGGGATTGGCCGTGGGCCATGCCTTGCCAACGCAGCTGCCCGTGGAGCCGCCCCCGGCCCCGGTCGTTCCACCGGTTTGACTACCGCCGGCTGCAGATGTCCCTCCAGCCTGTCCCCCGACACCACCGGATTGACCACCGCTCGCCATTCCCCCTGGTCCACCGCCACCCGTCCCAATAGCCCCACCGCCGCTGCCAGTCGCCCCAGCAGCACTGCCGGCGCCTCCGCTGGTGCCACCTGAGCCCGTCACGCTGGCGCCACCTGAGCCCGACGCGCTGGCGCCACCAGTGCCCGTCACGCTGGCGCCACCCGTGCCCGTCACGCTGGCGCCACCCGTGCCCGTCACGCTGGCGCCACCCGTGCCCGTCACGCTGGTGCCACCGGTGCCCGTCACCCTGGTGCCACCGGTGCCCGTCACGCTGGCGCCACCGGTGCCCTGTTGTGCCCCGCCCGTGTTACCACCACCGCCCCCATTGATGGAGCAGGCGGCGACGAGGAGCAACGCACACCCGATTGCGATTGTCGTGGGTGAAAAGCCTCGATGTCGATGCGTCATGGTGTTCCCTCCCGGTCAGCGACCAGCGCGGCGAAACGACAGACCGCACACAATGACTATACTTATGCCAAACGATCGGACACCTGCAAAGTGTGGCACGAAGGAATTTCGAAGGCATTCCTTGTCTCAATGCATCGCACCCCCGATTGTCCGATGACATTCTTACGTCAACTACCTGCCTCCAGCGCCCAGATGCCCGGCTCGACCGTGAGCGGCCGGCGACCTACCCTTTTGCCAAGGCCATCCGACGCCGGATCGCGGACGGCTAGAATTCGGAGCGAATCCCGAAGATCGTCAGGATGGGCAGTCCCGACTGCGGCTTCGACTGGCGATAGTCGTAGCTGTATTGCAACCCTTCGGCGTAGCGGTGGTTGTACACATTCTGTACGTCCAGATAGGTGTCGAGGATGAAGCGGTCGAACACCCAACGCTTGTCGATGCGAATGTCGAGCTGGTGAAAGGCTGGATTGCGCGCGCTATTCGTCGAGCCGAAGAGCGGCTCGTAGCGATCTGCCGAGGCATTCACCACGCTGCCCACCACAGGGGTACGCGGGTTGCCGCTGACGTAGCGGAACCGGCCGCCCAGGGTCCAGTGGCGCGCGAACCTGTAGCCTCCGAGCACCGTCAGGATGTGGGTCTGGTCGTAGTCGAAGAGCCGCCAGTCTGTTGCTCCCGAGTCTCGTCGCTCCGAGCGCGACAAGGTGTAGGCGAGCCATCCGGTAATAGTGTCGGAGAAGTCGCGACGCAGAAGCATCTCGAAGCCGGACACGCGGCCCCGTCCGCCGTTGTCGTAGATGAGTGGTGTTACCACCCCGTCCCGTACGGTGGTCCGGTCGGTGGCGCTAACGAGGTCGGTGAGCGACTTGTAGAACAGGGTCGCATCCAGGCTCAGACCGTGCCCCATCTGCCACTCGGCGCCCGCGGCGTAGTGCCACGCCTTCTCGGTGTGAAGCTCGGGGTTGCCAAACCCGGGGTAGTCCTCGCCAAAATCCGGCTCCTGGTGGAACAGGCCCACGCCCGCCTTGAGCACGATCGATTCCCCGATACGCAGTCTCGCCGAGAGTCGCGGCTCGAGGGTCCACTCCTGCGTACGTGTGTAGTAGTCCGCTCGCACGCCGGGCGCGAGCAGCAAGCTTTGCCAGGGGCGCAGCTCGAGCTCGGTGAAGACCGCTGGCGACCACCAGGTCAGGCCGGAGAATTTCGCACGCTCGATGGCGGAGTAGTCGGTGTTGGTTGGCGGCTGCCCCTCCTTGGGGCGGGGGGGAAGGGCGATCTCGCCGCCTCCGCGCAGGAAGAGAAGATCCCCGCCCACGGACCACGCGAGCCGATCTCCGAAGCGGATGCGTGCCGTGTCGCGAATCTGGCTGGTATACGAATTGACGCTGAACGAGAGCACGCCGATGCCGAAGGCGAGCCAGTTGCGCCCCTGCGCGACCCTGAGGGTGTTGCTGAAGCGCTCGCTGGGAACGTAGGCATACGAGAAGAGCGATCGATAGAAAGTCGTCGAGAGACCGAATTGATTGCCGCCGGCCTGCGGATCGAAATCGGCGGGCTCCTTGAACAGCAACGACAGGCGATCGTCTGAGCCGAAGAGCATGAAGCGGAAGTCGTGCCCGGGGCGGGGGCGGTATTGCGCGACCATCTGGTAGTCGTAGTAGCGGGGCGCGGTGGCAAAGCCGATCGCCGAATCGTCCGGAAAGAACGCGGTCAGCAGGGCGTCGATGTAGCTACGCCGAGCGGCGAAGGCGATGGTGCCTTTGCCATCGAGCAGCGGTATCGCCAGGTACAGGCCGGCGTCGAGGAGGTTGACGTCGGCGTAGCCCTCGGTGCGTCTTGGTTGCAGGCGCTTGAGCGAGACATCCACGATCCCACCGGTGGCGCGTCCGTAGTAGGCAGAGAAGTTGCTGGGATAGAAGTCGATGGCTTCCACCACGGCGAGCGGCAGCACGCTGCGTAGACCGCCGAAGTGGTACACCGTCGGAACCTCGGCGCCGCCGACGAAGACGCGCGTATCACGGGGGGCGGAGCCGCGAACGATGATCTCTCCAGAGCCGAGGGGCACGCGGGCCACGCCGGCCAAATTCTGCACCACCGCCAGCGGGTCGGCCGCCGCGCCAGGCACTTTTTCGATGACGGTATGATCGACGACGGTGCGACTCACGTCCTTGAGGCCGCGAACCGAAGTGACGATGACGTCGAAGGGATTGGAGGACTTGCGTTCGAGATAGTACTTCACGTCGAGGAGAACGCCCGCCACCACGTCTTCGCTGGTCTTGAAGGAAACGTAGCCCGGGCTATTGACGACAAATGTCCAGCGGCCCGGCGCCAGATCCCGGACGGTGAAGCGGCCGTCCGTCTCGGTTGTCACCTCACGCGCGTCCTCGGGTGCCTCGCCGTCGACTTCCCCCCGGTAGTAGATCACGCTGACCATGGACAGCGGGGCGCGCGTCCCCCTCTCGAGCACGCGACCGGTGACCATCGTCTCCGGCGCACGCGGGGAGACGGAGGCGGCACTGTCCGGCCCGCCATCGTTGCTTCCGCCGTGGAAGGGCATCCTGCCCGGCAGCGCATCGCCATCGACGCCGCCATCGACGCCGCTGACGCCACCGTCGATGGCTCGGCTCGCCGGGGGCTGCACGGCAGGTGGTTTGAACTTGAACTGGTAGTTGACCTGTACCGCCACGGGGCGGTCGTCGATTTCGGCGGGCTCGAATGCCAGTTGGTAGGCGGCCTCTAGCGCAGCCTCCTCGAAGCCCAATCCCGGTGCGGATGCGGGCTCGGCCAGCGCTGCCGCGGTCACCTCGCCCTGTTCGTCGATGTCGATGAACAGGGTGACGGTGGCGGCAATTCCCCGCTCCAAGGCCGCGGTCGGATAGGCGGGTGTAGCGGGCCTTCTCAGGATCGGCTGCTTGCTCAGGTGGAACACGTCAAGCGTTTCACGGCGGTTGCGTTTGCCCGATGTCGCCTCGGTCTCCTCAACCGCTCCAGCCGGAAAGGCGAAAAGGAGGATGAAGGTGAAGCCCAAGGTGAGGCTTCTCATGGCACCCTCTCCAAGATCACCTTGTGCGCGATCCATGCGCTGCCGCCGCGATCGTCGCGCAGAACGACCGCGAAGTCGGTGACGCCATCGGCCGGCCAGTCCTCGATGGTAGGCGCCGTGAACCGGTTCTGCGACATTTCCTCCAGCGATGCGGTGCCGTCGATGAACGAGGTGCGCGCGTGCTCGATCTCCCCCGAGCTCGCGAACCAGCTCGCGGTCAACCGCTCGAGTCGCGTACCGGGGCCTCCCTCGGCCGGCGGGATGGAGCGCACCTCGGCCACGGCCGCCGTCACTTGGATGCTCAGGCTGGCCGCTTGGTCCGCCGAGAGGCGCACGCTGGTCAGCGGGTCACCCAGTGGGGCTTCGCCAAGAGACAGGCCGGCGATGGCCGGATTGTTGTTAATCTCGGGCACCGAGCCCACCGGCAACCGGAGGACGAAGCCGGCGCGCAAGGAATCGGATGCCGTGGCGACGTCGAGAACAACGGTTACCGGGTAGCCGTCGTCGCAGTCGATGCTGCGCGATAGAAGCGGGGAATCGATCCCATAGGTGCACAAGGCGAAAAGGGCATCGGTGGAAAACGGGTTCGCAAATAGCGCACTCGCATTCGTTCCGAGGTCGAAGCTCGGCAGCACCCCGGCAGCCGTGGCATCCAGCGCCTGTGCAAACACCTGGACCGCGCCGGCCTCGTCGAGCGGGCATGCGTAGCTCTCGCTGGCCTTGGCTTGAACCGGACACCACGACCAGCGCATGGCGGGGATCTCGCCGTTCGGGGCGAAGGTCAGGGCGGAGAGCGAGGCGACCGTCCCCGGCATGGGCATGGCGGGCTCCGATTGAATGGCCAGAACGCGCAGCCGGTCGAGACGCGAGTAGGGAGCGAAGTCGTCCGCGCAGCTTGTCCCCGCAAGGAGAAAGAGGAGAGCAAAGGAGAATCTGGCCTGCTTCATGGTCCTGGGAGCCGGTCGTATGACTGGGATGCGCCAGGACCGCAGGGGGGTGCACCCCGGGGGCAAGGCCCTGGCCGCTTGCTTGGTCTGGAACCCACGGGATGATATTTCCATGGCGGGGATGGCTCAGCCTAGCCGTGTTGGCTACTTTCCGCATCCGAAAGGAAATCCCGTGGATAACCTGGCGTCAGGGTCACAGTCAGGCTGTCCGATGACATTTTGGGACGTCAACTACGCCCCTATCCTCGGTGGCTCTCCAGCCGATCCAGCAAGGACACCCTGGCGATAGTTGCCAGGGTCAAGGCGCAATGCGAGCGATCTTGTTGCCCACCGATTCGGTGAACCAGAGGTTGCCATCAGGCCCGGCCACGATTCCGTAGGGAGCGCTGTTGGCGGTCGGGATCGGGAACTCCGTGATGGTGCCAGTCGGGGTGGCGCGGGCGACGTTGTTGGCGCCGAATTCGGTAAACCACACGTTGCCATCGGGCCCGGCCGCGATACCCACGCGAGTGCCGCCAGTGCCGGAACTGTTGAGCGTCGGAATGTTGAATTCAGCAACCGTCCCGGTGGGCGTGATGCGACCGATCTTGTTGCTAGCCGCTTCACCGAACCAGAGGTTGCCGTCCGGCCCGGCCACGATGCCATCGAGACCACCGCTGGCGGTCGGGATGTTGAAGGGGGTGAAGGTGATCCCCCCAAGCCCTGCTGGCGTCGGATCAAAGCGGACAACGTAGTTGGCGGACGTCTCGGTGAACCAAAGGTTGCCGTCTGGCCCCGACGCGATACGGGAGGGCGCATTGATCAGTTGCGTCTCCGTGATATTCCCCGTGGGCGTGATGCGCCCGATCTTCTTGCTGTTGTACTCGGTGAACCATAGGTTGTTGTCCGATGCGGTTACGATGTCCTCGGGTCCGCTGTCGTTGCTCGGAATGACGTACTCGGTGATCGTTCCGGTGGGCGTGATGCGGCCGATCTTGTTGCCGCCGCTCTCCGCGAACCAGATGTTGCCGTCCGGTCCAAGCGTGATGCCTTCAAGATTGCTGTTCGGCGTCGGCACGTCGAACTCGACCATCGATCCCGCGGGGGTCATGCGTCCAATCTTGTTGCCCAACCTCTCGGTGAACCAGAGGTTGCCGTCCGACCCAACCGTGATGCACCGGGGCTGGCTGTCTCCCGTGTTGACCGTGAACTCGGTGATGTCATTGACGACAACATCGGTGCGCGCAGGTCCGTCCCCGCCATCCAAACTGGTCCGGCTATCAGCAGCATCCGCTCCATCCGTGACCGGATGATCGCTCGGACTGTCCACCATGTCGCCGGGCATCCCGTCGTCCGTTCCGTCCAAGCCGGTCACGCCATCCTCCGGTGCGTCGCAGGCCCCGTCGCCGTTGCCGCAGCCCGAAGCCGTAGGCGCCTCGCCCGCCACCGTGTCGCCAACATCCATGCCAGGCCCCGCATCAGTTTCCCCGCTCGGGCCGTCAGCGCTACCGTCCATGCCCCACGTGATGGGAGTGTCATGCGCGGCATCGTCGCGCCAGCCCAAGTCAGGCGCCGGAACGTCAACTCCGCCGTCAGCAGCGTCGGGCAGAGGTCCGGTGTCTTCCGGGTTCGCTGCGTCTCCAACATCATTCGCGGGCGCGGCGCCGTCCGCGACCGGCGGCAAGCTCGGCGAGGCATCGTTACTCACCGGCCTGCGCAGCCTGGCCTCGTCGAAGGTGCAGCCGGCCATGACCATAGCGAGGATGAGCAAGCTTCGCTGGGCACATCGTTGCGATGGTGAAACAGAACTTCGCACGGTCAGCATTCCCTACCTACCATCAAGCCGGTCGTGCGCATAGATTCTTCCTGCGCAGGTTCTTCGTTTCTTCGCGAAGATGCCGAGGGATTCAAGCACAAGCGCGCAATGCCGATCGGCAAGAATGCGAGTGAAGGTCGGCAGTTGACCCGTGATCTGCGAAAACCCCATACGCACCGAAAACCCTGAGTATTCTGGGCCGGGGTGGGATGGTGGACTCGTGCGCCTTGTCGTGTCCCTTCTAGGTGGCGCTTCGTCCGAAACCATGCGGACCAGATCTTCGCGGTCGACTTCCTGACCCAATACACGGCGCTCTTTACCACGGTGCACATCTTCGTGCTGATGCACGTCGCGTCCAGGCGCGTCGCTCTGATCGACGCCACTGTTCTTCGGCACCTTCAATCCCAACTCAAGCGGCTGGACTCCATGCCTTCGCACGCCCGCGTCCAACCCCGCTTTTGCGGAGATGCTCACCACCGTGGCATACTGAGACCCCGGTGGCGACCGTACCGGGCAGGGGACTCGGGTGCCGCTGATCCCCTCGACAACCGAGCACGGCCCCCATGGACACTCTCCTGACCGTCTTCATCCCCGCCTACAACGAAGGCGCAAGCCTCGGCCACTGCGTCGCTGCGGTCAGGGAGCGCTTCACGGCGTTGGGAGTGCGCACCGAGATCCTTATCGTCGACGATGGCAGCAGCGACGGTACGGCATCGCTGGCCGATGCCTTGGCGGCCGCCCACGCAGACGTCCGTGTGGTCCACCATAGAAGAAACGGTGGTATCGGTCGCGCCTTCGCGACGGCCGCGCGGGAGGCAAGAGGCGAATGGATGATTCTGATCCCCGCGGATCTGGCTCTCGAGCCGAGCGACCTCGAGCAGTACGTGCGCGCGGCCCCGGATGCCGACGTGGTGGTGGGCCTGCGTTCGGACCGCAGCGACTACACCCTGGCGCGCAAGCTGGTGTCCCTCGTCAACATCCGAATGGTGCAGACCCTGTTTGGTACCAGCATCCGCCAGTTCCAGTACATCAGCATGTATCGGATGACGGTTCTGCGCAGCATGGAGATCGAGTACACCGACAGCGCGTTCTTTCTGGCCGAGGTCATCGTCAAGGCGGGCGCGCTCGGAAAGCGGCTGCGCGAGGTGGAAATCCACTATGCTCCGCGGGTCTCTGGCCAGGCCACGGGCGCCAAGGCTCGTCTCATTGCAAGCACGATGCGGGACATGCTCCGCTTCTGGGCCAAGTGGGTTCGGCTGGGGTCCGAGGCGGCATCCCGCAAGAGCCGACATTGACAGGAGGAGCCAGTGAGCACCCGCATCCATCCCAGCGCCGAGGTCGACAGCCGCGCCGTCGTCGGTGAGGGCTCCGCCATTTGGCATTCCTGCCAGGTCCGCGAAGACGCGCGCATCGGCCGCAACTGCATCCTCGGCAAGAATGTCTACATCGACGCCGGAGTCAGCATCGGCGACAACGTCAAGATCCAGAACAACGTCTCCGTCTACCACGGGGTCACCCTGGAAGACGGTGTGTTCGTCGGGCCGCAGGTCTGCTTCACCAACGATTTGCGCCCACGGGCCGTCAATCCCGACGGCACGCTCAAGGCGGCATCCGATTGGTTGGTCAGCAAGACCCTGATTCGTCAGGGCGCCACGCTGGGCGCGCATGCCACGGTTCGATGCGGAGTGACCATCGGTCGCTGGGCCATGGTCGGCTTGGGCAGTATCGTCACCGCCGATGTTCCGGACCACGGTCTCGTGTACGGCAACCCGGCGCGATTGCACGGCTTCGTCTGCCCTTGCGGCGAGAAGCTCACAGCGGGATCGGAGCGCGCAGACTCCGTGCTGGCCGTATGTTCCCGCTGCCCCATGACCATCGTGTTGCCGGCCGACGAATGGAGGAAGCTCGAACCATGCTCAAAGTAGCGGTCATCGGTGTGGGCTCCATGGGAAGCCACCACGCGCGGGTGTACAGCGAGCTGTCCCAGGCCGAGCTGGTGGCCGTCGCGGACACCAACCAGGCGAACGTCGAGAAGGTGGCCCGCCGCTGGGGCGCGCGCGCCTACCTCGACTATCGCCAGATGCTGGAGCGCGAGCGGCTGGACGTGGTCTCGATTGCCGTGCCTATCACCTTGCACGAAGAGGTGGCCATCGCGGCGCTGGGGGCGGGCCTGCATGTCCTGGTGGAGAAGCCGATCGCGGCCACGGTGGAGGCCGGCCAACGCGTGATCGATTGTGCTCGCGCCAGCCGACGTCATCTCATGGTGGGTCACATCGTGCGCTTCAATCCGGCCATGCAGGAGCTGAAGAAGAAGCTTGCGCAAGGCATGTTGGGACGAATATTCCAGATCAACTGTCGCCGCATCGGTCCGTTTCCCAATCGCGTCCAGGAGGCAGGGGTCGTCATCGATCTCGCTCCCCATGACATCGACATCATGCGCTTCGTGACCGGCATGAACCCGGTGCGCGCGTACGCCGAGACCGAGCAGCGCCTGCACACGGCGCACGAAGACCTACTGCTCGGGTTGTTGCGCTTCCCGGACAGCATTTCCGGGTCGTTGGAGATCAACTGGCTGACCCCGACCAAGGTCCGCGAGGTGTCCGTGTTGGGCGAACAAGGGATGTTCAAGGTGGACGACCTGACCCAGGATCTCTACTTCTACGAAAATGCGCAGGCGAGCGGGAACATCTGGTCGGCTTTGCGGACCTTGAAGGGCGTGGGCGAGGGATCCATGACCAAGTTCGCCTTCGCGCGTTTCGAGCCCCTCAAGGCCGAGCTGCAAGCCTTCCTGGAATCGATCGAGAACGATGCCCCTCCACCCGTGAGCGGCGAGGATAGCCTGGTGGCTCTGCGCGTGGCGCTGGCCTTGATCGAGTCCAGCAAGACGCACCAGGTGGAGACTATCCCGACCTGACTATCTGGTCAGGCTGTCCAGGCGGCCCGCGATCCCGGGGTAGCGGCCGCTCGTGACCGCCGCTCGCAGGGTAGCCACGAAGGGCGATGCGGGGCCGAGCCCCCTGACCGCCTGGCCGACGAACTGCCAGCGCCCTTCGTGATCCGGCTCGCCGGCCAAAGCATCGACGATCAGGTGGGCGGCCTCGACCGGTAGCCCTTCCTTCAGCATGATGTAACCCAGGACGAAGCGCGCCTGGTGTTGTGCGGGATCCAGGGCCAGCGACTTGCGCAGCGCCGCGACGGCCTCGGATGTGCGCCCCAGCGCCGACCGGGCATTGCCCAGCACCATCCAGCAGCCGGCCTGCTCGGGAGCGATCCGTCGACATTGCTCGGCGTACGGCAGGGCGTCCTCATATCGACCCAGGCGATTCAGCTCTAGGCTGGTACCGTAATAGCCTTCCCAGGCGGTGGCGTCGGATTCAATCTGAGCCAGGTGGAACGAGAGGTGGCTACGCCAGATGGAAGTGGCGGCGAAGGTCTGGGCCGCACACAAAATACACATCGCCACCGCGGCCGCGCCCAGCCAGCGATCCGCCCGCAAGGGAAACCGCGGTGCCAACTCGTCCAACACCGCTGCCGCCACCGTCAGACAGAAGGCCGGAGCGACGGGGTAGAGATAGCGTCCCCAGCCCGACCAATTCGGGTGACTGACGAGGAGAGCCACGGGGGCCATGGCGCACACCAGGGTGCCGAGTGCCCAGGCGTCGAGCCCGCGTCCCCGACGCCAGCGCCACAAGGCGGCGCCTGCGAGGATGAGCAGCGCGGCCACCGTGCCCAGCAAGTGGGGCCAGCTCAGCTGGCCGTACACCCGTTGCAGATTCATTACCAAACGGGCTGCCGGCAGGAGGAGGGAGGTAAACCCATCCCAGATGAGGGCCGGCAGACGGGACGAGGCGCGCAGGAACTGGCCCATCCCTTCGCCCACGGCCGGCCGCTGTAGTGCCGCCAGGCGACAGACGAACGCCAAGCCCAATCCGGTCAACCATGGCGATGCGAGCGCCGCCGCACGCGAACGCGAGAGGTCGTGGCCACGCCCCAAGAAGAACAGCGATGGGGCCAAGAGGAAAGCAGCCTCTTTCGACAGGCCGGCGCCAAGCGCCAGCAGCGCCACGGCCAACAGCCGAGTCACCGAGAGTGCGGCGCCACTTAGCAACGGCAACCAGAGCCGTAGGGCGCCCAGGAAACAAAGCAAACAGACCACGTCATAGCGGGCCGAAACCCAATGCACGGCCTCCGAGATGGCGGGATGGACTCCAAAGAGGGCCGCCGCCCACCCGGACGCGCGCGGTGAGAGCCCCAATTGCCTGCCAATGGACCACACCAGCAGGACGTTAAGCAGATGCAAGAGCACGCTGGTTACGTGGAACCCTGCTGGACGCTTACCCCACAGAGAGTGATCCAGCATGAGCGTCACCATGGGCAGCGGGCGGTACGTGTCGATGGCCGCGTTGCCCAGACCGTTGCGATATGAGTTCCAGGCCGAGTCGTGCGCGAAGACTTCGGGGATGTTCGCCAGGGAGCCAATGAGCCTGCCATTCTCGATGGCATGCCGGTCATCCCAGACCCAGCCACTTCCCGGAGCGCGCGCGTAGGCGGCCAGGGTGACGGCGAGGGCCAAGGCAAGATACAGGCGCTCGGGTTTTGTGATGGGCACGTTCGTCTAGTCGCGGACGAAGGAAATCAGCATCGGGTGGCAGCGCATGTCGGAGCCACCAAGTGTACCGCGAACCGAAGGCGCGCCAACAGTTCCGCCGAACCCCGGCGAACGTGAGGTCAGCCAAGAGCACCGAGGGCTTGTCGGCTACCTGTCGCATCCAGAAGGAAATCCTGGGGATAGGCGACGCCCAGATCCCTCGACCGGCTACCCGGCCTGTGGTCGAACGTTGCCATGACCATCCACTGCATCGTCGCTCGCCTCCTCGGACTCGCGCGCCAGCCGTGGTCCAAGTTCGCCCGGTTGCCCGCCCACGCTGAACCACTCCAAGCTTCCGCCCTTCCGCGTGTGCGAGTTCGAGATCCTCTACGGCGCTGGCGTGTCCGCGGCCGGCGAGATCGTGGACCTGGCCAGCGAGGCGGGTCTGTGCGAGAAGTTGGCAGCGGTTCGCAAGGCCGAGAACGCCCGCCTGGGCGCGCCTTTGGACCCCGCCAACGAGCCGGTGGCGGCGACTTGCCGGCCTTCGTGCGCGACGAATTCGCTGCGTACTTTCGCTGCAGCATCTTACTGCCGGCAAAAGCACAGGACCGCTACGCAGACCCACCTGGTCCGGACTGGTAGCCGTGCGGCCAGGGTGCGGAGCTGACGAACAGCTGTGTCTCCCGCCGTTCGCACCAAGAGGAATCGTGCTTGCTTTCCCTCGCGCACAACCTCATCAGACCTGCTGCCTCTGAAACCCGGGCCCGGCCCGAGCAACGGAAGGCAGCAGCTCGCGCCACTGCACGACCATGGAGCTATTCTGCAGCCGGCGCACGACGACGAAATCGCGCGGCAAGTCTCGTATTGGTTGGCTGGCCTCCCTCGTGGTCTTGTTGCTGGGGGCGCATGGATGCAGTTCGTCGAATCCGGGCTCGTCCGGCACTTTGGGCACGGGTGGTGCAAGCAAGGCTGGAGGTGCCACCGGGACGGGCAGCGGCGGCAGTGCCGGTTCTGGCGGCGGGACGAAAGCGAGCGGCGGAAACGGCGCCGGCGGATCGGCAGGGACAGGCGGCGCCAGCGGAAGCGGGGGACTCGTGGGCACGGGCGGCTCGCTCGGCGTCGGCGGAAATTCGGCCGGCGCCGGAGGTGCGGCGGGCCAATCGGGCGGGGCTGGCGGCAGTGGCGTCGGCGGTGGGTCGGGACCAACCGGCGGAGGTGCCGGCAACGGTTCGGGCGGCGCATCCTCGGGTGGTTCAGATGCCGCTGCTGGCGGCGCGGCCGGCTCGGGCGGGAGCGGTCCCACGGGCGGCGCCACTGGTTCAGGCGGCGCGGCCGACGCGGGCGGAACCCTCGATGGTGCTGGCGGCTCCGCGGCCAGCGGACCCTGCGACCTATACCAGGCTGGCAATACGCCTTGTGTGGCCGCCCACAGCACTGTGCGGGCTCTCTACGGCGCGTACAGCGGGAGCCTCTACCAGGTCAGGCGCGCTTCGGATAAGACGACCAAGGACATCGGCCTGCTGACCGCGGGGGGATACGCCAATTCGGCGACACAAGATTCGTTTTGTTCCGGCACGACGTGCACCATCTCGGTGATCTACGACCAGTCACCGAACGGAAACCATTTGACCAAGGCACCGGCAGGCGGCTGGTTGAACAACGGCGGACTGGAAGCCGACGCAAACAAGGCCAAGATCACGATGAACGGGCATACCGTCTATGGCGTCTATACGACATCGAACTTCGACAATGACGTGGGCGCGGTCGGCTACCGAAACAACCAGACCAAGGGGGTGCCCACCGTCGACCAGCCAGAATCGATGTACATGGTGGCCAGCGGCAAGCACTACAACCAATGGTGCTGCTTCGATTACGGGAACGCCGAGACCAACAACAAGGACAATGGCCCGGCCACCATGGAGACCGTCTATTTCGGGAGCAGCACCCAGTGGGGCAAAGGCACGGGCAGCGGTCCCTGGGTAATGGCGGACCTCGAAGACGGTGTCTTCGCGGGAGGATCCACCGCGGCACCCGCCACCAACACCCCGCTCGTCGCCGACTATGTCACTGCCATGCTCAAGGGCCCGTCCGGGAACCGTTTCGCGCTCAAGGGCGGCGATGCGCAGTCCGGCAGTCTAGTGACCAAGTACGACGGAGCCCGACCGTCGGGCTACAGCCCCCAGAAGAAAGAGGGTGCCATCATCCTGGGCATTGGCGGCGACAACAGCCACACCGGCGAAGGAACCTTCTTCGAAGGATGCATGACATCCGGCAATCCCTCGGATGCCGTCGACGACGCCGTTCAGGCGAACATCGTGGCCGCCGGGTATGGCCGCTGACTGTGGGCCGTAGAAACCCTGCGTGATTCGCCAGAACCCCAGACGCAACGAGAGTCGTGCGTATTCTGGGCCGGGGAAGGATGATGGTCACAGGCGCAACGTGTCCGTGGTGACGCTGGATTGTCGACATCATCACGAAAGAATCAACTGTCGCGCCTCCGTCCAGCACGAGAAGCGGAATGATCTTCGGCATGCCGCTCTTGCGTACACAAAAGTTGGGGATGTCCCCGCGCGCGGCTGGCCGCCGAGTTGCCGCGCAAGTGGCTTCGTCCAAGAAGTGTTATCGGACACCCTGAATTGCGCTGCGGCGACGCGAAGAAGGCGCGTGTACTTCCTACACACCTGTCGCGGATACCTATGTCGCGCGTGCGGCGTCGGTAGTATCCGAGGATCGGCAGGACCTCACGGCGACAATGCGAAGCAGTAGAAGCCGCCGTAGCCGCCAGCCGAACCTACCGCCGATCCCGAGTTCCCGGACGTCGAGAGGTTGACCCCGGCGGCGCATCCAGGAGCGTTCATGGCGTCGCTCCAGTTTTGCGACGGGCCACCGGGCCAGGAGTGACCGACCCTGGGCGAACCGCCGCTGAGGCTCGTCCAGTCGTTGCACGTGCTCGAGGCCGACCCGTAATACTTACCCTGCATGTTCGTACCGGTGAGCGTGTCGTGGTTGTCGACTTGTCCTGTGCCGTCGGGATTGTGATTGGGCGTGCCAGTTTCGTTCGGCAGGTCGTTGATGATCGCCGTGTCAGCGCCCACGGGTCGCGAGGACTGGAGATTCGCGGTGGTATTGGCCACGAGCCTTCCGAGTCGATCGTACCAGGGGCCTGCCCCAATGCGATCGATGGCATTCACCGTCGAGGTGCTGAGAAAGGCGTGCCAGCCCTTGGCGGACGATCCTGCCATGCTCGACTCCGCGATTTCCGTGCAGATCTTGTCGGCACCAGCCAGACCGTCCGCTTGTCCGTAGCGTAGGTCTCCGCCGAAACCATCCTGGTCGCCGGACAGTCTGCGCATCGCCGCGATACTGGTGACGAAGAAGCTGAACTTGCCGAGCCCGGTAACCGTGGTGCCGCCGGTCCCCGATGCTCCGCCCGTGCCGGGCGAGCCCCCCGTGCTGGTCACGCCGCCCGAGCCGGTCCTGCCACCGACTCCGGTAACGCCGCCTGTTCCAGTCATCCCGCCTGTCCCCGAGGTGCCCCCCGAGCCGGTCCTGCCACCGATTCCGGTCCTGCCACCTGTTCCGGTAGTACCGCCGAAGCTGGTCGTACCCCCGGAGCTGGTCATACCACCCGAGCTCGTGGTGCCACCTGTGCTCGTGGTGCCGCCGGTGCTGGTCGTGCCGCCGGTGCTGGTCGTGCCACCGGTGCCCTCGATACCCGGGGACGTTCCGGACGAACAAGCCGATGCCCCAACGACGAAGGCCGTCGACAGGAAGAATGCGCTGATGGATCGAATAAGCATCATGGTGCCCTGGCTTCCGTCATGTTGGAGGGTTGATCTCGCTTTGGTGCTGCCGTGCGCGTTGCCGTCATGGAGATGACACGGGGCGCTTGGCATCGAACCGCGAACGGCACCGTGCATCCCCGGAAGACACCGTTCGCGCGCTACCGATTGCCGCTGGCGCGAGCAGGGCGGCCGGGCATAGAAGCTTCTTCCCCAAAGGGCTGCCCGGCACCCTTCGCTGCGATGCGGTGACGCGAGAAGGGCGCCTGTGCGGTTTCGTCGTATTCCTCGCCCGGTTTGGGCAAGTACTCTTGGATGGGTCGACGGACTCTGCCCCGGATGCGCCCTCCCGTGACCCGCACGGGCTCCTTCAGCTCGTAGTCGTAGCCGCGCGTATCGATCACGTATCATACCGGGCTCGCCACGATCTCCTTCCAGACGCATGGACCCACGTCGGAGTTCTTGTAATCGAGATAGACCTCTCCGTCCGATTGAGTTTCGCCGCGCCACGAACCAATGGTCGTCCGCCAACGCACGAGCGGAATCCTCTGGCTCCGCCAGTGCGCGAACACGGTCAAGGTTGGAAATCTCTCGAGTGGATGCGAAATGAGATTGCCGTTCTTGTCGAAGGGAACGTCGTACCAGACGTCGCCGCGATCGATCACCACGGACAGGTCCATGCTTTCGCCGTGGTATCTCGACTGCGAAGGCCCCTGGCAGCGGGCCGACGCGCGAGCCGACGTCATCGCAGCAATCGGTGGTCTTGCCTGGCGTGACTGAGGCGGGGATGTCGCGACGAGAACGCGATGGTCTACATCGGGATTTCGGCTTCGACCAATTGGGCGAGCAACAGCAGGGACTCCTGCCAGCCCAGGTAGCAGCCCTCCAGGGGAATGGTGTCGGGGATCCCCTCCTGCACAATGGAAAGCTCGGTCCCGCAGAAGATCTTCTTCAGCGATATCGCGACGCGCATTTCCCCGGGTAGATTCGGATCATCGAACTTGTCGGTGTGGACGATGCGCTCGCCGGGGATCAACTCGATGTAGCTGCCACCGAAGGAATGGCTCTTGCCCGAGGCGAAGTGAGTGAACGACACCTTGAACGTGCCACCCGCCTTGGCTTCCAGGTGGTGGACCTCGCCGGTGAAGCCGTTGGGAGGAAGCCATTTCACCATGGCCTTCGGATCCAGGAAGGCCTTGTAGACGCGTTCGGGTGCAGCACGCAGGACTCGGTGAAGACGAACTGTTTTGCTAGCCATGCGTATTCCTTTCACCATCGCCGTCGGCCGAGCTTGGATTACGCGGAGCGGGCCGAGGTGACAGGTTTTCGTCGAGAGTTTCGTGCCGCGTCGTTGAGGTAAGCGTCCTGAGGCGGTCTGAGATGCGATGCGGCTGCGTGAGGAGGGCGAATGTCCCTCCTGCGCGCCGATGAATGCGACTTGGGCGCGCATCCTGCTTGGATTCCCGACATCCAATCCATGACCGGTTACGGCCGGCAAGGAGATGCGATGAGTCTTCCATGGAGTTTCCACGTCACCATGGCCTTGGTCATTGGATTGCCACTGCTCGCACATGCGGCGGACATGCCCAAGGTCGGTGACATCGCCCCGGACTTCACGCTGCTCTCTTCAGAGGGGACTCCGGTCCAGCTCAGCAAGCTGCGCGGACAGTGGGTGGTGCTGTATTTCTATCCCAAGGACATGACCCCGGGTTGCACGCTGGAGGCGCACAATTTCGCCAGGGACCAAGCCGAGTATACGGCCAGGAAAGCCACCGTGTTGGGCGTCAGTGTGGATGGCGTCGATTCGCACAAGAAGTTCTGCGCCAAGGAGAATCTCAATTTCAAGTTGCTGGCGGATACAGAGAAGAAGGTGGCCGACGCCTATGGCTCCCTCAACAATTTCCTGGTGGTCAAGATCGCCGCGCGGCACACCTTCGTCATCGATCCCAAGGGCAAGATCGCCCGGGTCTTCGCCGACGTGAAGCCGGCGTCCCACAGCCAGGAAGTCCTGGCGGCCCTGGATGCCCTTCGTGGCAAGGGTCTCGCCAAGGCGAAATAGCGCCAGTCCGCCGAGAACCTCCGGGAACTTTCAACCGACTCGGTTGTCTGGATCCTCGTGAACCGGACGGCTTGTTTGTGGGTCGTTTGCGCAGCAACGCTCGGGGCATGTCGGGACCAGGGCCCGTCCCATCGAACCAGAGGCGATGCGAAGCGGGCCGTCGGCACAGTGGCCGCGACGTCGTTGGCGCCGGCGGTGCCGCCGGACCCTTTCGCTTTCGACCCCAGGTTTTTCGAGAAGAAGCGCAAGCCGAAAGCCGGTGACTGGCTCGCGTCCTTCCGCGAGCCGGGGCAGACCTTCGTTCAGTACGTCGTGCAGCGACCCAAGGGCCTGACGGACAAGCGCAACACCATCGTGCTGCAGCCCATCGGGCAATTCAGCAGGGAAGAATCGGAGGTGCTGGAGAAGTTGCGGGAATTCACCAGCGCGTTCTTTCAACTTCGCACGCGCGTGGAGAAGCCGGTGCCGTTGCCCGATCGCGGCCAGCGAAAGCGAAACGTGGGCACGATGCAATGGTCGCAGTACTTGACGGGCACGATGATGGAGGACGTCCTGTTGCCGCGTCTGCCGAATGACGCCGTCTGCTACCTCGGCATCACCATGGCCGATCTCTATCCGGGGCCTGGCTGGAATTTCGTGTTCGGCGAGGCCAGCTTCGACAGGCGCGTCGGCGTGTATTCGCTGATTCGCTATACCAACCGGTTTTGGGGGCTGCCCGAGACCGACGAATCCAGGAGCATGTTCCTGCGGCGCAGCTTCAAAGTCCTCGCGCACGAAACCGGGCACGTGTTCTCCATCGCCCACTGCACGGTCAACGAGTGCCTGATGAACGGCTCCAACTCCCTCGACGAGATGGATCGCAGCACGATGCACCTATGTCCGGTGTGCCTGCACAAGCTGCAATGGAACCTGAAGCTCGACGTGACCAGGCGTTATCGCCAGCTGCGTGATTTCTACGCGCGCAGCGGTTATATGGATCTCGCGGACTGGATGGGCCAACGCATCGCGAGTCTGGAGCCCGCGTCGACCGGCGCGTCTGAAGCGCCCCGGCGCTGACCCTGTCGTCGGTTGTGGCAAGCCGCGAATTGACGGGACATTCGTTCTCGGACATGTTGGGCTCCCAATCCGACGGCCCAAGCCGGCGTCGTCGGGCCGAACATGAGGTCGCAAGCGGCGCCACACCCGATCGGGCCACCCCAGTGGCTCTTCATCGACATCAATCAGCGATGCAACATGCGCTGCCAGCACTGCATGTACTGGAAGAGCAAGCCGCTCGCTCCGCCCCAGCATGTCTCCATCGCGCGCAGGAACGAGATCCTCACGGAGTTCGCCGAGCTGAATCCGCGGGGCAACGTGGTCATCTGTGGTGGCGAGAGCATGCTCGACGTGGACCGCTATTTCGCCGTGACCACCCATTGTCGGGACATCGGCTTGCGCTGCTTTTCCGTCATCAACGGCACGCGTGTGAACAACAGCGACATGGCCAGCCGCATGATGCGGGAGGGTCCGGCCGAGATCACGGTGAGCCTCAATAGCCATCTTCCCGAGGTACACGACGAAACCCGCGGCGTGCCCGGCTCACACGCCCAGGCCGTGCGCGCGCTGCGACTGCTGCTGCAAGCTCGGGAACGCAAGGATGGCCCCCAGCCCATCTACGCCATGGCGGTCATCTGCGAGCGCAACTATCGCGAACTCGACTCGTTCTACGACTTCGTGCTGAACGACATCGGGGCCGACAAGCTGAAGCTCAACTTCCTGCAGCCGACCTTCGGGCCGCCGACCCCCTGGTATCGCGACCGCTTCTTCGCCGAGAACGTCATTCGCGACGAAGAGCAGCTGGCCCGCGTCATTCTGGCGTGCGACGAGAAATACTCTCTGCGCATCAATCCGGTGTGGCTCGATCAGGTGACGATGTACCACCGTTCGATCCGCAAGAACGGCTGGACACGGCTGGGGTGGCGGCGAGGGCGGGGCACCGAAGCGCACATCTGTAATTCCCACGACCGCAACATCATGGTGGATCTGAGGGGCCGCGCGCGCCTGTGCTTTTACCCTGGATTTCCCTTCCTCCAGCTCTCGCGGCCGGGCGACTTGCGGCGTCTTTGGCAAGGATCGGATGCTCTGCGGGATCGGATGAGGCGCTGCAACCGTTACTGCGCCATCAGCCACAGTGTGCGCGCCGTGCCGGCGACGCTCAGGTAGTCCAACACCTTCGTCGGGCCTTGTCCCACGACCATGGTCGTGGTTGGCTGGGCTGGCCACGGGACGGATGGAATTGCAGCCGTGCTGGGGGTAGAAGTTGTTCGCCATGCCCCAAGGAGCGCGTCGCAGGGTCGACTGGGTCTTCACCACCGGCGACGATCCGGCATGCACGCGCCTGGCTTCGCCTTCCACGCAGCCATCCGGCTTGGCCCAGTTGACCACGGCCCTTCTGGGCAACCCGTCTGCTCAGACAGTCGACCGTGTCCTCCGCGAAGCCGTCGAGTTTGCACGTGATGGCCTCCGCCTCGAACGAGCCGCCATCTACTTGGTTGGCCCTGACGCGAAAACCATGATCGGAACTTGGGGAACGGACTCACAAGGCCGAACCACCGACGAGCACGACCTCGACTTCGCCATCGACCCCATGGTTCGCCAGTTCTTCGCCCGCTCCGCTCGGGGCTACCCATGGTCGGTCTACGAAGATTGTCCCATGATGACTCACGAACACGGGCGGTCGCGCGTGCTGGGCCGGGGCTGGCTCGCGTGCACGGCCATCCAAGCCGGCAAGCAGCCCCTGGGCATCCTCTACAACGACACGGCCATCACGCACGCGCCTCTCGACGAAACCAAGCAGGCCCGCGCGACCGTGCTTTGTTCCTTGCTGGGACGCGCGCTCGAAACCTGCCGCGACCAGCTCTTCCACCGCCAGGACGAGGGCGCGCCAATTGCCCACCCCCTGGTTCGTCGCGCCAGCGAGCTTCTGGTCGCCGATCCATCTTTGAGCTTCCAGGAAGTTGCGCGGCGCACGCGCACGAGCCGGGGGTATCTGACCCGCGTGTTCAAGCGCTACGCCCATTCCTCCATCGTGGACTACCGAAACGAGCTTCGTCTGGCGCAGTTTTTGGGGCAGGTGAACGACAAGGGCTTGCTCGACGCCGCTCTGGGCGCCGGATTCGGCAGCTATGCGCAATTCCACCGCGTGTTCCACGCGCGTTTCGGCCGGGCGCCGCGCGCGTATCTCTTCGAGCGCATAAATGAGAGGGCCGCGAGCGCTAGATGAGAGGATCTCCGAGCGGGGAGTGGCTAAGGATCACGCTCGATTCGCTCATCCGTGGAGCCTCCCATGTCGCATCTCCGTTCGCTCTTTGTCCTGATCGTCCCGCCGGCCTTGGCGACGATCGCCTGCTCTGGCGGGGGTAACGAAGCAGGCAGCCCTTGCGTGGCACAATTCAAGGGCAGCGACGCCGGCCAGCCGGCGACCATCACCATCGACACCTCGGCGACGGTCAACACCTTCACGCCCAAGCGTCTCTTCGGGATCAACGCCGCCTCGTGGGTCTCGAAGAACGACATGAACCTCACGCAAGCCAAGGTGCAAGCGGCGGGAAACTACACCTTTCGCTTTCCCGGCGGTTCCTCGTCGGACGACTATCACTGGAATGGCACCGGCAGCTACGATGCTGGCAGCAACTGGGTCCCGAGCCCGACCATCTACACGCCGGGATTCCTCGGCATCGAGATGCACCGTGGCTCGACTTCGGGCGGCTACCAGGCCTGGGCCATGCTCACCGACGGTGACGCCGCCACGAGCTGGCTGTCCAACGCGAACACGGCTTCTCCCGCGGCCCAGTGGGCCTATCTCGATCTCGGCGCGGCCGTGCCCGTGGACTCGCTCCACATCGTCTGGGGCACGCCGTACGCGACCTCGTTTCAGGTGCAGAGCTGGAGCGGCACCTCGGCGTGGCCGCCACCCTACCAAGCCGTCGGCGGCACCTGGCAGGACACGTCGGCCGGCGTGGTGGCCGGCACCGGCGTCACCCAGACCGTCACCTTCACCTCGGTCACGACGCAATTCATCCGCGTGCTGCTGACCGCAAGCTCGGCGGGGGTCAACGGCGCGTACGCCATCGCCGAGCTGACCGCGTTCGATGGCGCGACCCAGCTCACCCACAACGTCGCCGGCGTCAGCCAGACGCCCACGACCGTGTCGAGCACCGATCCGGCCAACCAGAGCTCGTCGACGCCGGCCTTCGACTTCGAATCGTTCATGACCTACCTGCAGTCGTTCTCGCCGGCCGCGGACGCGATGATCACGGTCAACTTCGGCACCGGCACCCCGCAAGAGGCGGCTGCGTGGGTGCACTACGCGAACGTGGTAAAGCAATACGGCATTCGCTACTGGCAGGTCGGCAACGAGCTGGAAGGATATTGGGAAACCGGCGGCCCCTTGAACGCGCAGGACTACGTCCAGCGATACGTCGAGTACTACGACGCCATGAAGGCCGAGGATCCCAGCATCGTCGTGCTTGGGCCGGTCAGCGGCGGCATTGACGAGCCGTCCAATCTCGGCGACGGCAAGACCTTTCTCGAGGACTTCATCGCGCTGCTCGGCGCGGCCGGCAAGGCGGATCACATCGACGGGATCGACTTTCACTGGTACCCCAACTACCAGGCGGTGTCCGACCAGGCGGGCCTGGCCACGGTGGCTCAGCTTGGAAATCTCGCGGCCAACCTCAAGACTTGGCTGGCCGCAGTGGGCGCCAACGCCGACGTCCCGGTCTTCCTGACCGAATACAACATGGGCCTCGGCGCGACGAACCCACCGGTCTACGACAATCAGTTGGTCAGCGGGCTGTGGCTGGCCACCGCGCTCGGCGAGTACGCGAGCCATTTCCCCGACGGCAGCGGCACCTACCTGTGGCTCATGCTCTCGGGTACCAACACACCTGATGCCACCGACGCGACGATCGGAGACCTCGGCTACTTGCAATCCAGCAACAACCCCTATCGCTACCAGGAACGGGCCTCGTACTGGGCCATGCGGATGATGAGCACGCTGTGGTCCATCCCCGGCGACACCCGGCCGCACCAGCTCGTGGCGAGCAGCAGCTCGCAGGCGTCCCTGGCGACCTACGCCGCCTTGCTGCCGGATGGCGCCCTGACCCTGGCGGTGATCAACCGCGACCCGTCCAACGCCTACAGCACGACCATCAACCTGGCGGGATTCGCGCCGGGTAACGCCGCCGACGTGTGGACGTTCGACGCAAGCAACTACCTTTGGAATACCGCAGCCACGCCCTACCACGCCGAGCCGGACACTGCGCCGACCCACGCCTTGCTCTGCGGCGCCGGCGCGGCCACGCCCTTCACCTTCGGCCCGGCCTCCATCACCGTGATTCGCTTCGCGGCCCCGGGGCAGCCGACCGCGGTCGTACCGGACGCCGGTCCCGCCACCAGCCCGACCGACACGACGACGGTGCACGACTTGGTACTCGTCGACGACATGGAAACGACGGAATCCGGTCCCATCTTGCTCAGCATGGGCAACACGGGACTGACCGCCGGATCCTGGTACGTCGGCATCAGCACGGGCAGTACCGCCAACACCATGGCACCCGATCCCTTCGCGTTCTCCGCCTTGCCGGCGTCGCACGAGACCACGGCCGGCGTGACGAGTACCCGCGCCGCGCACCTCACCTGCTCGATCGCCGATCTCTACGGCTACTGCCAGCAGGGCTTCAACTTCGCGGAGCCGGAAGCGCCCTTCGACATTAGTGGCACCTCGGGCATGGTGTTCTGGGCGATGTCCCCCGCTGCCAACGCCATCAAGGTCCAGGTTCCAAACGACGACACCGTGCCGGCGGGCAACAGGTGTGGCCTGACCGACGCGGCGGCGGATGGCTGCTGGAACAGCTTCGCCACCTACCTGTCGCTCACCCCCGAGTGGCAGAGGTACGAGATCAAGTGGAGCGATCTCCATCAGGACAGCGGCTGGGGCCTCGTCGTGCCCTCGTTCGACCCGACCACGGCCCGGGGTATCAACTTCGTGGTGCAAGGCCCTGCCAGCGCGACCGCCGACGCCGTCAGCGCCGATTTCTGGATCGACGATGTCTACTTCGAGTGACGGGCGAGCCGGGGCGAAGCTGGCGTCTTGCTCGATGGGGGAACGCGCGGTCGCTTCACTGTGGCACGCTGATCTCGCGCACGCTGCCCTTCTTGAAGAGCAGGCCCTCGGTGCCCACGTTGTCGCTGCGGAAGTACACCGTGATGTTGGGCTTGCCGCTCTCGGAGCCAGCCCGGGTCGGGGCCCGGGTCAACGGCATGGCCGGATCGATGCCCGCGGCGCATGGGGTGGCGCCCACCCCGAAGTCGGTGCCGTAGTCGACATGTTCGTTGAGCTTGCGCCAGGTGCCGCCGTTGGCACCGTCGGTTTCGTCGATCCATAGCTCCTGCTTCACGCCACCGTCGGCCAGGTCGTACACTGCGTGCTTGTAGCCGATCCATTGGTTGGTGGGCAAGGTGCCTGCGCTCCAGTAGGACTTGTTCAGGATTGCGGTCGAGTCGGTGTGCTTGGTTTCCTTCTCGAAGTCGATGTGGCCGTCGCAGCGCATGCGCGCGTTGATGCCACGGGTGTCGCACAGGTCCACGGTTTCCTGCCCGGTGGTCCCGTGGTTGGTGCGCGCCAGGGCAGCCATGCCCGCGTACGCGGCCGAGCAGGTGAAGGCAGGCGTGCGCATGAAGTACATGGTGATTTCGACATCGCGCCACTGATCCAGCTTGGCCGGATCGTGCACGTACATGCGCGGCACGCCGCCGGAAATCTTGAGCGTGCCAGCACCGTCGGTGGAATACGAGGCGCTGCCGTGGTCCGCGTCGAACCAGGCATCGTTCGGGTCGACGCCCGTGAAGTCGCGAGCCGTTCCATCGTCCCACGACGAGAACCAAGCCTTGCCCCCGGCCAGCGAGGGATAAAGCTCGGCAATACCAAAACGATCGACGCTCGTGGAGGCGCCGCCCGTACCGAGCGCGCCGCCCGTGCCGACCACGCCGCCCGTGCCGACCGCGCTGCCCGTGCCGGTCGCGCCCCCGGTTGTGATTGTGCCGCCGATGCCGGTCGTGCCAGCGCTGCTGCCGCTTGCGCCGCCGCCGCCCGTTGCGCCACCGGTTGCCGCGCCGCCGCTTCCGCCACCTCTGCCCGTTGCGCCACCTGTGCCGGTCAGGCCCCCGCTACCAGTTGTCCCGCCGTTGCCCGGGACGCCACCCGATCCGGGCGCGCCACCCGATGCGCTGCCGCCACCCGTGGCCGTGACAGCGCTCGTTGCGCCGGCACCCCCGCTGCTGCTTCCGCCGGTCGTCGATGTACCGACGGCGCCGCCGTTTTCGGTTGTCGAAGTCCCGCCGCCGCCCGCGATGCTGCTGTCACTGCCCGCGCTTGCGCCCTTCGATGGGGCGCCACATCCCATGGGCAACAGCGCCAGAAATGCGAGCGATGCACCCATCTGGAAGCGCGTCATGCATAGGATGTTAGCGTGGGATCTCGGTCTGCGACACGGCCCAGCGCGGCCAGTGCGCCGGTGGGCGTGTTGATGCCCACTCCAGGTGCCGGCCGGCGAGCCACTTTTGCGCTTGCCGCCACCCCGCATTTGCCGCCGTTGCACTTGGCGCCGCCGCCGCAAACCGTGCCGGTAAACCTACGCCCGCTTTCTGACGATTGCATGACAAGTTCGATCCATTCGGGGCTCGAACGTCGCGAGGATTCACCATGTCCATCACACTCGCTCAAGCCATCAGGAACGCCATTGCCGCCGAGCACGCCGCCGAGAAGTTCTATCTTGGACTGGTCGCGGGTTGTTCCGACGACAAGGGACGCGCGATTCTTTCGAACATCGCGGCGCAGGAACGGCAGCACGCGGCCACACTGGAAGAAGTGGCCGTCCGGCTGGTCGCGGGCCAGTTGCCCGAGCGCGCCGACGCCCTGGTTCGAGGTATCGAAACCTCGCCGGCTGGCGCAAGCCCCGAGGGGCTGAGCCTGGCGGAGGCGCTGGAGATCGCCGTGGACGCGGAGAACAGTGCCATCCTGTATTACGACGCGCTGGCCAGCACGGCGAGCGGCGAGGCCGCCACCTTCTTCGAGCACATGGGCAAGGAGGAGGAGGCACACGCCGAGGCCATCCGGCTCCTGCTGGCCAACATGGAGGGTGGCTGAGGCAAGCGCCCGGGACAGGCGGCCTCATGGGCAGCCTTGACAACCCTCGCTTCCGCCGCTAGGCAAGGCGGGCGTGAATTTGGAGCTCCTGAGCATTCTCGACCCGACTGGCAAGATCTGCCGGCCGGAGATCGAGCCCGCCATCCCGGGCGCCGAGCTGCGCCGAATGCTCGTGGCCATGCTCGAGTCGAGCCTGCTCGACGAGCGCTTGCTGCGTTTTCAGCGCCAGGGCCGCATCGGGTTCTACCTGACGGCCTGGGGCGAGGAGGCGACGCTCATCGGCCCGACGTGGGCGTTGCGCCCGACGGACTGGATCTTCTCGTGCTACCGCGAGCAGGCCGCGCTGCTCTTTCGCGGGTACTCGATGCGCACCATGATGTGCCAGCTCTACGGCAACACCGAGGATCCGGTGAAGGGCCGGCAGCTCCCCGCGCACCACAGCGCGCGTGACCTCAACTTCATGTCCGTCAGCTCGGTGGTGGGCACGCAGATCCCGCATGCCGTGGGCATGGCCCTGGCGGCCAAGCTGCGCGGCAGCGACGACGTCAGCCTGGTCTACTTCGGCGACGGCGCGACCTCGACGGGCGACTTCCATGTGTCGTGCAACCTCGCGCAGGTCAAGAAGGCGCCGTGCTTGTTCTTCCTGCGCAACAATGGCTGGGCCATCTCCACGCCGCGCGCGATCCAGACCGCCTCTCCCACCCTGGCCCAGAAGGCCGTCGCTTACGGTATGAAGAGCGTCATGGTCGACGGCAACGACGTGCTCGCGCTCATCCATGTCACGGCCGAGGCTGCGGCTCGCGCGCGCGCCGGCGAAGGTCCCACGCTCATCGAAGCGCTGACTTACCGGCGGGGCGCCCACACCTCGTCGGACGATCCGACGGTGTATCGCGACGCGAACGAGCCCAAGGAATGGGAGGCGAGCGATCCCATCAAGCGCTTCCGCGCCTACTGCGAGGCCAAGGGCCTGTGGAGCAAGGACGACGAGGATCGCCTGCGCAGGGACTTCGACGCCACGTTCGCGGCGCTGGTCAGCGAGACCGAGGCCGTGCCCGCCCGGCCTGCGCTCGCGAGCATGTTCGACGACGTCTACGCCGAGCGGCCGTGGCACATCGAAGAGCAGGCCCGCGACTTGGAACGCAAGGTCAGACGGCACGGCGCCCGACCTGTGCACGGCTAGCAAGGCCTTGAAATCACGGCCCCTCGCCGGGGGTGAAATGTTACTATCGGTTCCTTCAACCTTTAGTTCGAGCGAGGGGACATGAAGCGGGATTCCACGACGAGGTCTTCCGATTCCGACAAGGGATCCTCCGACAAGCTCAAGGCGGCGCTGAAGAAGGTCGAGTCGAGGCCCGAGGACAGCAGGTCCTGGGACGACATCGAAGCGGCCGCGGCCGAAACGCAGAAACCGGACGATGCGGCGGCTGCCTATAGGAATGCGCTCAAACCCGGTCTTGCCCCCGAGGTCATCACGTCGCTGGGACAGCGCGCCTTGCGCTTCCTCGAGGAGTGGTACGCGGGCGAGACCGCGGTCATCGTCGAGCTGCTCGAACACATCCTCGGAATCGACCCTGGCGCGGACTGGGCGCTGGAACGCCTGACCATCCTGCGCTCGGTGAACCAGCAGTGGGACGAGCTGCTGGCTGCCTACGATCGCGTGCTCGACGGGCTCGCCGACGGTACGCGCCGCCGCCGCCTGCTGCGCGACGCGGCTTCCGTGGCGCGGGATTCCGGTGGCGGTGCGCGCGCCGCGAGCTACCTGCTGGTGCTCTTCGAGGCCACGCCGGGCAACCTCGAGGTATCCGCCGAGCTCGAGCACCTGCTCGAACGCCAGGGCGACTTCGCGACCTTGGCCAAGGTGCTGGTCAAGCGCCTGACCGTGGTGTCGGGTCACGACGCCGTCGAGCTACGCGCACGTCTGGCGGGTCACTACCTCGAACGGCTGGGTCAGCCGGCCAAGGCGCTCGAGGAGATCGAAAAGCTCCTCACCTCGCCCGCGCTCACCGACGACGAGGTGGCCTGCGGCCTGGCCGAGCGCGTGCTCTCCGACGACAAGGCGCCGCGCGAGGATCGCCGCCGCGCGCTCGCCCTGCTGCGTGCGCGCCACCTTCAGCAAGGCAGGCTGGATCGCATGGTGGCGGCCTTGCGCGTGGCCCTGACCTTTGCCAGTCCACAGGAAACCCGGGCGCTGGTCAACGAGGCCGCGGACATGCTCGAACGCAAGGGCGATCTGGCCGCGGCGCGCGAGCAGCTGGTCGAGCTGCTGGCCTTCCAGCCCGAGGAAGCCGCGACACGCGCCCGCCTGAAGTTTCTCGCCGAGGTGACTGCGACGCCGTCGGCCTACGTGCGCGGCCTCGCCGCCGCGGCCGAGGCGACCAAGGACGCGAAGCTGCAGGTGGCGTTGTGGCTGGAGGCGGCGCACATCGAAGAGGAACGCAAAGATGGCGCCGCCGAGGCCGTCGATCTGTATCGCAAGATCCTGGGCAGCGGCGCGGCGGAGCCGGCTCAGGTGCTTTCGGCCTTGCGCAAGCTCGGTGGGCTGCTCGAAGGCGAGGCCCATGCGGACGAGCGGCTCGATATTCTCGAACGGCAGGCCTCGCTCGAGCCTTCGCCGGGTGCGCGGCAAGGGCTGCTCGGCGAGGCGGCGGATCTGGCGCGCGCGCGCGGCCAGATCGATCGCGCGCTCGGCCTGTGGGAAAAGCGACTAGCCGTCGAGCCCAGCGATCGCAGGGCGCTCTCGCGCAGCATCGAGATCCTGGAAGAGGCCGAGCGATGGCCGGAGTTGGTGGCGGCCCTGGCCCGTCGAGCCGAGTCCGAGGTTCCCTACGTCCAGCGCCGCGCCGACCTGCTGCGCATGGCCAAGATCGAGCGCGACCAACTCAAGCAGCCGGTCAAGGCCATCGCGGCCCTCGGCAAGATACTCGAGACTGCGCCGGGCGATGCCGAGGCCGTGGCCGCCATCCTCGAGCTCTTCGCCGAGTCCGGGCAGTGGCAGGATTTTCTCGACCTCGGCACGCGCGAGGGCCGGGCCGCGCAGCAGCGGTTGGTCGATCTCTTCGTTCGCCTGGGCGAGGCTTGCGCCAAGCACCTCTCGGATGCGAAGGGCGGCGCGCTTTGGTATGGCCGCGCCTTGGCCATCGATCCGCAGACCAAGGGCCTGCGCGACGCGCTCTTCGCCCTGCTCGACAGCGACGAGGCGCGCGCCTTCGCGGTCGAGGGCATCTTGCGCTGCTGCGGGGCCAGCGACGACTGGCAGGGCCTGCTCGAGGTCTTGCCCCACCGTCTCGGCCTGGCCACGTCCGATGCCGAGCGGGCGCGCCTTCACCGCGAGGCCGCCTTGCTGGAAGAAAAGCGTGCCGGACGACCCAAGGAAGCGCTGGCACGACACATCGAGGTGCTCAAGCTCGACCCCGAGAATCCCGAGACCGAGGCGGAGATCGCCCGTCTTGCCGGGGCGACCGGCGAATTCGCCTCCGCGGCGCGCGCCTTCGTGCAGGCGGGTGTGGCCCTGCCCGTCGAATCGTCGCGCAAGTTGCCCTTGCTGCTTCGCGCAGCGCGGATCCTCGACGAGGACGTGGACGACAAGGCCGCGGCCCTCGCCTGTTTCGAGAAGGCCTTCAAGGCCTCTCCCGGCGATCGGGCCGCGCGTCTCGGTGTCGTGCGCCTGGCCGGCGGGCAAGGGAGCTGGCAGGCCGCGGTCGAGGCCGCCCTGGCCGAGCCCTTCGATGCGGGGGTTCTGCTCGCGGACTTCCTGCCCATCATGGAACGGGCCTGCCAGGCATCCCCCGACGCGCAGGAGGCAAGCTTCCTCCTGGGCAAGACCCTGTCGGCCGCGCTGGCCAAGAAGACCGGTCTGGCTCCGGCAATGGGCCGAGCCATCGAGGAGCGCATCGCGGACTATGCCGTCGCGCCCGACAAAGAGGCGCTGTGGAAGGAAAGGACGCTTGCGCGCGCGCGCGATTACGATCCCGCGCACCTGCCGACCTTGCGCCGGCTGGCCACAGCGCAGAAGGCGCGCGGGGGCAAGCCGCTTTACGATACCCTGATGCAGGTGGCGCAGCTCGCGCCGCGCGAGCTCGATGCCATCGCCTCGGCTCTCGACATCGCCGAGCGCGACAAGAAGGAAGTCTCCCTGGCCAAGGGCGCCCTGTTCGCGCTGTTCGACCGCGCGGCGGGCCTGTTGCGCACGAGCCAGGCTGCCGAGGGCAAGGTCACGGCGGCGGATGCCCTGGTACGCGCGGCCGAGGGGCTGGCCAACCTGCTCGGCGCCAGTCGCGACAAGAGCGAGGTTCGCCGCGTGGTGGATTGCCTGATCGAGGCGAGTCGCCTGCCCATCGCTCCGGATGTGGCACAACGGCTGCGCGCCCGCGCCGGCGAGCTTGCTTCCGACATCGACAAGCGGCTGGCCCGTGATCTCCTGCGCCAGGCCGTCGATCAGGATCCCAAGAATCGTGCTGCCGCCAAGGCCCTGGCCAAGCTCTACGAGGAGGCGGATCTGCTCAACGATCTGCTGGTCCTTCGCCGTCGCGAGCTAGAGGACGCCACGAGCGTGGCCGAGCGCATCGAGTTGCGCCTCGACATCGCGCGCCTCGGCGAGATTGTCGAGAACCGCACCGGGCGCTTCGAGATCTTGCTGGCCAATCTCGAGGACAGCCCGGGACACCAGGCCACCCTGGCCGCCATCACGACGCTGCTGCGCGCGCGCGGCCGCAATGCCGAGCTTGCCGACATCCTGGTCGCGCAGGCGCGCAAGGTGGAGGATCGCGAGGACAACCAGTTGGCCGCGCAGCTGTGGAGCGAGGCCGCTGCGCTCTTCGAGAAGCAGCTCGGCGATCACGCGCGCGCCATCGGCGCCTACGAAATGGTGGTCAAGCTGGGCAGCGACCCCGCGGCCATGGAATCGCTCGCGCGCCTGCACGAAGCCGCCGGCGAACCGCTTGCCGCCGCGAACTGGCTGGAGCAGCGGCTGTCGACCGGCGCGCCGACCGAGCGGCGCGAGGCCGTGGCCAAGCTGGCGCAGACCTACATGAACGGAGGTCAGCGCCATCGCGCCGTGGCCGCGCTCGAGCGCGCGCTCGGCGAGGATGCCAAGGCCGTGGTGCTGTGGAACATGCTCGCGAGCTTGCACCGCGAGGCCGGACACGATGAGGCGTTGTTGCGCGTGCTCACGGGTTTCTGCGCCGAGGTCGACGACGCGGCCGCGGTAGTGGCCGCGGCCGAGGAGGCGCTGGTCCTGTGCAAGGATCGGCTGGGCGATGTTGCCCGCGCCGTGCCAATTCTCGAACGGGCGGTGGCCCTTGCCCCCGACCAGCGTGCGCTGCGCCTCGCGCTCGCCGATGGCATGCGGCTCTCCGGTCGGTTTGCCGAAGCGCGCGCGGTGCTCGAAGGGGTCTTGTCGGAATACGGTCGCCGGCAGTCGCGCGAGCGCGCTTCCTTGCACCTGCAGATCGCCATGGTGGCGCGGGCGGAGAAGGATCCCGAGCTGGCGGCCAAGCACCTCGACCAGGCCGCCGCGGTTCTGCTCGACAGCATGGACGTTCAGCTTGCCCTGGCCGAGGTCGCCGAGGAGCGCGGCGATCTCGAACGAGCCGAGAAGGCCTACCGCGCCCTGCTGGTGCTGGCGCGGCGGGGGCACGGGAGCGAGGGCGTGATGACCGCCGGCGAGGTGCTGGTTCGGTTGCGCCGCCTTGCCCTTCGGCAGAACCAGCACGACCAGGCCGCCGAGAGCCTGGAGTCCATCATCGCGCGCGCCCTGCACGATCCGGTGGAGGCGCGGCGTATTCAGGCCGCGCTGCTCGCCGACGGCGAAACCGAAACCTTGCTCGAGTTGCTGGCCAAGCGACGGGCCTCGGCCGCGCACATCGCCGACGAGGCGCTGGTGGTGTGCGAGCAAGCCACCGTGCTCGAAAAGATGGGCCGCGCCGAGGAAGGACTGACCGCGCTGCTCGATATCCTGGTGCGCGTGCCCGACAGCGCCGAGGCGCACACCCTGGCGCGCGGCCTGGCCACCAGGCTGGACAAGGCGGCCACCTACCTCGACACCGTGGCGGGCGCCGCGGACAAGCTCCGGCGCGCCGACGATTCGGGAACCTTGGCCGACTTGCTTCTGCGTGCCGCGGACGTGGCCGAGAACGATCTCAAGCTCCTCGATCGCGCGCAGGGTTATCTGCGCCGGGCGGAGCAGACCGGGCGACGCGGCCCCGAGGTGTTTTGCGCGCTGGCCCGGTTGGCGGCGGCCACCGGCGACGCGGCGGAGCGCGCCCGAGCCATCTTGGGCCTGCAACGTCTGGTCGAGCTGGCGCCTTCGTTCGCGGAAAAGGGCGATCTGTACTACCGCCTCGCCGAGGTGCAGGTGGCGCAGGCCGAGACGCGCGACGAGGGGCTCGATGCCTTGGCGCAGGCGGTGGAAATCCGTCCGGATCTGCCCAGGGCCACGGCCATCGTGCAAGACGCGAAGGTGCCGGATTCGGCGCTGGCGCGCGTGTTGCCGGTGTACGAGAAGGTCGCGCGGGCGTCCAAGGACGAGCGCATGCTGCTCGACTTCCTCGAGCGGCGTGCAGCCTTGCCCGGCGTGCGGCTGGTGGACGTGCGCGAGGGCGTCGAGTTGGCCGTCTCGCTCGGCGAGGGCGAGCGCGCCGAACGCCTGCTTGGCCGCGCCATCGAGGTCGCGCGGGGGACCAGCGGCGGCTTGCACGAAGCGGTGTGGGCCATCAGCGATCTGTCGCGCCGTTTGCGCGCACGTGGCGACATGGTCGGGGCCGCGCGCGTGCTCGATGAGGCACGTGACGAGTGGGCCAACCCACGGCTCACGCCACTCGTGCGCGAGATGGCCAAGGCCGCGGCATCCAGCGGGGAATTCACGGCGACGGCCGCGCGACTCTTCGGTCAGCTGCACATTCTGTATCCCACCGATCGCGAGGTGTGGGAACCCCTGCTCGCCCTTCTGGCCCGACTCGGCGATCGGGCCGCCCTGCAGGCGCTGGTGGAGGACCTGGTGGAGAAGCTGATGAGCCGGGGCGATCGCGGGGCCGTGCGCATGGCCTGGGCCAGGTTCCTGCAGGGAAGCGGTGACGCGGGGGAGGAAACCTCGGCGGCCCTGCGCGACGTGCTGCTCGAGGAGCCAGGGCACCCGCAGGCGCTGGCGATGCTCGCCGACATCCACGAGCAACGCGGCGAGGTCAGCGAGGCCGTGACCCTGCTCTCCGAGGCACTGTCGAACGGAGACGCGGCTGGCAGCGCGGGCCGGGCAACGCTGGCCCGCCGACTGGGCGATTTGGTCAAGAAGGCCGATCCGGCGCAAGCCAAGGAGGTCTACCGTTCGGCCCTGGCGGCCTCGCTGCCCGACGCGGAGGTGAAGCGATCCCTGCAACTCTCGCTCGCGGAGATTCTCACCGAGGAGAGCGAACGGGCGGAGCGCGCCGGGCTATGCGAGGAGGTCTTGCTGGGCGAGCACGGCGACAGCGCGGCCGCGCAAGCCCTGGCCCTCTTCGATCTGCGCATGCGCATGTCCGACGAGGGGGGAGCCGAGCGCGCCTTGGCGATTGGGCGCGAGCGCGCGCCGGGCAGTCTGGAGATCTTCGATCGCTCCAGCCTGTTCTTCAGCGAGCGTGCGCGCTGGTCGGATCTGGCGCTTCTGTGCGTCGAGGAGGCCGACAAGCACAGCGACGCGAATTTGGCGACCACCCTTCTGCGTCGGGCGGCGAAGCTGCAGCGTGAGAAGGTCGGTGACGCCGCGGCTGCGGCGCTCACGCTGCGGCGTGCGGCCCAGCTCAACCCCGCCAATGTCGATCTGGTGCGCGAGCTGTGCGACGCTCTCGTCGAAGCCGGAGAGCCGACCCAGGCGATGGAGGCGACGAACGAGTTCCTGACCGCTTCGCCCACGGGGGCGGCACGCGTGGGCCTGCTGCGCCTGCGCGCCGAGCTGGCCGCACGCAACGGCGACGACAAGGCGGCGGCGGCCGATCTCGAGGAAGCCATGGGGCTTGGCGCCACGGATGCCAGCGTCGAGTTGGCCGCGGCCTTGTCCCGACTGGCCAGTGCCGCAGCGGGCGCGGGCGACACCCAGGCGGCGAGGACGGCGACCTTGCGCCTGTCCGAGGTTCTGCGCCTGGGTGGCAATCACGAGCAAGCGGATCAGGTGCTGTTCCACTGGATCGAGGCGGCTCCCGAGGATCGCGACGTGCTTCTGAGGATGCGCGACATCTTCACCTCGGCCGAGCGCTGGGAATCCGCCGCCAACGTGTGGGCGCGCCTGGTGCATATCGAAGAAGGCGAGGCCAAGGCCCAGGCCGTGCTGGCCTTGACCGATGCGTGCGAGAAGCTCGGCCGCGGAGAAGAAGCCATCCCATGGCTGGTCGGCGTGCTCGGTCACGTGCCGGACCACCGCGGACTGCAAGCGCGGCTGGCGGGATTGTATGCCTCTTCGGGGAACATCGCGGAGGCGGCGCGCCTGCGCAACCTGATGGCCGACAGCGAGCCGGACGAAGGCGAGCGCTATCAACTCTACGTGCAGATCGGGCAAGCCCTGCTCGCCGTCGGCGAGGGAGTCGAGGCCGCGGCGGCGCTGGAGAAGGCCGTCGCGCTTCCGGCGGCGGATCGCGCCACGCGGGTACTTCTGCTCGATGCGCACGTGGCCGCAGGGGCGCTGGAACGAGCATCCACCCTTCTGGGCGAGTTGCTTGCCGACGCGCGCAGCTTGAAGTCCGACGAGCTGGCATTGCTCTACCAGCGTCAGGCCAAGCTGGCAGCCGTCGCCGGGGACCGCGATGGTCAGCTTGGCGCGCTCAAGAAGGCGCTCGACTCCGACCGCAAGAACGTGACCATCGCCAACGAGCTGGCCGATCTGGCTGAATCGATCGGCGACGACGATCTGGCGTTGCGCGCGCTTCGCGTGGTGGCGGCGAATCCCATCAAGGATCCCAAAGTGCTGGCCGTGGCGTACCTGCGCCAGGCGCGCATCGCCTACCGGGCGAAGGATCGCGCGCGGGCCATCATCTTCGTCAAGCGTGCCCTGCAGGAAGACGGCACCCTCGAAGAAGCCAGGGCCCTGCTCGATCAATTACGTTAGGCAGTTAGGAAGCTCCCCCGGCGTCGCTCCAGCTTTTGCACGGTCGCATCGCCCTTGACAGGCTCACCTATTTACGTTACGGTACGTTTCGTAATGTAAGAGGCACCTGGTTGGCGGCGCAGCCGGGCCTGACGGAGGAAACCCATGAAGATAGAGCGCGTGAAGCTGGCCTATTTCTCACCGACGGGAACTTGCAAGGCGGTTGCCCAGAGCATCGCGAGGGGGATCGCTGCAAGCTCCGTGCAATCCATCGATGTCACCAACCCGATTGCCAGAAGACAGCCTCTGCTCGTCTCGGCGGACGAGCTGTTGATCGTCGCCGTTCCCGTCTACATGGGGAGGGTGCCGGCACTTCTGGACGAATGGCTGAATGCCCTTCAAGCCCAGGCTACGCCCACCGTCTGCGTGGTGGTCTATGGCAACCGCGTCTATGACAACGCGCTGCTCGAGCTGACGGACGATGTACGGGGCAGGGGCTGCGTCCCCGTCGCCGCCGCGGCGTATATCGGGGAGCATTCCTTCTCCAATTCCGAGATACCTGTCGCCAGGGGGCGTCCCAACGAAGATGACCTGAGCCATGCGAGGGAATTTGGCCAGAGGATTCGCCACAAGCTCGAATCCGCTTCGATGATTTCTCAAGTTCCGTGTGTGCCAGTGCCCGGAACTCGACCCTATGGAGGAATCACCAAGCTGTGGGATGTCGATTTCATCGCCGTCGACGATCGCTGCTCGCAGTGTGGCCAATGCGCGGAGGGGTGTCCCACGGGGGCCATCGATCCCGAACACAGCGAGGCGATTGATCAGGTGAAATGCATCACCTGCTGCGCATGCATCAAGAACTGCCCGCAAGGGGCCAGAACCATGAAGCCCGGTCCGGTCAGGGATGCCGCAATTCGCCTGAACACGCTTTACAAGGAACCGAAGCAGCCGGAGTGCTTTCTGTGATGAACCAGCCTCCGCGGACGCCTGGCCGGTACGAGCAGCCGACGGGTTGGAATGGGCCGCGCATCTCGGGCCTCGGCAAGTGAAGCCATGACGAAGACGAGGTTGGGGCGGCCGCGCAGCGAGAAGTCGCGCGGCGCAATCATCAGGGCGACCCATGGTTTGCTGAGCGAAGGAGGTGGGGCGGCTCTGAACATCGAGGCCATCGCGAGGCGGGCGAAAGTCGGCAAACCGACTATCTATCGCTGGTGGCCCACCTTGGCGGATCTCGTGCTTGAGGTGCTCTTGCACCAAGCCGACGAGGAAATCACGGTTCCCGCTCGTACGACCTTGCGACAGTCGCTCCGCCACTTCCTCAGGCTATCCATGAAGGCCATCGTCGAGGGAGCCGGCGCTCACCTCCGCTTCCTCATGGCGCAGGCGCAGCAGGACGAGGCATTCCGCAAGAGATTCCGGGAAAACTTCACAGCGAAGCGACGCTCGGCCTTGCGTTCGATCTTCGCCCAGGCCGTGGAACGTGGCCAAATGGGTTCCAAGCACAACCTGGAGCTGTTGGTGGACCTGCTTTTCGGCGCCATGTGGTATCGGCTGCTCATCGGCCACGCGCGCATGGACGATTCCTTTGCCGACGAGTTGACCGAGGTGACCATGAGGATGGTTCAGACAGGACCCGAGTGACCTCCGGTCATTCCGAAGCGAGCGCTCGGGAGGGCGTCCGGGTGATCAAGCGAGGATCCCCCTGGCGGGGCTGTTTCCTACGCGCGCGCCTTGATGGCGGCGGCGGTCTTGGCGAAGTCGGCGGCGGCCTCGGGAATGGCGGCCGAGCCGCGGCCGAGTAGAGCGGCAGCTTCATCTTTGCGGCCGGCCTCGGCCAGGACCACCGCGAAGTCGTGGTACGGCTCGTACCAGCGGGGCGCAAGCGCAATGGCCCGTTCGATGGCGGCGCGGCCTTCGTCGAGCTTGCCCTGACGGGCCAGCGACAGCCCGAGGCCGTTGTGGGCGAAGGCGTGGTCAGGCTCCTGAACGATGGCGCGCCGGTTGTAGCTTTCGGCGGCTTCGTAGTCGCGCAGGGAGAAGCACACGAAGCCGAGCAGATCGAGGATGGGCAGGTGTTCGGGTGCGAGATCGAGCGCGGCCACCAGTAGGCGGTGGGCCTCGTCGAAGCGGCGGGCGTTCACCGCTTCGCGGGCCAGGGCGAGCAGGCCGGGCCAGTCCTTGGGAGCTTCGGGCAAAGGCGCGATCGGCTCGATTGCGCCGCCGAAGAAATCCAGCTCGGGCTGGGTCGGGGCCTCGGTCAGCAGATCGAAACGTCCCTGCTTCAACGCCTGAAAGTAGAAGCAGAAAGGGTTGCCCTCGCCGCCGGCCAAGGCATGGCAGTACACGGTCCACGTGCAGCCGCCGCGGCAAAAGTCGCGGTAACGGCACACCCGGCAGAACCCGGTGAGCTTGTCCTCGTCGTGCTTTCGGTTGTACGCGAACGCGTCGGGCCCCTTCCAGATCTCCGCCAGGGATTTCTCGCGCAGGTTGCCTTCGAGGAAACGGGACTCGCCGTGCATGGACGAGGGCAAGGACAGACATCCCTTCACGTTGCCGTTGCTCTCGATGCCCACCACCTGGCAGCCGGCGCGGCAACCGATCCAGAAGGGCAGCTCGCCGCCGTCGTCGCGCAGGCCCTGCTCGGCCATGCCGTAGTATCCGATGTCGTCGGCCGCCACGGCGAAGAACTTGCGGGTATTGAGCCGGCAGATCTCCGCCAGCTCCGGCACGAACCAGGTCAGGTCGGCGGGATCGAGCACCAGGTCGCGATGCTCGCCCATGTTTCCCGACGGGGTCGCGAGCTGCACCTGCATGGAGAACACGCCGTGCTCGATCACGAAGTCACGCAGCTTGCGCAGCTGGCGCGCGTTCGCCTTGTTGATCGTCGTGTTCACCGCGACGGGCAGACCGCCCGCCACGCACGCGTCGATGGCGGCTACCACGCGAGCGAACGATCCCTTCTGACGGAATTCGTCGTGCTCGGCCTCGAAGCCGTCCAGGCTGAAGGCGGCGCCGCAGAAGCCGGCGCTCTTCGCCCGCGCGACGTGCGCGTCGTTCCAGTGCCAGCCGTTCGAGATCAGGTTGACCTTGATGCAGTGATCGGCCAGGCGCTTGCCGATGCGGTCCCAGTCGGGATTGAGCGTTGGCTCGCCGCCGCTCAAGGTCACGCGGCGACAGCCAAGCGCCGCGAGCTGGTCCGCGATCGCGAGGTTCTCCTCGAGGCCGAGCTCGTCGTCGCGACGGCTACCCGCGAACGATCCGCAATGCTTGCAACGCAAGTTGCAGGCAAGCGTCAGCTCCCACACGCAGGCCCGGGGTGCGAAGCCAACCTGCTTGAGGATGTCGAGCATGCGCGAAGTCTAGCGGTTAGCCCCGCGGGGTTGGTATCTGAGCCAGGTACAGGGCGACCATGCCCAGATCCGGCGCGGCGTCGGGCATCTGCGCCATGTAGCGAACCGCGATGCCGGTGTCCGCATTGGGCGCCGCGTCTGGCACGACGGCCGAGTAGATGGCGACGGCACCGTTGTCCGCATTGCCCGCATCCTTCTTGACCACCGCATCGCCGCCGTCGTCGGTGCTCAGGCCATCGCTGTTGCACCCGCCGAGGGCCAGGCCGAGGCCCAGCGTTGCCGGCATGACCATGCTGCGCAATCGGGTCCGCAGAAAGTGGTCGACTCGCCGTCGCATGTCTCGCTCTTGCATGGCTGCTCCTTTGGCGCGCTTGGGGCCGGGAAGGCTCCGCTCATGATATCAGCAAAGCCCGTGCCGGCGATGCTGGCTTCGGCTGCTTCGCATCGAGCGTGCGATTTCAACGAGTTCCGTCGCGGGCCGTGAGCACGGCTCTCAGATTGTCGAGGCTCGACCACCCGGAACGCTGGGCGAGGGTTGTCAATGGCGCTGGCGTGGCGCAATACTCGGCCCGCGGCACAGCATGGATCTGCACCCTCGAGATTGCGTCGACTACCAGGGCGTTGCTTATCGGGTGGAAGGTATTCTCTCCTATCGTCTCGACGCTCGCGTGTTGCGCCTGGCGTGCCTCGCCGGCGACAACGAGACGCGCTACCTGGAATTGCCGGGAAGTGACATGGCGGATCGCGTGCTCATGCTCTCGGAGATCGGCGCCCTCGACATCACCACGCCGCCGCCCGCGACCATCTACCACCGCGGGGAGAGCTTCCTGCTCAGGTTCTCTGGTGCGGCCAGCGTGACCATCGCGGGCGGTGTGCCCGACCGCCAACCTGGAACCTGTACCTTGTGGCGCTACCGGGCGGCAGGCGACCGCTACCTTCACATCGAGGCGTGGCCGCAGGGCGTGATCACGCTCGATGGCGCATCCGTGCACCGGAGCATGATAGAAGTACGCCCCGCAACTTTACAGACCCCATAGGAGAATCGACATGTACAAAGTGGTGCTGCTACGTCACGGCGAGAGCGAATGGAACCGCGAGAACCGCTTCACCGGTTGGACCGACGTGGACCTGTCGGAAAAGGGGCTGGGCGAAGCCAAGGCGGCGGGCAAGCTGCTCAAGGACGAGGGTTATGTTTTCGATCTCGCCTTTACTTCGGTGTTGAAGCGCGCCATCCGCACCCTGTGGATCACTCTCGATCAGATGGACCTCATGTGGATCCCGGTCGTGCGCAACTGGCGTCTCAACGAACGCCACTACGGCGGACTGCAGGGGCTCAACAAGGCCGAGACCGCGGCCAAGTACGGCGAGCAGCAGGTCAAGGTGTGGCGGCGCAGCTATGACGTTCCGCCGCCGCCGCTCGAAAAGACCGACCCCCGCTTTCCCGGCAACGACGCGCAGGGGCGCTACGCCCAGCTCAAGCCCGACGAGCTACCGCAGACCGAGTGCCTCAAGGATACCGTCGCGCGCTTTCTGCCCATGTGGCACGACACCATCGGACCCACCATCAAGAGCGGCAAGCGGGTGATCATCGCGGCGCATGGCAACAGCCTGCGCGCCCTGGTGAAGTACCTCGACAACATCCCCGAGAGCGAGATCGTCGAGCTGAACATCCCCACCGGCATTCCGCTGGTCTACGAGCTCGACGACGGCTTGAAGCCCATCAAGCACTACTACCTCGGCGATCAGGCCGCCATCGCGGCGGCCATGAATGCCGTCGCCAACCAGGGCAAAGCCAAGTAGCCCCCTATACCCGGCTGCGCCGCTCGATGAGCTGGTAGGCCGCCGAGAGCTTCTGTGCCAGCTCGGTGGCGGCCTTCTGCTTGTCGGGCGAGCCGGCGTGCCGGTCGGGGTGGTACTTGCGCATGAGCGTCCGATAAGATTTCCGCACCGTCGCGAAGTCAGAGCCGTAGGGGACTTCCAGCGCAGCGTAGGCAAGCCGGAGCTCGTCCGGGGGCGCGGTCTTGCGCGGGTGCGCGGTGCTTGCTGGCCGCGTGGAGCTGGCCTTGGTCTTGTTCGCCGGGCGCGGAGCCGCGCCTCGTGCCGACTGCCTCGCGCGGTAACGTCGCTCGATCTCGGCCTCCAACTCGGCGTCGGTGAGCTCGTCCAGGCTGAAGCGGCGATACAGATCCTCGTCGGGATCGTGTCCCGAGTCGGACTGCCGCTCGGCCTCGACCGCCCGGTCGAGCAGCGAATTCAGCTCCGAACGTGCCATGTTGAAGAGCCGCCTGCCGATGGTCATTTCAACGATTATACGGCTCGCCGCGAATGATGGAGATGGCGCGGTAGATTTGCTCGCACAGAAGCACGCGCGCCAGCCGGTGCGGCAGGGTGAGCGGCGACAGGGAAAGCCGGCGCTGCGCTTTGCCCACCGTGCCGGGCGTCAGCCCGTCGGCGCCGCCGATGACAAAGGCCATGGTTCGCGCGCCCTGGACCATGCGCTTCTCCAGGTACCGGGTCAGCTCGGCCGTGCTCCAGGCGTCCCCACCCGGCTCGAGTGCGATGACTTCCGTTCCCGCCGGCAACCCGCGCACCAGCGCTTCGTCGTCCTCTACCTCTTCGATCGCGACGGGCACGTGGCGTCGCGTCCGCTCCGCGTATTCCTCGCACAGCGAGGCGAGGCGCCGATCGCGCATCTTACCCACGGCGCGGATGAGGATCTTCACGGGGCGCTGTCGTGACTTCTGGCCGCGTCGGCGCGCGCCTCGGCGGGCACTTGCAGCTTCACGCGGGGCGCATCGATCCACAGGCTCTCGATGTCGAACACCTCACGCAGCGGATGGTAGAAGACGTGCACCACCACGTCACCGAAATCGATGAGCACCCAGCGCCCGTTGCGCACGCCCTCGCGGCCCATGGGCCTGCGTCCCTTGGCGGCCAGCGCCTCGCACACGCCGTCGGCGATGGCGTCGACCTGGCGATCGCTGCGCCCGCTCACCACGGCAATGAAATCCGCGTAGCTGGCCCGGCCGGTCACGTCGATGAGCACCGGCTCGAGTGCCTTCTTGTCGAGCGCCGCCGCGATGGCAGCCTTGGCCGCAGCCAGCGATTCGCGCCGCCCACGCTCGTCCACGGGACGCAAGTCCAGCGAAGGCGCCGCGGGCAGCCGGCGTGGCTTGCCCGCAGGCTTTCTCGTTCTGCCGCCCTCCTTTCGCGCCGCCTGCTTCTTGAACTTGGCGGCGGGCCTTGCCTTCTTGAGATGCTTCGCGGGCTTTTGGGAGGGCTTCTTGGTCTTCACGTAGGGTTCATGGTAGCAAAGCGCGCCAGGCTCCTCAATCGGTGTCCGCGTTTTTTCGCGGCTGAAATCCGCGTCGCGCTCTGTGGCGGAGCGCACCTGCCCGGGCTCGATTCTCAGTGCTGCAGGAAGACGGGCGTCGGGCTGTGCTCGACGACCTTGCGGGTAACCGAACCCGAGAACAATTCCGCCAGCCGTGAACGCGCGAAGGCCCCCATGACGACCAGGCCGGCGCCGAGATCGGTGGCCAGCTTGGCCAGCGCCTCGGCGTTGGTGGCGGCCGAGACCACACCGTGCGAGGTCGCGGTGATGCCCGAGGCGCGCAGGCTCTCGGCGGCGCGGAGGGCCATATCCCCCGCCCGCTCGCCGCTGTCGTCGACCGTGGCGACGTGTATCTCGCGGGATTGCGCCAGGCCGCTTTCGGCAAAGCTGGCCATCGCGCGCGAGGCGGCCCCGCTGCCGTCGTAGGCGACGAGCACCACGTGGCCGAGGCCGTCCGCCGCATCTTCCGTGCTCTCGGGCACAAGGAGGATGGGACGAGTCGCGTGGCGCAAGATCGAGTCACGCGTCGAGGCGTCAGCGGTTTCCGTCTCAAAACGGAAATTCGCGTCTCGCCCGATCACCGTGACCTCGTGGCGCTCCATCTCGGCGATGATGTTCTCGGCGGGGCGGCCCACGGTTTCCAAGGTTCGCGCGGCCACACCCGACTCGCGACAAGCGTCCTCGAAGCGCGCCAACCACTCCCTGGCCTTGGCATGGGCATCGTGCAGGAGGGCCTCGTCGCGTTCGTGCTTGAAGCTCGAACCGCCGATTCCCATGGCCGAGCCGCTCCGAATGTCGGGCTCGTCGATGATGGCGATCCCGACCAGCGCAGCGTCCCGCTCACGGGCAATGGCGATGGAGGTTCGCACCGCCCTTCCGGTGCTGGGCGATCCCTCGAGACAGACCAGAATGCTCTTGATCATGACGATCCCCGGGTGGTTTAGCCAATGCGGCAGAGAACGCCACGCGCGCACAAGGACTGCCGCAACGTCGAGTATGCCAGCCCGGCTCCTCAGAAGAAGGCGGAAAGCGAAAGGTAGTAGAGCCCGCCGGCCGAGCCGAATTCACTGCGCAACTCGGGCACGGCGCCGATGAGCGGGATCTTTCCCAGGCCCTGGAAGGCGCCGAGTGAAAGCGCGGTTTCCTGCGAGAGCTGGAAAGTCAGGGCCGAGGCGAGAACGACGCTGGGATCGCGCAAATTGCCCAGCACGGTGAAGACGAAGTGGAAGAGCTCCGAGATGCGCCAGTTCGCGGCGGCCCCGGCGTACCAGCGGCCGAGGAGATAGGTCTCGCCACGCGCGACAATGGCGGAGGTGGTGACGTGCGTGAGGTAGTCCGAAGCGCGTGGGACCCCGGTGCCGTTGTAATGGCCTTCGAGGGTCAGCGTGACCTTGCGGTGCAGCCAGTCCACGCCCATCGATGCGCGTGGTCGTGACAGGACACTGCTGTCCAGGTCGTAGGGGGCCGCGCCCTCGGCGCGCAGCTTGAAGTCGCCCAGCACCGCGCCGGCCCCCCCGAGCACGATCAGCTCGCGCCATTGCTTGGTGAAGGCGAGGTAGATGTCGGCGGACGAAAGGTAGGTCACCGCGCGCAGACCCGCCGACAGGTCGCGCAGAGATCCCCGATCCGCCACCACGCCCTCTAGCTCGAGCGAGCGCGAGTGCGAGTAGAGGATGCGAAGTGCGTCGATGCCGCGCTTCTGCGAGGTGTCCAGCTCGAAGGGGCTGAAGGTGGTCCACAGATCGGCCACGGGAAATAGCGAGGCGAAGCCCCAGGTGATGGCCTGGCGGCCGAGGTTGATGTCGAAATCGCCCAGGCCCGCGCGCACGACCAGACGGTCGAGGTCATGCTCGAGAAGCAGGCGCTCCTCGTCGTAGGCGACCGAGCGGAGATCGAGCGTTCGTGAAGGTACGGCGCTGGCGCCCAGACCGAGCTTCTCGCCACTCGGCGCTTCGCTGCTCACGCGCAGAAAGACGCGCTGGTGAACCTCGGCGCTGACGTGCTGGCCCAGCTCGGCCTTCCATTCGAGGCGCAACACGCTCGTCGACAGGCCGAGATGATCAGGCGGAGGCGGATCGGGAGCGTCCGGCGCGAGGTCGAACCTCATCTCCTGCAAGCCACCCAGCATGAGCGCGTAGCCGCCCAGGGACAGCCGCGCGCGCTCGCCTTCCACGAGAGTTTGACCCGCGATCGCATGGCCCTCGCCCGTGAGCGTGGCGGCGACGAGGATGAGGGGCAGCCCGCGCATCAGGTCCGCCCCTGCTCCTCGTCGGCCACGATGCGACCATCGCGCAGGCGCACCACCCGACGCGCGCGCGCGATGACCTGGGTGTCGTGCGATGCGACCACGAAGGTGACGCCGTTGCGTTGGTTGAGCTCCTCCAGCAGATCGAGCAGCGACGCGGAGCTTTCGCTGTCGAGGTTGGCGGTCGGCTCGTCGGCCAGCACGAAGGCCGGCTTGGGTGCGATGGCGCGCACCACCGCCACCCGTTGCTGCTGGCCCCCTGACAGCTCGTGCGGGCGGCGGTCGAACATCGCCCCCAGCCCCACCCGTTCGAGCAGGGGTACGACGATCTCGCGCCGTTGTGCCGGCGGCGTCCCCTGAAGGAGCAGGGTGTACTCGGCATTCTCGTACGCGGTGAGCACGGGCAGAAGGTTGTAGGCCTGGAAGACGAAGCCGACGTGGGCCAGACGAAAGCGCGCCGCCTCCGCGCGGGCCAGGCCCGTGACCTCGTGCCCCGCGATGACGATGTTGCCCGCGCTCGGATGATCAAGCGTGCCGAGCTGATTGAGCAGTGTCGATTTGCCCGAGCCCGAGGGACCGGCGAGTGCGACGAACTCGCCGCGCTTGCAGGTGAAATCCACGTCGCGGAGGGCGTGGACCTCGATCGACCCTTGCAAGTACGTGCGCGAGAGCTTTTCGGTTCGAATCACATGGTCGAAGTTCGTCATGGCAAGATCTCCGCTATTCGTAGGTGCGCATGGCCTGGACCGGGTCGAGCCGCGCCGCCTTGAGCGCCGGGTAGCCCGCGCTGAGCACGACGATGGCAACCACGCCCACGCCGCCCGCGAGCCAGCGCAGCGGATCGATCATGCTGCGCAGGCGCAAATCCGCGACGGTCACACCGGCCAGCTCGACCTGCATCCCCGACAGGCCCGCGAGGTCGATGCCGAAGTGGTGGAGGTACAGATGGATGGCGAGCGCCAGCAGGTAGCCAAGCGCCACCGCCAGGGTCGTGAGCGCGGCGGTTTCGGCGAGCACCAGGCGCGCCAGGCGTGCAGGGGTAAGGCCCAAAGCCGAAAGCAATCCGAGCTCGCGCACGCGTTCGAGCACCGACATGAGGAAGGTGTTGGCGATGCCGAAGCCCATGATGACGAAGACCACCACACCGAACAGCCACGCGAATGCCTTGTCGGCGCGGATGGCACCCAGCAGATCGGGCAGGGCCTGGTCCCAGGTCAGCACCTCGAGATGGTCGCCCTGCCCCGCCAGCTCCGCGCGCAGCTTTCGCGCGACGTCGCCTCTCCGGGCGTCGTTCGCCAGCACCACGCCGATCTCGGTTCGCCTGGCTCCCGCGCCCACCGCCGCGGCCGCGGCCGCGACGGACGTGAAGGCCACGCCCCGGTCGAGGCCGGAATGTGGGCGCAAGATCCCGGAGACCCGAAACAGCGCGCGCGAAAGCTCGCCCTTGGGATCGGAGGCAGTAAGCACCGCCCGATCGCCGAGCCTGAGCGCCAGCTTCTTGGCCAGCCCGTCACCGATGACAAGCGGATGCGTCTCGTCCGAGGCAAGGAAAGTTCCCGCGGCCACGAAGGGCGCGAGATCGATCAACGCCGCCTCGGTCTTGGCGTCGACGCCGATCAGGCGCAGGGACTCGGCGCCACGCGGCGAGGTGAGCAGGCCTTGCACGATCATACGCGGAATCACCGCGCGCACACCCGGGACAACGCGCGCCGTGGCCAGCACCTTCGCCGGCTCGTCGACCAGCAGGTCGCTGGCCCGGCTGTGCTGCCAGCCCTGGGCATGCACCAGCACGCTGCCACCGGCGGTCTTCACCGCCGCGCTCAACATTTGATCGTAGGTGGCGTCGGAAACACCGAAGGTGGTGAGCAAGCCCGCGAAGCTCAAGGTGATGGCCGTGGCAGAGATCGTCGTGCGGGTCCGATTGCGCCACAGGTTGCGCCAGCCGATGCGCAGGTCGTGCACGGTCACGCCCTCCCCGAGATGGTGCTGGCGAGCTTCAGGCGGACACTGACCAGCGCGGGCCACAGGCCGCACAAGGCGCCCACCCCGAGCACGGCCAGGGCGGGCACGACGACCATCGCCGGTCGCACGATGAAGTAGATGCGCGAATCGAAGCTGACGCCACCGTAGCTGAAGCCCTGGGATCCGAGGGCCGCCAGGTTAAGACCCGCGTGGGCGTAGTACGCCGAAGCGCCCCAGCCGAGCAATGCTCCCACCACCGCGCCGATGCTGGTGAGCAACACCGACTCGATGACCAAAAGGCCGCCCAGTCGCGCGGGAGTCACACCCACGGCCATCATCACGGCGAACTCACGCTTGCGTTCGAGCGCGGTCATCCGCTGGGCATTCACGATGCCAAGCGCCGCGATGAAGTAGACGATGCCGTAGAGCAGGAGCATGGAAAGCTTCGAAAGGTCGATGATCTGGCGAAGGTCGGGAGCCAATTGCTCCCAGGTACGCGCTACCAGGCGGGGGCCTGGGCCTCCCGCGATGGCCGAGCGTATGGCCGTCGCAGCGCGGTCGAGCGGCGTGCCTCGTTCGAGCCGAACCACCAGCTCGTGCGCTTGTCCCTCGAGCGCCGCCAAGTAGGCGACGTCGGACAGTCGCATCCAAGCCGCCTGGCGATCGAGCTCGCTGGTGCCCGTGCGGGCGATGCCGACCACGTGCAGGCGGTCGTCCCCCATCGCGCCGTCGGCCGCTTGCAGCAGCGCCACAATCTGGTCGCCCACCTTGGCCGCGAGCAAATTCGCCAGGTCTTGCCCGAGCATGATGGGCTTGTCCTTGTCCTTGCCGGCGGACGCCGGCACAAGCCACCTTCCCTCGACCACGGAACGAGCAAGCTTGCCGGCTTCGGCCTCGGCCGCTGGGTCGACTCCGAGCACCAGCGCGCCCTGCGAGCGCGCCTCGTGACCAAGCAATCCGAAGGTCAGGATGCGCGGCGCGGCGGCTTTCACGCCAGGCACGCCGCGCACGCGATCGAGCAATGCCGCGCTCATGGGGAAGGCGTCGTAGATCGAGCTGTCGCGGGCGTGGGCTTGCGATTCGATGCGCACGTCGCCGAGTTGCGTGGCGGTTGCGCTCTCGATCATGGTGGAGAAGAAGGCCTCCATGAGGCCGTCGCTCCACACCAACATGGCCACCGCGACCGCAACCCCCGCCAGGGTCAGTCCACTGCGCCAGCGGTTGCGGGTCAGGTTGCGCAGGGCCAGTCGAATCATTGCCTCGCGACCCGGCGCAAGCCTCGTTGCGTGAACATGCTCGGATCGACATCGACCCCGAACTTGAGCTCCTGGTATTCGATGCGGGTGGATTCGCCGGGCTTGTCGGCCGGCACCATCAGCAGGGTGAAGGGCACGCGGCGCCCGGCCACCTGGCGCGGGTCACCATAGCTCAGCGTGCGGACGACCTTGTCGCCATCGTAATAGTCCGCGCGCAGCGGCACATCATCGCTGGGGTCGAGATCGAAGACGATGCGGGTCCACACCACCGGCGCTCGCGGCTTGGGCCGCAACGTCGCCTGCAGGACACGCTTGCCGCCCTTCTCGGTCCACGCCAGGGTCGCGTCGTAGTCCTTCAGAAAGTCGGTCTCGCGCATGAGATCGTCGTTGGTGAAGTGGCTGCCCATCCAGTTGTCGGAAAGTAGCGAGCTCGGAATGCGCACCAGCTGATCGGCGCGCGGGGCATAACTCCACAGACCTTCCTCCGATCGCAACGTGGCCTCGCCTGCCTCGCGCGCAGGCGCGCGCACGACCACCAGCGCCTCCTTCTTTCCCCGCGTCCACGCCTGCAAGGTCAACTCGCGACGATAGCGCTGGGTGACGACCTTCATGGTCATGCGGGAATGCGACGAGTCCGCGCGATAGAGATCGTTGAGATGGTCCACGACCTGCTTGACCGCCGGCAAGGGGGGTGGCTCTGCCGCGGAAGTCGGACGCTGAAACGTCAGGCAACAGGCGATGAGCAATGCGCCGGGAAAAGGTCTCATGAAGCCTCCTTCGGGAAGAACGGCGGTGGCAGGTCACGTCGGCTTCGGAACGTTGGAGGCATACCACGGCTGCGGACCTGGACAAGGGTTCGCTCGCGCCAACGCGTTGGACCACCAATCCTGATCGTGCTTGGCGCTGTCGAGGGGACATTGCATGATCCCACCGACCAGACTGGAGCCGTTGTCCCCGCGCACACCGGCGGACACCGCTACCACGTCAAGCAGCTCAATGCTCTCGTCGACGAAGACCGGGTAACTCTTCCTGCCACCTAGGGCGGTGACGCCGCCACGGAGATTGACGGTCTGTAGCCGCGCCTCGTTGAGCGCCAGGCGCTCGGGCGAGATTTCCCTCTTGTCGACCTCGTCATCACACAGCTCGAAATTGTTGCGCATGCGCCACAGCATCCGTGCGGCGTTGGTCATCATGATCGTCTTTCGTTGTGCCCACGGCTGGCTGGAGCGCCCCACGATCCGTGACGAGCGTCTGCGTCAAGGGCTTGGCGAAGCAGCGGCGAGGTGATCGGGAAAGAATAGTGAAGGCGAACGATCGCGCACTATCCACCCAGCGTCCACCCAGCGTATAACGCCGGCGCGGCCCGGCGATCCTCACATGGGTCCGCATTCATTCCGGATACGGCCAGACGCATTCCATGTATTGGCTGAGCAAGACCTTCCACCTCGCGAACCGCACGCGGCGGCGGCTGTTCGTGCTGCTCGCCGTGCTCGGCCCCGGCATCATCACCATGGTCGCCGACAACGACGCTGGCGGCATCTCGACCTACGCGGTCGCGGGATCCAAGTACGGGTTCAAGCTGCTGTGGATCCTCGTCATCCTGCTGCCCATGGCCTACTACATCCAAGAGATGACGGTTCGCCTGGGCGCGGTGACCAAGCGGGGCAACGCCGAAGCCATCTTCGAAGGGTTCGGCAAGTTCTGGGGCTGGTTCTCGCTGGTCGATCTCGCCTTCGTCAACTGGCTGACCCTCATCACCGAGTACGTGGGCATGACGGCGGCCATGAGCCTGTTCGGCATCCCGCCCTGGCTGACCTTTCTGGTGGTCACTGCGGTCCTGCTGGCCATCGCGGTTTCGGGCAAATACTGGACCTTCGAGAAGCTGACCTTGCTCTTCTGCGCCTTCAACGTCGTGTACATCCCCGCGGCGTTCTGGGCCATGAAATCGCCCACCGCGCCGGGCTGGAACGCGGTTTGGCACGGCCTCTTCGTCCCCACCCTGCGCGTCGGCAACGCGGGGGACTACCTATTCATGATCCTGGCCATGATCGGCACGACCATCACGCCGTGGCAGATCTTCTTTCAGCAAAGCTCGGTGGTGGACAAGGGGCTCGATTTGCACGACATCAAGTACGGCAAGATCGACACCCTGCTGGGGTCGCTGATGACCTGCCTGGTGGCCTTCTTCATCATCGTCCTCACCGGCGCCGCCTTCCATTACCACCGGCCGTCCATCGCCATCGAGGATGCCCGGCAGACGGCGGAGGCTCTGGTGCCGCTGTTGCCACGCGGCGAGGGGCACATGGCGCGCACGCTCTTCGCCATCGGGCTCTTCGACGCCGGCTTCCTGGGCGCGCTGTGCGTTTCGCTGTCGACCTCGTGGGCGGTCGGCGAGGTCTTCGGCTGGGCCCACTCGCTGAATCGCAGCATCAAGCAAGCGCCATGGTTCTACGTGCTGTACCTGGCCATGCTGGTGAGCGCGGGGCTGGTGGTGCTCATTCCGGGCGCGCCGCTCATCACCATCACCATGTTCGTGCAGGTGGTGGCGGTGACGCTGCTGCCCTCCACGTTGGTGTTCTTGCTGCTCATGCTCAACGACAGGCAATTCATGGGCGAGCACGTCAACACGCGCTGGCAGAACATCGCCAACTGGAGCATCGTTGCCTTCGTCACCATCATGTCCACGCTATTCGCGGTGAGCACCCTGTTCCCCGCTGCCTTTGGCGCGAAGTGAGGAGGCCATCATGACCTTGCTTACCAAAGACATCACGCCGCCACCCGTCGGGGTCGAACCCTATCGCTTCTTTTACTTCACCGACTTCCTCGACTGCCCGGTCTACGCGGGTTCACAGGAACACAAGCTGGGCAAGCTGGGCGACCTGGTGTTCCAGCTCAAGGAGCCCTATCCCGAGCTCGTCGGGCTCTTCCTGGAGCACGGGTGGGGCAAGCCCACCGAGTTCGTGCCCTGGGATCGCGTCGTGCGCATCGAGGAACGAAAGGCGGTCTACGTCAAGCCCCCCGATCGCGGCGAGAGCTATCCACCTTTTGCCGATCAGCCCGGCTGGTTGCTCGCCGACGCACACCTCATCGGCAAGACCATTCTCGATCTCGATGGCCGGCGAACCGAGGTCGTCAACGACGTCCAGTGCCTCCAATCCAAGGGGCGGCTCGTCCTCGTGCACGTGGACACCTCGATCGCGGGCATCCTGCGGCGCTGGCACCTGGGCTGGCTCAAATGGGTGAAGGAAGATCTCATCTCGTGGAAGCACATCCAGCCGCTGTCCATCGAGGACATGTCCAAGACCGACGAGGTCTCGCTGTCGGTGACTCGGGCTCAACTCAAGACGCTGCCGCCCGAGGATCTGGCCGATGCCCTGGAGGAGCTCTCGGGCGAGGAGCAAGAGGCCCTGTTCTCCGCGCTCGATTCGGAGACCGCCGCCGAGGTTCTGGTCGAAGCCGAGCCGAGAGCGCAGCGCCAGATCGTCGCCGACCTCGACAGCGAGCGCGCCCGGGAGGTGCTGGGCGAGATGACCGCGCCCCAGGTCGCCAATCTCCTCTCCGTGCTCCCGCACGACGACATGACCGAGCTGGTCGAGTTGTTGCCCCCGGAGGTGGCCGAGAAGGTCGAGGAAATCCTCGCGGACCCCGAGGTCACGGCCGGAGATCTCGCTCTTCCCGAGTGTCTGACCTTCCCCGCGGACGCCACCGTGGGGCAGGTACTGGCCTCGCTGCGCTCCTCGGGGCGCGAGCGGCGCAGCGTCTCTTACGTTTATGTGGTGGAGTCGCCGGACAGGGTCCTGCGCGGCGTGGTGGATTTGCGCGAGTTGGTGCTGGCGAGCGACGACCGCAAGTTGGGTGACATCATGACCTCCCCCGTGGTCAGCGCCGAGGCGGACAGCGCCCAGCGCAGACTTGCCGAGCTATTCGCGAAGTACCACTTCCGCCTGATCCCGGTGGTCGATGCCAAGGATCAACTCCTCGGCGTGGTTCATTTCGCGGACATCATGCGCAACGTCGAGATCCGCGCCAAGGAGTGAGTCACCGCCATGCCACGCGTTCAAATGACTCGCACGGTGAAGGTGGCGCTTTCGTTCCTGAGCGTCTATCTCGTCGTCCTGCTGCTCCTGCTCGTGGTCCGCTTCGTGCAGTCCTGCCGGTAATGTCCGGCCCTCCTCCCAACCGCTCGGTGCTCTACGAACGCACGAAGGCGTCGTAGATGGAGCGCAGGCCCTTGCCCAGATCGGCGGCGTCCACACCGACGATGATGGAAAGCTCGGACGCCCCCTGATCGATGATGCGCACGTTGACGCCGGCGTCGGCCAGCGCGGTGAACAGGCGCGAGGACACGCCCACCCGGCGCGACATGCCGTGGCCCACCGTGGCGATGAGCGCGAGGTTGCGCTCGACGTCGATGGACTCCGGGTCGCAGACGTTGCGAATCTCCTGCAGGACCTCGTGCTCTGCACCCTCGAAGTTCTTCTGGTCGATGACCACGCACATGGAATCGATGCCCGAGGGCGACAGCTCGTAGCTGATGCCTTTGGTTTCGAGGATACCGAGCACGCGACGGCCGAAGCCGCGCTCCTTGTTCATCAGGGTCTTTTCGATCTGCAAAATGCAGAAGCCGCTACGGCCAGCGACGCCGGCAATGGGTCGATCCGCTGCCTGGTTCTCCGGAACGATGAGCGTGCCGGGCGCGTCGGGGTCGTTGGTATTCGCGATGCGGATGGGAATGCCCACCTGTTTGCACGGCAGGATGGCCTCCTCGTGAAAGACGTTGGCGCCCGAGTAGGCCAGCTCGCGCAGCTCGCGGTAGGTCACGCGCTCCATCGGCGCGGCGTCGGGCACCACGCGCGGGTCGGTCATGAGCAGGCCCGAAACGTCGGTCCAGTTCTCGTAGAGATCCGCGCCCGCCGCGCGGGCGAGGATGGCGCCCGAGATGTCGGATCCACCCCGCGAGAAGGTCTTGACTTGACCGTCCGGCCCGGTGCCGTAGAAGCCGGGCAACACGAAGAACCCCTTGGCCGGCAGGCGCGGGGGCAGCTCTTTCCACGTTCGTTCGTCGATGAGACCGTTGGCGGTCAGGAAGACCGCCGCCTCGGCCTCGACGAACGTACCACCGAGATACGCGGCCATGATGAGCGCGGAGAAGTGCTCGCCTCGCGAGGCGATGAAGTCGCGCTCGGCGCCCGCGCGCACGGCCTTGACGAACTCGTCGAGACGGCCGGCCATGCCCGCGTCCACGCCGAGCTCGCGCTCGATTTCCAGGTAACGCCCGCGCAAGAGAGCCAGCGACGGGCCGGGATCCATGTCGCGCGAGACCATCTCGTGGATGGACAGCAGGATGTCGGTGACCTTGGGATCCTGCTTGTGCCGCTTGCCCGGCGCCGACACCACCACCGCGCGCCGACGCGCGTCGGCCTTGATGATACCCGCCACTTTGCGGAACTGGGCCGCGTCGGCAAGTGAGCTTCCTCCGAATTTGCAGGCGATGGTCATGCTTGTCCTCGATTCACGCGCTGGTTGAACCCACTACTTCCCCGATCTGGAAAATCAGATCAAGTGTTTAGCGGGCCAGCTTGCGGCCTTGACATCACGGTCGCGTGTCCGACAATGGTCGTGTCTTGTCGTCGAACGACCATCAAGAGCTCGAAGCACGGCGACTGGTGGGCACCGTGCTCGGCGGCAAATGGACGCTGGACAGGCTCATCGGAATGGGCGGCATGGCCAACGTCTACGCGGCGACCCACCGCAACGGACGGAAGGCCGCCATCAAGCTCCTCGGCGACGAGCTCAGCCGCATCGCCCAAGTGCGCGAGCGCTTCCTGCGCGAGGGCTACGTCGCCAATCGCATCGGCCATCCCGGCGTGGTGGGAATTCTCGACGACGACACCACCGAGAGCGGCCAGGTCTATCTGGTGATGGAGCTGCTCGAAGGCGACTCTTTTCTCGATCGCATTTCGAGCGGCTCGCTCACGGCCCCGCAAGTGGTGTTCATCGGGCAACAGGTGCTCGAGCCGCTGGGCACCGCGCACCGCCGCGGTATCATCCACCGCGACATCAAGCCGGGGAACATCTTCGTGTGCAGCGACGGTCGCATCAAGGTGCTCGACTTCGGATTGGCGCGCGTGCTCGAGGGAAACGACCTCGAACCCACCCGCGACGGGCTGGTGCTGGGAACCGTTCCCTACCTGTCGCCCGAACAGGCCCGCGCCAAGCGCGACGCCGTGGACTGGCGCAGTGACATCTACGGCGTGGGGGCCATGCTGTTCTTCGCGCTGTCGGGCCGCTACGTGCACAACGAGGCCAATCAGCTCGACATGCTGATGGCCACCATGAAGCAGCCCGCGCCCTCGCTCGCGTCGGTGGCTCCCGCCATGCCGCCCAAGGTGGTCACGCTGGTCGATCGCGCCCTCGCATTCGACCCCGCACAACGCTGGCAGTGCGCCGAGGACATGGGACAGGCGGCTCGGGCGGCGTTTCAGGAGCTGACCGGTGTCGCGATCCCCGTGACCGAGCGAAGCGAATCGGGGGGCAAGCGGGGCTGGGCCCGGGCCGTGGTGAGCCCCGCCGTTCCACGCGCCAGCTCGTCAGGCATCGACGTGGTCATCCACGACGAGTCGATCGCCGTGAGCGTGGTCTTCGAGCCCGATACCGTGGCGGATGCTCGGCCACCCGACGACATCAAGAGCTAGGTTTCGTCGTTTCCACGCTTGGGACGGGCGCGGTGATCCTAGATGCGTCCCCGCTGAGCAGCGCCCGACAGCGAATGGCCCGTTCCCGACCGGCGGGTGTTGCGAACGGCACCAGCGCCTCCGCCAATCCCGCGATGTCGGGGTATCGATCGGCGGGGGAGAGGCGGAAGCAGCGTTCGACGGCGGTCGCGAACTCGGCGGGCAGCTCGGGACAACGGGTGGTGATGGGAACGAAGTCTGCCTCCAGCACCTGGGCGCATAGCCGCGGCAGGGATTTGGCGTCGAAAGGAAGATGGCCGGTGGCCATGCGGTAAAGCACCGCACCGAGCGACCACTGGTCGGTGCGGAAATTCGCGTTGCGCGCCGAGCGCATCTGCTCGGGCGACATGTAAAGGGGCGAGCCCACCGAAGTCTGGGTTCGCGTGAGGTTGGCAGCAGCCGGGCCCTGGGGATCGAGGATCTTGGAAACCCCGAAATCGACGATCTTGACAAGCTCGTCGCCGTTCGGGCCATGGGTGACAAATAGGTTCGCCGGTTTGATGTCGCGATGGATCACGCCCATGGCGTGAGCAGCCGCGAGCCCCTCGGCGATCTGCAGCGCCAGGTCACAGGCTTGGTCGGCAGGAAGTCGCTTTCCGTCCGCGATGTGCGCGTCGAGGGTGATGCCTTCCAGAAACTCCATGACCAGATAGGGTGAGCCCGTGTCCAGCTCCCCGACGTCCGATATCTTCACCACGTGCGGACTCTCGATGCGGCCCGCCGCCTCGGCCTCGCGTCGGAAACGCGCCGCGGCCGAGGGATCGCGCGCCACGCTTGGGCGCAGGAATTTGAGCGCGAGGATCTCCGTTCCTTCGAGGGTCGCGACTTGAACCACCACGCCCATGGCGCCCGCCCCGAGCACGCGTTGCGCGCGATACTTCCCGGCGAGAAGCGCGCCTTCGGGTACTTCCTCTTCTCGGGGCCCGGTAGGCAATGAGTACCTGGCCATGATCCCTATGACCGTAACAGAAAAGCCTGGATTCCGGCGAGGCTTCGCCCGGCGGCCCGCCCCCGCGCGCGGGCTAGGACCGAATCCAGTTCACGATGAAGAGTCCGTGGCCTCCGCCCTGGGTCACGCCGGTCGAAACCACTGTGTTGTCGAGGTCGGAGGAGAGGCAGTCGTCGGTCCATGGACCATTGACCGGCGCCTGGGTATTCAAAATGCAGGTCGTGTCGGCGCACTGTTCGAGCTTCCAGGCCACGCCGCTCACGCCATGCAGGGCCATCCAATCGAACCACAGGTTGGTCTCGTCCCGGCAAACGTAGGTATCGCCATTGCTCGCCGAGCCGCCGTCCGACGGAGAAGCGCCGAACTCGGTGACGAACAGAGCGATCCCGTTGGCGATGGCGATGTCTGCCTTCTCGCGTAGCCCCTGCTTGTGGGTGCAGGCATAGAAGTGCAGCGTGTAGAGGAGGTTCGCCGTTCCCGCTAGCGGCGCCACGGGCGCGTTGGAAGCGACGTCGACGTCCTGTGACCAACGGGGCGTTCCCAGGACGATGAGGTTATCGGGATCCACGCCGCGGATCGCGTCGATGACCGCCTCGTGGTAGAGCTTGATCTGATCCCAGGTGTAGCCATTCGGCTCGTTGTAGGGCTCCCAGATGACGTTGGGGTAGCCACCGTACTTGTTGGCCATTGCGGTGAAGAACTCGACCGCGGCGGCCTGCTGGTCGACCGCCTTCTCGGTGTGCCAATCCACCAGCACGTAGACGCCTTGCCGGATCGCGTTCTGCACGATTGCTTCGACTTTGTTGATCATGGGGATTTGGCCCCCGATGAGATAGCCGGCCGCTCGATCGGTGCCCATCGCGGCACGAATGACCGAGAGCTTCCAGTTGTCGCGCATGAAGGCGAGCGCGCTCTCGCTTTCCGCGAAGGGTTGCGACTCCCACCCCAGCCACATACTGCTGACGCCCTTGAGTTGAACCGGAAGGCCGTTTTGATCCACCAGCTGGGTTCCGACGACCCGGAGTTGCCCGTGGACTGCGACGGGCGAGCCGGCAGGGGGTGCCGGCAGGTCGATGGGCTCCGAGTCTTTCAGGACAGTGGCTGGCGGGTCGCTCGCGCAGCCAAGCAGCGAAAGGAGGAGAATCATTCCAGACGGGCGGAAGCCAAGGTCAAACGGGTACAACATCATTTTACTCCCGCTACAGAACAAGCAGCAGGCGGCCCATGGGAAGTCGAGTTGTCGCGGTTGTGAACGAATACCCGCGGACGTCCGCCGCGGACATCCGTGACGAGCGTCCGGTCCGATGGCACAACCTGCCTTGCGCGCCGACGCCTACCGCGGCGTTGGCGCCGCCCGCGCGTACAACTCCCGCACTTCGGCCTGCACCAGCGCACGGTTGAAGATCACGATGTCATCCAGGTCCCCGACGAGAAGCCGTTCGAAGCCCACCCAGCGGCCCAGATACAGATGCGTGTTTCCCGGCTGGATGAGGTGCGACAGGGCGCTGCCACCCATGAGCTCACCGTCCTTGTAGAACTCCAGCCGCATTGCCTGGCCGTCCACCACCGCCACCAGATGAACCCAGCGATCCACGTCCACCCGATTGGTTTCGTAGTGCTCGTAGAGATCTCCGGCATCGCTGCCGACGGAAAAGCCGAAATGGTACTGCGGATCCGATGGCGTCAGCCGGACGTTCATCGCCCATCCACCGGCAAACACGTCCTCGGTGCTGATCAGGGTCAGGTAGGAATCGCCGAAATCGCCCGAGGGAGCGCGGTACCACAAAGCGACGCTCCAGCTGCTGGAGGCCTGGGGAAAGGACGACACGGTCACCGAATTTCCTGCATCGAAGTGCAGCGCCCCGTCGATGCAGCCGGAAATCCAGCTTGCGCCGGCGACGGCTCCGTCGTGGCCATTGCCCGAGTGGTCGACCAGCGTGCCTCCGCCCTCTTCGTCACACGACCAATGGGCCACCAGACCGAGCTGGAGACTGTTGTTGGTCACTCCGACCACGTCCATCCGTCCGGCCGAGCAGGCGCAAATGAGCGAGGGAAGCGCCACGAGCATCGAGCGGAGTGCAAAGAGGTTTCGGGAACCGATGGAAGTCACAGCCAAGCCAGCAAGCTGAGGGTGAAGACCAGGCTCGGGTGGCCGGAGCTCGCCACATCCGCGCCAAGGAACTGGACCACAGGGTAGGGCTCCGCGAGCTGGGCATGCGCTTCGATGGCCAAATCATACCGGCTGCCCAGGGCCACACGCGCGCCCAAACCCGCATCGAGCAGAAAGGACCACCGCGAGGCGGCCACGCCAACATAGGGCCAGACCCCTCGTCCTTCGACCGACGTGTGCAAGACCCCGGCGCCCAAAGAGAAGATGGGTCGAACGCGTGCATTCGCTCGGAAACGGAAGTTGGCCCCGACCAGGGCGAAGTGCTGGGCGACTTGCGCCGTTTCCATCGAGGAACCGACGCGCGCTCTGCTGCCCAGCCCCGCCAGCGTGGCCTGGGCCACGCACCACGAGGCGATCACGCCATCGACGCGAACCAGCGGCAAGACCGCGGGACCAACCCCGTCGAAGCTCGTCACGAGGCCGCCCCCGACCTCCAAGCCCCAGCGCGAGTCGTGGCGCACTTCGACCGGCCTGTCGACGAAGCGGGTGACCACGACGGGCGGTGGCTGGACGGGCGGTGGGGGCGGTGCAGCGGGAAGCATGTCGATCTCGAGAAGGCTCGCGCGCAGAAGCTCGATCGCGCGGATGGCCAGAACCTCCGCAGGCCGCTCCTCGCCTCCCGACTGGTAGGGCGTCCGCCTGATGAGGGACTTGCCGGTCCCCTTGTCGACCACGCAAACCTCGATCGAGTCGGGGGCTTCATCACCGAGGATGGCCACCACGGCGTCGACACCCGTTCCCGTCGCGAACCTCATCAGCGTGGCACGCGTGTCCTCGCCCGCCTCGGCAGTCGCGAACTCGATATCGAAGCCGGCAGACACCAGCTCGCCGTGCACCCGGATCAACGCCTCCGATGCGATGCCGGTGGGATTGGCCGGCCGGACCAAGATCACCGTCGTGGCCATCGCGGTCCGGCCCGCGCTGACCGCGAGCAACACAAGCCCCACGCAAAGCAGTCGGCGCAAACCCGTCGCGCTCACGGCGTCTGCAGAAGCGCCCGCGCGGCGCCGGCGTAGGTTCCGCTGGGAAAGCGCCGCAGGTAATCCAGGGCGACCGCTCGTGCCTTCGCGTTCCCCGTGAGCTTCTGCGTGGTGATCATCTTGCGTCCCAGCGCCTCCGAGGCGTACGCGCCGGTGGGCCCATCCTCGAGGTACAGATCGTACCATTCCAAGGCCTTGGCCCGTCCCACGTCGTGCGCCTCCTCCAACCGTCCCAGCAAAAAGGCGGCATCACGCGCGCGCCTGGAATCCGCGAAGCGACTGCGCTGGGCCAGCAACGCCATCCGCGCCAGGTCCTCCCGTCTGCGGTAGCGCGCGGCATCCGCGAGCGCAGAGAGATCCTCGCTGGACGCCTCGACCAGGGAGCGCTTGACCCCAACTCGCTCGACGTCCCCAAGAATCGAATCCACCTCGCCGGCGGCCAGGGATGCCGCCCAGCCGAAGGGGGCTCGTGCGCGAGCGCGCGTGGCGGAGCGCTGACCAGCACGTGCCGGTGCAGGATCGCTGTTCGCCGCTACCCCTTCCGGCAGAGGGGCGAGTGTGGGCGAAGCCATCGTCGCAACGGGGCGCTCGGGCTCGCCGTCGAGCTCCTGCAGCACCACCTCCTTCTTCGGAAGGTTGACGACCAGCCGCTGCCCGCCCCGCACCGAGATGGCGTTCTCGATGAGCGGCCCGGTGACCGACACCAGACCCTTCTGCAGGCGCAGATCGAGCTCTTCGCTGTGCGCGTCCCAGGACACCACGAAGACTGTCCCCTTGACCGTGATGAGGAATGGGCCCGCATCGACCAACCAATGTGCGCCTGGCCGGTGAGTCACCTGTATCCAGGCCGGCCCCTCTTCGATGGCCATGCGTGCGCCCTTGCCGTCCACCGAGACCAAGCGCCCCCGTGCCCCGGGCAGAAGCTCCACCTTGGTGCCCTCGGAGAATCGCAAGGTCATGCCCTGGTCTTTGAAGGAACGTAGGTAGCCGCCGGCCAGGATTTCACCGGATTCGGCACGGTAGCCGATGGCGCTGGGTAGCACGGCCCCGCCGTGCGCCAGAAGCAGCCACAGCGCACAGGCCGCAGCCCCGGTGCCGAGACCCAGTAGCCCCCATCCGAACATGGGGCTGCGGCGTCGCTGGCGCGCGGCGAGGCGGGCGGAGAGCTTGGCCAGGCCACCTTGCCGTTGGGCCGGTGTCATGGGTGGCACGGCCAGGCAGGCCAGATCGGTGAGGCGGTCCATCATGGTCGCGTCGGATGGCTTGTCCGAGTCAGCTGCCATGGTTGCACCTCTCCTTGAGGAATCCGGCAACGCTGCTATCGCTCTCGATCCACTGCGACACCCGCACGTTCACCCGCTCGTGCGTGCGCTTCACCGTCGAAAGGGAAAGCTCCATCGCCTCGGCGATCTCGTCCAAAGTCCTGCCATCCATGTGCCGCAAGCAGAACACGAGACGATCGCGTGGCTTGAGACGACCGAGCATCGAGTAGAATCGACGAAGCACGTCGCGCGCCTCCGGATCGAAACCAGCGTGAAGGGAATCCGGGATGTCCTTGGGTTCGCGGAAAGACAACCAGCTTCGCGCGCGTTTGCTGCGCAATTCCCACTTCAAGATGCGGATAGCGAAGGACGTAATGAAGCTGCGCAGACTGTCCGGTTTGTTCAGGGTCCTCGCGCGGGCAAATAGACGGAAGAACACCTCTTGCGTCACATCCTCGGCCTCCCACTCGCTGCCCAGGGCTCGGCTTGCCATGCCAAACACCATCGGTGCGAAGCGGTTCCAGGTCGCCGCGGTGGCCCAGGCTTCACCGGCCATCAACGCCAGCGCGAGCTCCGAATCGTCCACTTCCACCGGTGCCGAATCAGGCACGACGTACAGCGGAATGTGATGGCGTTCGGCGGACATGGTGAAGGGTCTTGCCTCTCGTCGATAGACAGTAGCACTTCGGGTCGCCAGCGGCTCATGCTCCGGGTTTCCGGCGCGGACGGATGCGCAGCGCGCCAGGTCATCCCCGCCTATCGCGAGCCTTTTCCTGAGCTGATTCCAGTTCGGGAGGCTACTGAGTAGCGGGCCGGGTCAGTTGGATGGACTCCTAATGCACTGGTTCGAAAACGCACACCACAGCAAGACACGTCAGAAACGCAGCAAGACCCAATCGGTTCCGAGACTGGCCAGGCCTCTTTCCTTATTCGCTGCACGTTGCTTGGGTGCCGCCGCCTGCTCTCCGGGCGGCGGCACCATCTATTGCCCTCCCAGAGACGCCGCCCTTGCCCGCAGGGCACGACCGGAGGCCGAGCTTGGACAACAGCAACGAAGCGACCGACATCGCTGACGTTCTCGACGTGAGTTGCGTCCGCGCAGGTCATCGCCGAACAAACTCGCGCCGTCCGCGCTCGTGAACGCGGCGAGAGGACAGCGCACGCGGAGTTCGCGCGCAAGGGCCCGGTGCAATTTCGGTCGCGGCGCGAGGCAACCACGGGATCACGCGCGCTGACCGGCGCTATTTCTCGCTGCTGTCGTTGCAGGCGGTGCGTAACCAGGGTATACGTCGTCGCGTCATCAAATTACATTTATGTAGTACGTAGTATATAGTACACTTCATATACTGCGGAAGTATCGATCTTCCTCGTCACAGGAGCGCCTGCATGCCGAATCGAAAACTACCCCCGATCTTAGCCTCTCTTGCTCTGGCCTGCGTGTTCACCGTCGGAGCCGGTTGCCAAAGCGGCGGCTCGGTCGGCGTCCGGCAAGACGGTGGCGGCACCGGCCAGCCCGACGCGCCCTCGGTTTCCACCGAGGTGCCGATCTACCACCCCTCGGATGGTGGCGGGTCTTCGAGCGACGGCGGCGTTTGCACCCTCATCACCAGTTGCACTCGCCCGGGCGGACAGTACTGCGGCATCATCGGTGACGGCTGTGGCGGCAACCTCATCTGCGACGCTTGCCCCTCCGGCCAGACCTGTGTCGGCCACGTCTGCACTGACGCCAACGCCATCGACGCCGGGGTGCTCGCCTCCTGCATGGTCACCGGCGGACAGTATTGCGGCACCATCGGCGACGGGGCGGGCGGAAGGCTCGACTGTGGCGCCTGCCAGACGGGTTGGGTGTGCACGGACGGGCTATGCACCGGGGACCCGGCCGTGTGCTCGGCGCGCGTCTGCACAACGGCGACGGGGAAGTACTGCGGCACCATCGGTGACGATTGCGGACACGCCTTGGACTGCGGCGGCTGCGCTGCGGGACAGGTGTGCACCAACAACCAGTGTGTGCCCGCCGTGTGCAAGGCCATGACCTGCAGCCCTGCCGGCGGTCAGTACTGCGGCGGTCTGCTGGGCGACGGATGCGGTGGAGCCCTCACCTGCGGCGACTGCACCACGCCGGGCTGGTCGTGCCAGAATCACCTGTGCACGGGTGGCGCCTCTTGCGTGCCGGTTGCGTGCGGCACCGGCTCGGGCAAGTACTGCGGCACCATCGGTAACGGCTGCGGCGGCAGCACCGACTGCGGAGCCTGCCTCGCGGGAGAAGCCTGCCAGAACAACCAGTGCGTGCCCACCGTGTGCACCCCACTCACCTGCAACCCGAGCGGCGGCCAGTACTGCGGCGGCGTGGTCGGGGACGGCTGCGGAGGTTCCCTCGACTGCAGCGCTCCTTGTCCCACGGGTTGGGTATGCGCCAATCACCTCTGCGTCGGCGACGTCGCCTGTCCGCGCCTCACCTCTTGCGCCAACGGCACGCCGTTCAACTATTGCGGCGACGTCGGCGATGGCTGCGGCGGAACCGTCCACTGTGGCACCGACTGCGCTTTGGGCCAGGTTTGTGATGCTGCAATCGGGCTGTGCAAAGGAGACGCGGCCTGTGTTCCTTCGACCTGCACCAACAACACCTTGTTCAACTACTGCGGCGACGTGGGCGACGGTTGCGGCGGCACCTTGCACTGTGGCGCCGACTGCGCCGCCGGGCAGGTTTGCAATGCCGCCACCGGTTTGTGCCAGGGCGATTCAACTTGCGTTCCCGTCGCCTGCCAGAACGGAACCGCGTTCAACTACTGTGGCGAATCGGGCAATGGCTGCGGTGGGGTGCTTCACTGTGGCGACGACTGCAGCGTCGGGCAGGAGTGCGGCGCCGACGGAGTGTGCAAAGGAGACGCGAGCTGCGTCCCCATCAGCTGCAACAACGGAACTCCCTTCGACTACTGCGGGGTGGTCGGCGATGGCTGCGGTGGCAGGCTCACCTGCAGCACCAACTGCGGCGCTGGCAAGGTGTGCGGTGTGGACAGCCTTTGCAAGGGCGACGCGACCTGCGTTCCCAAATCCTGCGACAACGGAACCGATTTCAGCTATTGCGGCAGGGTCGGCGACGGTTGTGGTGGTGCCCTGGTATGCAGCACGAACTGCGGCGCGGGCAAGACCTGCGACACGGCCGCGGGCATCTGCAAGGGTGACGGCACCTGTGTGCCGCAAACCACCTGCAGCGATGGCGCCGGCTCCAGATACTGCGGGATCATCGGCGACGGATGCGGCGGATCGCTCGACTGTGGAACGAACTGTTCGGCGGCGGGAAGCGGATGGTCCTGCGGAAGCAAAAACGTATGCGTGGGCGGGGCTGATTGCACGAAAGCCACGTGCGACAGCGCCAGTGGAGTGCAGCAGTTCTGCGGCGACGTTGGGGACGCTTGCGGTGGGACCTTGAGTTGCCCAGCGACGTGCGCGAATGGCGTGCCTTGCGGTGCGGTCACGGCCAACGTCTGTGAACCCTGCGGCAACCTGTGCCTCAAGCGGGTTCGCTGCGACGCCGGGACGACGACCAGCATCAGCGGAACCGTGTACGACCCCAAGGGCGAGAACCCGCTATACAACGTCATCGTTTCCATACCAAACGCCCCGCTGACCGCGATCACTCCGGGGGGCCCGACGTGCGCCTCCTGCGACGCCGAGATATCGGGCCAGCCTATCGCCACGGCGCTGACCGATCACACCGGACACTTCGTCCTCGAGAATGTGCCGTCGAACACCGACTTCCCGCTGGTCATGCAGATCGGCAAGTGGCGGCGTCAAATCACCATCGCGGCATCGCTGGTGCCCAATGCGTGCGCGGACAACCCGATCCCGAATACCTGGGCGACCAGCGCGACAAGCACGCCGACCAACCCGTCGCTGCGCCTGCCCCGGAAGATCAGCGACGGCGACAACAATGGCCAATACACCAGCATGCCCAAGATCGCGATCACTACCGGCCAGCTCGACGCGCTGGAGTGCCTGTTGACCCGAATCGGCATCGACACGACGGAATTCACCAATCCATCGGGCGCGGGCCACATCAACCTCTTCAGCCTGGTCAGCACGACGGATTCGAATGAGTCGGGCAACGGCGCCACCAGTTACGCCGGCGGAGACACCTTCCCGGTCGCCAAGACCGGTCTGTTCGACGCAACCAGCTCTGAACAGAACTACGACATCATCATGGTGAACTGCGCCGGGGGCGGCAACTACTTCACGCCCGGTGGGGCCTACATGACGGACGCCTTCATCCAGAATCTCAAGACGTACGTCAACGGCGGAGGCAAAGCCTTCTTGGAGCACTACTTCGCCAGCTTCCTGATGCCCACCAATACGCTCGCCGCGCCCTATGGCAGCATCGCGACCTGGGAAACGAACATGAGCAGCGCCATCAGCACTACCGACCTGAACACCTATATCGACCAAACGTTTTCCAAGGGGCAGGCGTTTTCGCAGTGGCTCTTGAATGTCGGCGCTTCGACGACCGCGGGGCGCCTGCAACTCAGCGACAACAGCAGCGCGTTCCTCAAAGGGAAGTACACCGCGAAGACGACCAGCGCGCCGGCTACCCGCTGGCTGTACAACCCGGTCTCCAGCAGCAACAGTACGTCGAGCCACGTCCATTACTTCGACCTGCTCACGCCGACCGATCAGACCACCAAGTGCGGCCGGATCGTCTACACGGGCGTCCACGTCTCCTCAAGCTCCGGCGCGAATCAGGACAGCGTGCGTGTCATGGGGGGCACGCCCGAGTTTCCGACGGAATGCGGAGTTCGCTCGCTCAATAGTCAGGAGAAGGCGCTGGAGTTCATGTTCTTCGATCTCTCGGGATGTGTAAGTCCGCCCGACCTCCC
>Ga0210133_1000017_pt1 | contig 57998 bp, 46 predicted proteins | sample Joice_ThreeSqC_D_2_FD_184874 | JGI IMG/M metagenome (GOLD analysis project Ga0210133, IMG submission 184874) | Wetland microbial communities from San Francisco Bay, California, USA, that impact long-term carbon sequestration - Joice_ThreeSqC_D1... | ecosystem: Environmental > Aquatic > Marine >...
ACCCGCAGATCGCGCAGTGTGCGCAGGATCTCTCCGATGCCGAAGGTGATCTGTCTTCCTACCGCAACCTTCGGCTTGGTGGCATCTTGGGCGCGGCGGTGGGCGTGGTTCTCGCCGGGGTGGGGGCGACCCTGCTTGCCGTGGGACCCGACCCGGCTCGCTACGACCGGCCGGAGACCGAGCTTGCGCTTTGGCGGAGACTGGTTCCCGTCCTGGACCTCGCCCCGGGGATGGCTCGATTGACCCTGGGCGGGCGTTTTTAGGGACTACGCCCCGACTATTGCCGGTTCAGGATCTCGGGTGGGATGGTACTGCCCGCCTGGGCAAGCTTTGCGGCCAGTGTGGAATGCGCGCCAGTGACGGTGAAGGAGCCGTCGCCGTCGTCGCCAGCGATCCAGGTCAGGAGCGCATGGGCCGACAGCTGGCCATCGAGGCCCGCCCTGGGTTCCGCAATCTCGACAACTTTGAGCGATCCGTCCGGCAGCACCGAGGCCTGGACGATGACATCGATGCTGGAGGCGACGAGATCCGCGCCAGCCGTGAGCAGCGATCCCTGGGTGCCCGTCAGACCCTGGAGTCGGTGCAGCGACTCGTTCGTCGATCGCGCGACGACCGACAGGATGACCCCATTGAGTCCCAGGCTGCATTCTCCAAGCACCTCGCCGGACAGAGAGGCGTGGCCGGCATCCACCACGAGGTATTCCGGTTGCATGGCCACGGCGGCGGCAATGAAGTCGCTGTCCTGCCCCTCGGGCTGCAGCTTGAGCCACGATGTGGCGCTGGCTGGGGGCGTAATCGATCCGGACACGAGTGCCACGCGCGCCACCCTGTCCACCGACCACAAAATGGAGCGCAGGAGGCTGTCACACGCCGCTCGGTCACCCGAGACGAGGATGTTCTGATGACTCGACACGCAGGCATCGAGCACCTGACGCATCTCCGGCGAGATGACCTTCTCCTGGACGAGATCCTCGATAGTCTTGCCGATGGCGACCGGGCGCCGAATAGCCACGCAAAGCCGATCCGCGATGGGGGGGAAAAGAGCGGCGATGTGCATTCCGTCGGGCAAGGTGGTGTTGATCGCCGAGGCGTCCGGTGCCGGTTTGGGCGATCCTTTGGTCGCGAGCTTGCGAACGATCGCGCCGAGCCCGCCGAGGTCGGACGCGGGCACGGACGCCGACTCGCGCCGGCCGTGCCGCTGCACCTCGGCCAGGTTGCCACCCGTGAAGTAGGCGGCGGTCACGCCCTCGCCGTCGATGAGATGGACCAGCCATTCCGGAATATCGCGATTCACCATTCGCGAAGCAGACTTCGCCGGTGCCGCGGACGAAGCCTTGTGCTTGGAAGACTCGTGCGCCTTGGGCGACTCCGAAGCCCGGTGTGCCGCGCGACCCTTGGACGGCGGGCGCGAGGCGAAGATGTCGTCCTCCTCCTCATCGAGACCGACGTTGGAAGGGGCCGGTGGGGAAACCATGTTGTCGCTGGAGGAATCCGGGGGCGGGGGCGGCAAGTCGTCTACGGCATGTTCGGCAGCCGCCTGCTCCCGCGCCGGCGCAGGAGTCACGAGCCCGCCCAGGGCGCCGTCCGGAGTCTCGAGGTCGGACATGCGATCGGATGGCTGCACCGCGGGCTTGAGCGGCGGCACGTTGAATGGGGGCGGTGGCGTCCCGAGCGCATCGTCATCGTCATCGTCGAGGTTGATGTCCGATGGGCCAGAGGCCTGCGCCGACAAGACATCGGACACCGCCGCGATCGCTCTGGTGTCACGTTTGGCTGGAAGCGGAGGGGGCGGAGGTGGAGGCGGCGCCGGGTGACGGCCGGAGAGTGGCGGGGGCACTTTGGGACCGGAGCCCATGGCCTCATCCAAGGACCCACCGCGGCGCGGCGGGGGCGGGGGCGGACGGCGCGGAATCGCCGAGCTGAGCGAACCAGCCTCGGGGTGGGCTGCTGCGGAGGTTCGCATCGCGTCCACGGCGGCGATCCTGAGAATGAAATCCCCGACGAAAACCTTGTCGCCTGTCGAGATCGTCGTCGGTTCGCCGATCTTGCGACCGTTGACGTAGGTGCCGTTCGTGCTGCGTAGGTCTTCAATGACGATGTCGTCCTCCTGCAAGAGGAGCCGGCAATGGTGCTTCGAAACGTTGCCCTTGGGCAGAACGATGTCGTTGCCGCGAACTCGGCCCACCGTGACTTCGAGCTTGTCGAAGCTCAGTTCATTGGTGCTTCCACCTTTCTCGGTCAGCGTCAGGTTCACCATGCGCGAACGCTATGCAAAAACTGGTTTCTTGTCCACTTGTGCGTCGAGTAATTGTCTGGATGCGTGGCTTTCACCTGTTGATATTCTCGGTCACGTGCTTTTCCTTGTCCGGCATCCGTGCTGAAATGGCGGCCGATAAGGGACCACTGGTGTCCGAACTCGAAGTCTTGGAAGGAGATCGCCATGTGGAAGATGCGTACCATCGCGCTCGGAATCTTGCTGCTGACCGGGCCAGCACTTGCGGCTGCGGCGGACAAGGGCAAGCCGTCCAAGAGTCCAAAGTATTACTTTAAGATTTCCAACATACTTACGCAAGATCGCAAGATCATTCCGATGGCCAAGGATCTCCTTGAAAAGGAGGTGGCGTCGCGGCCGGAGTTCACCATGGACCTGGGCGACGCCAACAGCGAGGACGCGCAGATTGCCGAGTTGCAGAAGCAAGGTATGAAGGGCTTTCAGGTGTCCATGCGAATCGAGGATCTCAAGACGGAGATCAAGCCGCCTGCGCCGGGCAAGCGCGACCAGCAGATGTCGGTTCAGGTGAAGGTGACCGTCTTTGGCCACACCATTCCCGGAAACAAAATGCTCTTCACCGGTGACGGTGACGCCGCCTTGATGGCCGAGTTCTCGGAACGACTCAAGGACAAGGAGCAGGAGCGTTTCCAGCGAACGGCCCTGGCGGGAGCCATCAAGCAGGCGGTCAGCACCGCGGTCGCCAAGTTGACCACCGCGACGCTTGGAGACAAGACGCCCGCCAGGCCAAAGAAGGGCAAGCGAAAGCATTAGGGGGTGACGATCAAGGATGGCTAGTCCCTGCGCGTTTCGATTTCCGGCCGTCGTGCTATTTCTCTTGGTTGCGCCCTGCCTGGCCGGCGGCTGCCGCAAGAGCAAGCCTCCTGTTCCCCCGCAGTCGGCGAAGAGCGAGCCTTCCAAGCTTACGGTGAGCAAGGATAGCCCGCTGCTTTACACCTATGTGGAGCCCAAGGGGACCTTTGCCACCACGGATAAGCCCGAGGACATCCCGGAGAATGCGCGTCGCCTCGTCCGCGTGGTCGACCCGTCGAAGTCCGCCGAGGCGCGGCGGGACACGAAAGTGTACGTCGTCGACCTGGGCGAATTGCTGGCGGCCGGCAAGGCCGTGGCGCGTCCACTGTCCCGCGAGGCCTTCGAGACAGGGGCGCTGGCACAATTGCCGCCCGGTGAATCCAGCCTCATGGCGGGGCCGCACGGGCCGCCTTTGCCCGACGAGGTGCCAATCATGGGGGATGCCGGCGCGCCCGGACCGCACGGACCGCCTGTCGTCACCGTGTACGGCACGCCCTGGTGCGGGGCATGCAAATCGGTGAAGCAGTACCTGGCGAGCAAGCACATCCCATACGCCTACAAGGACATCGAGAACGACCCCGCCGCCGCGCGCGAGCTGCAAGCCAAGGCGGCCAAGATGGGCATCCCGACCGATCGCGTGCCCATCCTCGACGTGCGTGGCCGTCTCCTGCTCGGCTTCGACCGGGCGCGCCTGGACGCGATGTTGGGCGATGCCACGTGAGCGTGGCCGTTCTATGCATCCCCCGATCCGAGGTCCTTGTCGCCCTGCCGGGTGAATTCCGCAGGGAAGTACTTGCGGGAGAAGGGGCGACATGGCTAGCTTCGCGTGCCATGGAAATCGGTCCCCTCCGCGAGCGCGCTACCAAGCTTTCTGGCCGCCTGGAAATCCTCCGGGGGCATCTTTGACATCGCCGGCAAGAAGTCTCGCATAGGCGAGCTCGAGGTCGAGGCCAGCCAACCCGACTTCTGGCTCGCAAACGACAAGGCGCAAGCGGCCCTGCGTGAACAGGCCAAGCTCAAGGCCGCAGTGGATGCGTTCGAGGCGCAGGTGAAGTCCGTGGAAGACGCGTGTGTGCTCATCGACCTGGCCGACGAAGCCAAGGACGAGCCCACGGCGGTCGAGGCCGCTGCCACCTTGGCTGCTGCCGAGGACGCGGTCGGCAGGATGGAATTCGCGCGCATGCTGTCCGGCCCGTACGATCAGCAGGGCGCGCTGCTTTCGATCAACGCCGGCGCGGGTGGCACGGAATCGCAGGACTGGGCCGAGATGTTACAGCGGATGTACATGCGCTGGTGCGCGCGCCGCGGGTACAAGTGCGAGATTCTCGACCTGCAACCGGGAGACGAAGCCGGCATCAAGAGCGTCACCCTAGGCATCGAGGGCGAGTGGGCCTACGGGTACCTGCGCGCGGAAAACGGCGTGCACCGTCTGGTGCGCATCTCGCCCTTCGATTCGCAGGCACGCCGGCACACCTCGTTCGCCAGCGTATTCATCTACCCGGACATCGACGAAACCATCAAGCTCGACATCGACGAGAAAGACCTACGCATCGACGTCATGCGATCGGGCGGGGCGGGTGGCCAGCACGTCAACAAGACCGAATCCGCGGTGCGCATCACCCACATCCCGACCGGCATCGCCGTGCACTGCCAGCAGGAGCGCTCGCAGCACAAGAATCGTTCGACGGCCATGCGCATCTTGCGTTCCAAGCTGCTCGAGATCGAGGAGAAGAAGCAGGAAGAGAAGATGGGCGGCTTGCACGCCCAGAAGAAGGCCATCGAGTGGGGCAGCCAGATTCGCTCCTATGTTCTCGCACCCTACCGACTGGCATCCGACCACAGAACCGGCCTCAAGGTTGGCAACGTGGACGCCGTTCTGGATGGCGATCTGGACCCGTTCATGATCGCCATGCTGTTGACGCTCGCAGGGGATCCGTCAGCTACCCCACAGTCCTCTAGCGGCAATCTTGACGAGGGTGAGATGTGAAACCCTGTGGAAGGATCAGCGAAACTCCTGTATTTCCAGCCAGGTATCTGCCGGCTACTTGTGGACAAATAGTGGAGAAAAGAGCAGCCCATGTCCGATGAACGCGAACTCATAGCCGACCGCGAGCGCAAGGCGAACGAGCTGCGCCAAGCGGGCCAGAACCCGTACGCCAACGGCTTCTCGCCCCGACACGTTGCCGCGGACGTGCACCGCTGGTTCGAGGCTGGCAACGTCCCCTCCGCCAATCCCCTGGCGGACGAGCCGAAGTCAGCACGCTTCTCGATCGCCGGCCGCATCGTGGCGTTGCGCAGTTTCGGCAAGGCCGCCTTCGCCAAGGTACGCGACCGTTCGGGCGAGATCCAGGTGTGGATCAAACAGGATGCTGTCGGAGACAAGGCGTTCGCCCTGTGGCGCTCGATGGAGCGCGGCGACTTCATCGGCGCGTCCGGGCCGGCCGTTGTCACCAAGACCGGCGAGCGGACGATTCTTGCCGAAGAGCTGCAGGTACTGACAAAGGCGATCCGTCCGTTGCCCGAGAAGTGGCACGGCCTGCAGGACATGGAGATCCGCTACCGCCAGCGTTACGTCGATCTCATCGCCAATCCCGAGGTGCGCGAGGTCTTTCTCAAGCGCACGGCCATCGTCAAGCAGCTGCGGCGTTTCCTCGATGACCGCGATTTCATCGAGGTCGAGACGCCGGCCATGCACACGATCCTGGGCGGGGCCGCGGCACGGCCATTCCGCACGCACCACAATGCCCTCGACATGGATCTCACCATGCGCATCGCGCCCGAGCTGCATCTCAAGCGCCTGGTGGTGGGCGGCTTCGAGCGCGTCTACGAGATCGGCCGCAATTTCCGCAACGAGGGGCTGTCGCGCCAGCACAACCCCGAATTCACCATGCTGGAATTCTACCAGGCCTACGCCACCTACCAGGACCTGATGAAACTCACCGAGGAGCTTTTCGCCGAGCTGGCACGCGAGATCTGCGGGGACACAGTGATCAGCTATGGCGGAACGAAGGTCGATCTCGGGAGCTTCGAGCGCATCCCCATGAAAGACGCCATCGTCACTGCTTCGGGGAAGGGAATTCTGCCCGCGGGGTTGGAGCGGCCCATGCTCGACGATGGGGCGGCCCTGCTCGGGTGGATCGCGAGTTCGGGGATTCTCGATGGCAAGGACGAGCTTGCGGCCGCGTTGCGCAAGTGCGAGTCGCACGGCCACAGAGTGGGGGCGCTCTTCGACTACGGCGGCGAGCTGGCACTGCCACCCGAAAGGCCGGTGTTCGTGGTCGACTACCCGGCCGAGACCTCGCCGCTTTCTCGCCGAAACGACAGCGACCCAGCAAGAGTGGACCGTTTCGAGCTGTTCATCGTGGGCCGCGAGCATGCCAACGCCTTCTCCGAGCTGAACGACCCGGCGGATCAACGCTCGCGTTTTCAGCGCCAGGTCGAGGCCAAGGCCAAGGGCGCGGAAGAAACCATGGACTACGACGAGGACTACTGTCGGGCGCTGGAGTACGGCATGCCGCCCACGGCGGGCGAGGGCATCGGCGTGGACCGGCTGGTGATGCTGCTGACCGACCAGCCCTCCATTCGCGACGTCATCCTGTTTCCGCTCATGAGGCCCGAGTGAGCTTGTCGTCGCACGATTCGCGCCCGCCATCACCGGGTGGCTCGCCATGACCACGCGCGGCTTCGAGTGGTTCGTGGCCTGGCGCCACCTGCGCGATCCCGAGCGGCGCTCCCGGCGTGCCATCGCGCTCAAGATGGGACTGGTCCTCATGGTGCTGGCGGCGGGCATCCTCGTCTACCTCAAGGTTCACGGCACACCCATGCGCGACGTGCACGGGTTCTTCACAGCGCGGCCGGAGCCCATTTTCGAGTGGCTGCGTATTGGTGCGGTCGTTGGACTCATCGTCGGGTTTGTCGTCACCTTCCTCGGTTCCCTGCTGGCCAGCTTCACGGTCTTCACCGCCATCTCGGTCTTCGGCGTGTTTCTCGGGACCGCTGCCCCCATCCTGGCGCTCTCGGTGATGTCGGGTTTCGAGGCCGATCTCAAGGGCAAGATCCGCGGCGCGAAGGCCGATGTGGTGGTCACCGTGCCCGACGAACGGCCCTTTCTCGACTGGCCAGGCGCGCGCAAGACCATCCTGGCCGTGCCCGGGGTGTCCGCGGCCACGCCCTACCTCGAGGCCGAGGTCATGGTGCGCTCGGGCGCCTCGCCCGCGGGAATCGTCCTACGCGGCATCGATCCGGCTACCGCGGCGACGGTGCTCGATCTGGGGCGGACGGCACGCGAGTGCAGCATCGACGATCTGGCCCATCCCGAAAGGGTGGCGCTCGATCCGCTTGCCCCCGAGGACAGCAAGGACGCGCCCACCATCATCCTCGGTGAGGAGCTCTACGCTCGCACCCTGCGCCTTTTCCCGGGCAGCCTCGTCGACGTGGTGTGCCCTTTGTGCAAGATCGGGCCGTCGGGGCCCATGCCCGGGCTCAAGCAATTTCGCGTCGCCGGGCACTTCTACAGCGGGATGTACGAGTTCGATTCCAAGCTGGGCTACATCGCGCTGTCCGAGGCCCAGGCCTTTTTGCGCATGCCCGGAGAGATAACCGGCATCGACGTGCGCGTGAAGGGTCCCGACGACGCACCCCGCATCGCCGCCGCGATCCAGTCGGCGCTGGGCGTGGGCTTCGAGGTGCGCTCCTGGGAGGAATTGAACAAGGGGCTCTTCATGGCCCTGCGCCTGGAAAAGATCGCCATGTTCGTGGTGCTGACCTTCATCGCGCTGGTGGCCTCGTTCTCCATCGTGTCGACCCTCATCATGATGGCGACCGAAAAGGCGCGCGAGGTTGCCATTCTCAAGGCCATGGGGGCCGAGGACGGCGCAGTCGAGCGAGTGTTCATCGCGGAGGGGCTGTACATCGGTATCATCGGGCTCGTGTCCGGGGTGGCGACGGGCGTGGTCGGTTGCCTGCTCATCCGGCGCTACGGGTTACCCCTGCCCACCGACGTCTACTACATCACCCAGTTGCCCATCGTGATGCGCACCAGTGAAATCGCCGTGGTGGCCCTGTCGGCGCTCGCGCTGTGTTTCCTGGCCACGGTCTACCCGGCTTACCTCGCTTCGCGCATGCGGCCGGTCGACGGCCTGCGATACGAATGAAGATGTCATCGGGCGCGTTGACACAGACAGGGCCCGTCGGTACGGTGCGGAACGCGATGTCATCCTCCCCGGCGCCATCACCGAAACGCCCGACCGCTTCCAGCGGTGGAGCGCATTTGGTGGTGAGGGATCTTTGGAAGGTGTTCAACCATGGTGGCCGACGCATCGAAGTCCTCCGCGGCATCGACATGGACCTGGAGCCCGGGGCCCTGGTTTCCGTGGTCGGGGCATCGGGCGTGGGCAAATCGACGCTGTTGCACCTCCTTGGAACGCTTGACGAGCCCACGAGCGGCGCCATCTCGTTCGATGGCGTGGACGTGACATCGCTTTCGCCGAACAAGTTGGCCGGTTTTCGCAACCAGTCCATTGGTTTCGTGTTCCAGTTTCACCATCTCCTGCCCGAGTTCACCGCGCTCGAAAACGTGATGATGCCCGGTCTCATCTCCCGCTTGTCGCGCAAGGAGTGCGCGGAGAAGGCGGAGGCCATGCTGGTGCGCGTGGGACTGTTCGAGCGGTTGCAGCACCGGCCCGGCGAGCTGTCCGGCGGCGAACAGCAGCGGGTCGCGCTGGCGCGCGCGCTTTTGCTGTCTCCGCGCCTGCTCCTCGGCGATGAGCCGACCGGCAACCTCGACACCAAGACCGGGCAAGCCATGCACGACCTCTTCTTCGAGCTCAACCACGAGCTGGGCATGACCCTGCTCCTGGTCACCCACAACAACGAGCTGGCCGGTCGCGCCTATCGAAAGTTGCGCATGATCGACGGTCGGGTGGTGGAGGAAACGTGAAACGGAGTCTGCTTTCCCTCGCGGTCCTCCCCCTGTACCTTGCGTCGACGTCTTCCTTTGCCGAAGTGGATGACGACGCGGAGGAGGCCCCGCCTGCGCGTCTGCGTGCCCCCGACCTCCCGACGGCCGATGCCACCGCTCCCCATGTGGTGTTGCCCACCCTCAAGGTCGTCCGCGTCCACTTCCGAGGCAACCGCAAGGTCGAGGACGACGCGTTGCGGGTCAACCTCACCACAAAGCCCGGCGTGAACCTCAGCAAGGAGGTGTTGCAAGAGGACGTGCGCACCATCTGGCGGCTGGGCTACTTCGAGGACATCCAGGTCGAAACCGCCGAGTCCGAGGGCGGCCTGGTCGTGACTTTCGTGTTGAAGGAGAAACCGGCCATTCGCAAGATCTACGTGTCGGGACACGACGAGGTCGGTCTGACCAAGATCAACGAAGTGCTCGATCTCAAGAAGGAGCAGGTCCTCGACCTGGCCAAGCTGAAGAAGAACGTGGAGAAGATTCGCGAGCTTTACCTGCAACGCGGCTTCTACATGGCCGATGTCGAGTACGAGCTCCGTCGCGACAGCCCGGGTGAGGTGGACGTGTACTTTCGCGTGCACGAGAACAGCAAGGTGGAAATCCGCCGGGTCAACTTCACGGGCAACCAGCAGGTCACCGACGAAGAACTCCGCTCGGTGATCCTCACGCAGCCCGGTGACCTGTTCTCCGCGCTTACCTCGTCGGGCACCTACCGCGAGGACGTATTCCAGCGCGACATGCTGATGATCCAGAGCTATTACTTCGATCGCGGCTACATCAACGTGAAGGTTGGCGATCCGCGCATGGAGCTCTCCCCGGATCGGCGCTCGATGTACATCACGGTGTCCATCGAAGAAGGCCAGCAGTACCGGCTCGGCTCGCTCGACGTCAAGGGCGAGCTGCTCGACAGTCGCGAAACCTACCTGGCGCACTTGCAGGCCACCCCCGGCGAGGTGTTCAACCGCACGCAGGTCGCACAGGACGTGCAGAACATCGCCGACCTGTACAAGAACAAGGGCTACGCCTACGTCAACTCGACGCCTGAAACGCGGGTCGACGAAAAGAACCGCCTCGTCGACCTCACCTTCGACATCCAGAAGGGCCCGCTGGTCAGCTTCGAGCGCATCAACATCCGCGGCAATACCAAGACCCGGGACAAGGTCATCCGGCGCGAAATGCGCGTCTACGAGGGCGAGCAGTACAGCCAGAGCGCCCTCGACTATTCCAAGCGGCGGGTCAATTCTCTCGGCTTCTTCGACAAGGTCGAGCTCACCACCAAGCGTGGCTCCGAAGACGATACGATGGAGGTCAACGTCGATGTGGGCGAGCGGCAGACCGGCGCATTCCAGATCGGAGCGGGGTTCTCGTCGGTCGAGTCGTTCATCTTTCAGGCGCAGATTTCGCAGAACAACCTGCTCGGTCGCGGCACATCGGCGACGCTGCAGGCGCAGGTGTCGGGTCTACGCCAGCTCTACATGCTGCAATACGAGGATCCCTATTTCTTCGACACCAACTGGACATTCGGCTTCAACCTGTTCAGCCAGCAGCGCTACTACCTGGGATTCACACGCAAGTCGACCGGCGGCAGCCTCACCTAGAGCTACATGCTGGCGGACAATCTGCGCATGTTTCTCACCTACACGCTGCAGGACGTGGGCGTGGCCACCTCCGGGCGCAGTAACTTGTTCACCGGCGGGCAGCGCAGTCCCCTGCCGGCGGGATCGCTCGCCAACTTGCTCCATTCTGGCCTCCTGTCGTCTTGGCGCATTTCGGTGGCGCACGACACGCGCGATGACCGCATGTTCCCCCACCGAGGCTGGTACAACACGGCCTCCGCGGAGTTCGCCGAGCCCGCATTTTTCTCCGAGAGCCAGTTCACGCGCTACGAGGGGGCGGTGCGCTACTACTACCCGCTGTGGGGTCCGCTTACCCTCCGTCTCAAAGCCGAGGCCGGCCTGATCACCAGCCGCGACCCGCAGGGGGTGCCCATCTTCGAGCGCTACTTTACCGGCGGCATCTACGATATCCGCGGCTTCGCCCTTTATTCGCTGGGTCCCCAGATTCGCGTGCCGAGCACGCAGAATCCCGATTCCTCGCTCAAGACCTTCTCCATCGGCGGTAACCTACGCACCTTGGGCAAGGCCGAAATCGAGGTGCCCATCTTCGAGAAGATGAACATTCGCGGCGTGGTCTTCACGGATGTGGGCAATGCCTACAACTTGGAGGACCAGTACTGCCGGCTCAAGCCCGCGTGGGCCGATGTATCGGTGGATCCCTGCGTGAAGTTCTCGCTTGGCAGCTTGCGTACGAGCTGGGGTTTCGGCTTCCGCTGGTTCTCGCCCATCGGTCCGCTGCGTTTCGAGTGGGGGTTGCCCTTCCACACCCTGCCGGGCGAGGACAGCATCGTCTTCGAATTCACCATCGGCAACGAACTCTAGGGGGAACACATGACGGCGAAGATCATCGATGGCAAGGCGCTCGCGGCGAAACTGAGGTCCGTGATGGCCGACGAGGTGAAACAACTGGTGGGCCGGGGGGTACGGCCCGGGTTGGCGGTGGTGCTGGTCGGCGAGGATCCGGCGTCGCAGATTTACGTGCGTAACAAGACCAAGGCCCTGGCCGACGCTGGCTTCGCTTGCTTCGACCACCATTTGCCGGCGGACACCGCTGAAGAAAAGCTGCTAGGGCTGGTAGGCGATCTCAACGCCGACCACGCTGTGGACGGCATCCTGGTCCAGCTCCCGCTGCCCAAGCACATCGACAGCAAGCGCGTGTTGCTCAGCATCGATCCCGCCAAGGATGTAGACGGCTTCCACCCGGAGAGTCTGGGCCGGCTGCTCATAGGCGAGCCGCGCTTCATTGCCTGCACCCCCTACGGCATCATGAAGTTGATCGAGGAGGCGGGCACGACCGTGCGAGGCGCGACCGCGGTCGTGGTCGGTCGTTCCAATATCGTGGGCAAGCCGGTGTCCGTGCTGCTCACCGCCGCGGACGCGACCGTAACCGTCTGTCACTCGAAAACGAAGGACTTGCCCGGCGTGGTCGGGACCGCGGACATCCTGGTTGCCGCCATCGGCCGCCCCGAGATGATCCGCGGCTCATGGATCAAGACCGGCGCCACGGTCATCGACGTGGGAACCAATCGCTTGCCCACCGGCAAGGTGGTCGGCGACGTCGAATTCGCAGCCGCGGTGGGGCGGGCAGGGGCCATCACCCCCGTACCCGGCGGCGTGGGTCCCATGACCATCACCATGCTTCTGGCCAACACCCTCGAATCGGCCAGAAGGCGCGCCGGCTCCTAGCCGCGACGGGACCGTTCGGCAGCCCACTGGGCAGCTTCCGCCACCAGCGTGCTGGGATCGTCCGACAGGCGATCTAGAAGCTCACCGCAATCCTGATTGCCACTCGATCCCAAAGCGAGGCAGGCGTTTCGGCGCAGGCCGTGGTAGCCGATACGCCTCATCGGCGTGCCAGTCGCAAGCTCGTCGAATCGTTCTTTCGACAGGGCCGCAATCTCGATCGCGTTCTTGTGACCCAGCGGACGTGCAGCCTGTCGCGGGTCTCCGGCGGGCAGCTTGCCCTGGTTGAACGGGCAAACCTCCTGACAGGCATCGCAGCCGAAGACGCGCGACCCGAGCTTGACCGCCACCTCGATCGGGATCTGCCCGTGGTTTTCGACCGTGTGGTAGGAAAGGCAACGCCGCGCATCGACCACCCCGGGCGAGGGAAACGCCCCCGTCGGGCAGGCGCCCAGGCATTTTATGCAGTCTCCGCAAAGCCGGGGATGAGGCTGGTCGTAGGCGTCCACGGCGCGATCGAGAACCATCAAGCTGAGGGTGAACCACGAGCCATGTTCGCGGTTGATGGCGAGGCCATTCTTGCCGATGAAACCCACCCCGGCGCGCTCGGCCCAGGCCTTCTCCATCGCAGCGCCAGAGTCGACGCAGGCGTAGGTGCGTAGCGATGTATCCATGGCGAGCAGAAGCCGCCGAAGCTTGCGCATGCGATCGCGGTGGGCGTAGTGGTAGTCCCGTCCGCGCGCGTAACGCGCGATGCCCGGCGCGACCAGGGGATCGCCCTTGCCGTAGGGGATCCCGAGAACCAGTACGGTTTGCGCGCCCGGCAGGACGACCGAGGGATCCACGCGCTCGCTGACGCGTTTGCGCATGGCTGCAAGTCCCGCGGCGTATCCTCGCGCAAGCCACTCTTCGAGCGGTCGGGGGTCGAGCGCTTCCGCGCGCGCCAAGCCGACCAGTGAAAATCCACAGGCGTGGGCGGCTGCGCGAACCTCCTGTGCTGCGAGCGCCATCCGCCCAAGTTACCACGTGAATTCGTGACACATGCGGCAGCGAGAAGCGCTCGCCTGTCCAACGCGCGAATCGAAGAATCTGCTTGGCTTTCTAAGGGGGTAGGTGTGCTAGATTGCGCCGCGGATTCACACAACAGACCAGGTGATTCGCACCCCACATAGGAGCAAAACAAAGATGGCCACGAAGATCGCAATCAATGGTTTCGGACGCATCGGCAGGCTCGTATTCCGCGCTCTGGCGGACTCGCCGAAGTACAGCAAGGAACTCGAAGTCGTCGCCGTCGGCGATATCGTTCCCGCCGACAATCTCGCCTACCTGCTCAAGTACGATTCCATCCAGGGCAAGTTCAGCGGCACGGTCGAGTCGAAGAAGTCGGCTCCCGACAAGGAGCCCGACACCTTGGTGGTCAACGGCAAGGAGATCAAGGTCGTCAGCGCCAAGAGTCCCGCCGAGTTGCCGTGGAAAGCCCTGGGCGTGGACATCGTCATCGAATCGACGGGCCTTTTCACCGCCAGGGAGAAGGCGGAAGGGCACCTCACGGCCGGCGCCAAGAAGGTCGTCATTTCGGCTCCCGCGAAGAACGAGGACATCACCATCGTGCTCGGCGTGAACGACGGCAAGTACGACCCGGCCAAGCACAACGTCATCTCCAACGCGAGCTGCACCACCAACTGCCTCGTGCCGGTCGTGCACGTGCTGCTCAAGGAAGGCTTCGGGCTGGTCGAAGGTCTCATGACCACGATTCACTCCTACACCGCGACCCAGAAGACGGTGGACGGCCCCTCGAAGAAGGACTGGAAGGGCGGCCGCTCGGCAGCCATCAACATCATCCCGTCGAGCACCGGCGCCGCCAAGGCCGCGGCGCTGGCCATCCCCGAGGTCAAGGGCAAGCTCACCGGCATGTCCATGCGCGTGCCCACCCCGACCGTCTCGGTGGTCGACCTGACCTGCAAGACCGTCAAGGAGACCAGCCTGGCGGAGATCAGCGCGGCCATGAAGAAGGCCAGCGAAACCTACCTGAAGGGCATCCTTGCCTACACCACCGACCAGGTCGTCTCCAGCGACTTCATCCACGACTCCCACTCCAGCATCTTCGACGCTGGCGCCTCCATCGAGCTCAACAAGACCTTCTTCAAGCTGGTGAGCTGGTACGACAACGAGTGGGGCTACAGCAACCGCACCGTCGAGCTGGTCTCGATGATCGCCAGCAAGCTGTAGACAGAGACAGAGAGGGCGCAGAGCACCGGGGCGAGCACGCGGAAGACAAGGGACTTCGCGCTTTTACTCTCTCCCGTCGATCGCCTGAAGGGCTCCGGACAATTCCGGGGCCCTTTTTGTTGCTGGGTGCCACTTTCACGCGAAACTTTTCGGCGCACGGGGCATCGCGCAAGTGGGCCTTGATCCCCGAGGGGGCTTGGCGCAATCTCAAACATCATGACGGGTAGCCATCGAATATTTCTGGGTACGTTGTTGGGGTTTGTGTTTCTCGCCGGACTTTCTGCCGGCACGGCGATGGGGCAGGAGCAACCGGCCGATCCGGCGCTGCAAGAGGCCAAGGCTGCCTTCGAGGAAGCCCAGACGCTGTACACCAAGGACCAGTTCGCGGAAGCGGCGGCAAAGTTTCTGGTGGCCTTCGACAAGAAGCCGTTCAGCTCGTTCCTCTTCAATGCCGCTGTCGCCTACGAGAAGGGCAAGGAGCTCGACAAGGCGGTCGAGACGTTTCAGCGCTATCTCAGCGTGGACCCGCAGGCGCGCGACGCCGTCGACGTCAAGGCGCGCATCGATGCCTTGAAGGGGGTGCTCGCGCCGCCGGTTGCAGAGGCGGGCAAGCCAGCTCCCAAAGAGGCTCCGGCTCAGGTCCTTCCGGCCATCGTGACCAAGGGTCTGGTCATCATCGACTCCAAGCCCGCCGGTGCAAATGTCTACCTCGACGACCCGGCGAAGGGGGTCTTCGCGACCACGCCGTGGCAAGGCTCGCTCGAACCAAAGCCGGTCCGGCTGATCCTGGAGGCCAAGGGTTTCAAACGGGAAACCCGCGAGATCAACCCACGTTCGGACAAGATCATCGAGGTCTACATTGCGATGTCCGAGGAGCACTTCCTCGGCTGGATCGAGGTGGTTTCGAATGTCCCGGGCGCTGAAATCTTCATCGATCGGCAAGAGATCGGGGCGCTCGGTCGCACGCCGTACACCGGCCACCTCAAGCCCGGCAAGCACAAGCTGTGGCTCAAGCGGGCGGGTTACGAGACCGCGACCAAGGAGATCGACGTCGGTCCCGGCACGGCCACAACACACACTATCAACATGGAGGTTATCGCCTACGGAACCCTCAAGGCAGGCAGCAAGGCTGGCGAGGGGGGAAAGCTGTTCGTCGATGGAGCGCAAGTCTGCGTGCTTCCTTGCGAGCAGCAGCTCAAGCCGGGCGAACACGTTCTGCGAGTGGAGAAGGAAGACATGGAAGACTACGACGGCAAGCTCGCCGTCAACCGCGCCGATCTGACCTCGATGGATCTTGCCTACTCACCCGAACCGGGCCGCGGCAAGGCTTGGGTCGAGGCGGTGGCTTCCGCCGGCTTCTTCGCGGGCGGGATCGTTCTCGGGGTCAAGGGCAACAAGATCAAGGACGAGATTGCGAGCGACATCAAAGATCCGAGCAAGATGATCAGCAGCAGCGATTCGCGCAAGACCACCGGCAAGTACTACTACATCGGCGCGGATGTCTGTTTCGGGCTTGGGGTGGTGACCGCGGCCCTGGCCACCTGGAATTTTCTGAAATCGGGCCCTCCCAGCACCGCCACCTTCAAGACCACGAACACCGCCGGTCCGGTCGACAACAGGCTGGGTCTAGCGCCCATACAAGTGCCGAACGGCGCTGGTTTTGCCGCGACGGGGAGGTTCTAAGATGCGCGCTACCATGACGGTGACGTTGGCGGTGGTCGCAGGGGCCGGATTCGCGGCTTGCAACCCCAGTTCCTTCAACTCGGTTCTCGACAAGGCGCCGGTGGTGTCGTTCTCCACGGGTGGCGCAAGCACGGGTGCCATGTTCGTGCTGCCCCTGCCCACGCCTGCCGAGGCGGGGACGACGTCGGCGGCGCGCATGCTGCTCACGCGCAAGGACTCCGACTACCTGGCCATCGCGGACTTCGACATGAACGGCAAGGTGACGGTGTCACCGGCGAGCGAGGTCGAACGCGGGAACCTCGGCAACAATTCCGTGTACAGCGCGGCCGCACGCAGCAATGGAACGATTCTGCTCGGAACGCCTCGTGCCGGCGGGGGAACGCAGCCGGGCGGACAGGTGAGCTTGCTGATTCCGACCCCGGCGGCAGCGGGCGGATACAATCTCCAGTTTCAGCCAGGCTTTACCGGCAGCAACAACAGCCTGACCCGGGTGGGCATTTCCGTCGCGGTGGGCAATTTGACGGGGGCGAATTCGGAGGACTTCGTGGTGGTGGGGGACCATACCCTTCATCTGCTGGGCGGCTCGGACGTGAAGAATCCTATCGCCGCCATCGACGGAACGTGTCCTGCCGTCCAGCTCGCCAGCGCCGTCGATGTGCTGGGCTTCCGACCGGTTGCGGTGGGCGACGTGTTGACCGGCGGTTTCGAGGAGATCGTGCTGAGCGGCGAGGGCAAAGTCGTGTTGGTTCGATGGAACGCAACGACCGTTCTGCAATGCCAGGCGCTTCCCGTGCCAACCAGCTCCCCCTACTTCGGCAGCTCGTTGGCGGTGGGGGACTTCGACGGCGATGGTCTTGCCGATCTCGCGGTGGGATCGCCACCGGACAAGGTCTACGTGTACTCCGGCCCTCTCGACAGCGTGACCGCGCCTTCGATGGAAATCACCAACGCCAGCACAACGCTTTTTGGGCAGAGGGTTTCCGCCTACGGGTTCCCCAAGCAGCTTGGCGCCCAGCTGATGGTTTCGGATCCTGGCGCGGCGGTTGGCGACCGGGCAGGGGCGGGGAAGGTCTACCTTTTCAACCTCGTGGGCCTCAAGGTTCCCGGCGTCACTACACAGCTGACGAACGCCAACGCGGCGGCCGTGTATTTCGACTCGAACGGGGACGCAGAGCCGGGAAAGCTCGGCGACAACCTTGGCGGCTTGATGTTCAATTCCGGGCTCTGCTCGCCAGGAGCCGCGATTGCCCTCGTGCCATGGGCGTCCAACAATACCGACACCCTGACCTTCTTCGGGGGCGCAGGCAGCGCGGCGGACCCACGCTGCTTCACAACAACCCCGTAGGACAGCCGGGCTGCAGGCGGCTATTCGCCGCGCACGGCCTGCACCAAGGCCTCCACGCTCGTGATGGGCGTCTCGGGGTAGATTCCGTGGCCAAGGTTGAAGATGTGTCCGCGGCCGCCGCCCTCGGCCTTGACCTTGGCGACCTGCTGACGCAAGCGATCGATAGGCCCGAGAAGAAGGGCGGGATCCAGGTTCCCTTGCACGGCGGCGTTTTCGGCTCCGCCCGCGCGCAGTCGCTCGCGCGCCTGGCCGAGGGGGAGACGCCAGTCGATGCTGTAGACGTCCGCGCCCACCTTTGCGATGCGGTCGAGCAGGGTGGTTGCCCCGTTGGGGAAGTAGATCACTGGAACGCCCGTGGCCTTGACCGCCGCGATGAGCGCCCGGGTCGGCTCGCACACGAATTCGTCCCATTCCTCGGGGGAAACCACCCCGATCCACGAATCGAAGATCTGGATGGCCTTTGCGCCGGCCGCAACCTGGGCCAGCAGATAGGCGCGCGTGGCGGCCTGGATCATGCCGAGTAGCTGGTGCGCGGTCTCGGGCTCACGGTGCAACAGCTTCTTGGTTTCGATGAAGTTCTTGCCCGTCTTGCCCTCGATGGCATAGGTCGCCGCGGTGAAAGGCGCGCCCGCGAAGCCGATCAGGGGCGTGTCGCCGAGCTGGTCCCCAAGCAGCCGGATGGTTTCGCAGACGAAGGGCGTGCTTTCCCACGGATCGAAGACGCGCATGCGCTTCAGATCACGCATGCCGCGCACCGGGGCGGGCAGGTTGGGACCAAGCTCGGTGAAGACTACATCGAGGCCCATGGCCTCGAGCGGGATGAGCAAGTCCGAGAACAGGATGGCGGCGTCGAATCCGAAGCGGCGGATGGGTTGCAGCGTTACCTCTGCGGCCAGGGCAGGCGTCTTGCAAAGTTCGAGGAAGCTCACGTGGCCGCGTATCTCGCGATACTCGGGCAGGTAGCGGCCAGCCTGGCGCATAAGCCAAAGGGGAGGGCGGGAGGTAGCCTGTCCGCGACACGCAGCTAGGAAGAGGGAGTCCATGTCCCCCTTCTACCTCGGCTGCAGGGAACTTTCGACTGACGACTCGGTGGTTCGTGCGCGCGTCAGGACTCGGCGGGCTTGCCGCAAACCGAGCAACGGTTGTCGCCGCGGATGACGCCGATGCACGCATCATCGCTGCACAGCCGGCGGCTGGGGTCGAAGGTCGGGCCAGATTCGTCAGCCTGGCCAGGAACGACCTCCTCCTGGTCTTCGGCCAAGATGGCATCCCTCGACGGATCGTCCGACGCTTCGTCCGGTGTTTCGGGCTCTCCCGAGGCGCCGCCTGGACCAGCCACACCACACACATTGCACTTGCCATCACCCCCGAGAATGCCGATGCAGCTTCCGTCGGGGCAGAGACGCCGTTTGGGATTGAACTTCGATTCTGCTTCGTCGTGGGTTGCCATGCTCAGGTGCCCGTCTTTTCCGTGTCTTGAAATCGGTTCAGGGAATGATTGTGCGATGAAGTCGAAATTCGCTCAAATTCTGCCTACTCCAACCGTCCCACCCGGGTCCGCAGGTCGGTGACCATGTTGGTCGGGAGCAGAGGGACCATCTTCTTCAGTATCTCCCCCCGCAGGAGGGTCACGTGATGGGCGATGGAAGAGCTGGAAACGCGAACGTACAGGGTGCCGTCACGCAGAGCATCCGGGCGCGTGTGCTTGCGCAGGAACTCCCCGCCGATTTCGGCGTAGACGGAAAAGACCCGCTCCTCGCAGCTGCGCCTTTCCCCGCCAATGCTGGCGACCACTGCGGACACCAGCGCCGAAGCATGCTCGGGCTCGCCCTTGCGGCGGCGGGGACGGGATGCCGTTTTCACGGTCGGAACGTATACCCTGTGTTCTGTCATTGGCAAGCACCACGGCGAAGCGCTACTGTCCGCACATGCCGCTCGACTTCATTGCGACCGAGGCTGCGCCCAAGGCCATTGGACCGTATTCCCAGGCCGTTTCCGTTCCCGCCGGCCGGCTGATCTTCTGTTCCGGCCAGATCCCCATCGATCCTCAATCCGGCGACCTGGTCGGGGCAGGGGACATCCGCCAGGAAACCCATCGCGTGATGAAGAATCTCGAAGCGGTTCTGCGAGCGGCCGGCACATCCCTCGCAGGCGTGGTCAAGACCACGATCTATCTCGTGGACATGGGCAACTTCTCCGCAGTCAACGAGATCTACGGCGGCTACTTTTCGGCCAGCCCACCGGCACGGGCCACGGTCGCCGTCGCCGCTTTACCGCGTGGGGCACAGGTCGAGATTGACGCCATTGCGCTGGCGGATTGAACCGTGGCCTCTGCCAACACCAGCCTGGCCGCGCTGGGTCTAGACAGCCTTGACGATCTTGTCCGAGCGCAGGCAACGGGTGCAAACCCGCAAGTGCTTGCGCGTGGTTCCGACCAAGATGTGGACCCGCTGAAGGTTGGGTCGCTGGATGCTCTTGGTCTTGATGTTCGAGTGGCTAACTCGGTTGGCCACCTGTCGTCGCTTGCCACAAATTTCACACTGCGCTGGCATGGGTTCTCCGAAGGGGGCTAGCATTAGCACCTGTTGATGCTCTCCGCAAGCGCGCATTCCAAGGTAGTCGTCGCCATTGCCATTTCGGGCATGTGCCTGGGTTGGGGGTGCAAGTGCGGCCGCGATGCCGGAAAATCCCGCGGATCTCGCCAGAATGCGAGCGGCCGGGCGGGTTCCACCTCGCTTCGGCCTTCGGTGAATTTCGAGGGGGTTGTCCAGGACCGCAAGGGCGTCCCCCTGCCCGACGTCCTCGTCATCGCCTGGCCCAAGGGCAAGCGAGGCGAGGCCGTGGCCCAAGCGCGATCGGGGCAGGACGGCCGCTTCCTGCTGTCCGGACTGTGGCCAGGTCGTTGGAAGCTGCTCGTGGAGGCGGGAGGACTTGGCACGCTCGCGACCGAGCGCCAGGTCCCCGAGGATGGTCAGGCCGTGCTGGCGCTGGAGGGCGAAAGCCGCACCCTTACCGGCATCGTCACCGATGGCACGGGCAGACCGCAACCTGATGCCCAGGTGATCCTGGGTGGCGCTGGGTTACGCTGGACGCGCAAGGCCAAGAGTGACGTGAACGGGATCTTCGCGATTGATGGCCTCGGTGCGGGCAAATTCACCCTGCGAGCGACCCTCGGCAAGCGAATTTCTGCAGCCGCCGTGGTCCTGCTTGCAGAGACCATCCTGCGGCTGCCACACGTGCGCCTGTCGCTGCAGCCCGGCGTGTTCATCGAGGGCAAGGTTGTCGATGACACGGGCACGCCCCTGGCTGACGCCACGGTGGATGTCATGGCGATGCCTTCCGACGACCTGCCGGTCTCGGGGCAGTCCGGGCCGGACGGCCGTTTCCGGCTCGGGCCAATTGCCCAGGGCAAGCACCAGGTATTGGCGAGACTCGACGACTACGTTCTCCTCGACGCCCCCGAGCCGCAACTCGGAGCACGCAGCAGGGAGTCGTTCGAACTCCGGATGGCGCGACCCGCGAGGGTCGGGGGCCGCCTGCTCGACGAATCCGGGCAGCCAATGGCTGGGGTTCAGGTCTCTGCCATCTGCCTCATCGGCGGCCGGGACGACCTCGTGGTCATACCCGGGGCCCTGCCGCCCGCCGCCGAGGCCGCCGAGCTGCCGGTGGGCAGGCTGCTTCGGCCAGGCGGGGTCCGTTCGAGCCCGACGGACAAGGACGGAAACTTCAGCATCACGGGCCTCTCGCCGGGGCGCACCCGCGTCGAGATCCTTCACCCCGACAAGCTGCCGTTTCGACGTGAGCCCCTCTTGCTGGCCCCCGGCGACGTGCGCGACATGGGCGACTTGACCATGGTGACCGGATCGACCGTAACCGGGAAGGTCCTCGACGACGAAGGGCGCGCGTGCGAGGGCGCCCTGGTCGAGGCCAGGCTCGCCGGCAGGTCGGCACGCCCAATCGTGCGATCGAGAACCGAGGCCAACGGCGAGTTCTTCCTGCGCGTCCCACTCGGGGACTACAGGCTCACCGCGCAGACGGAGAAATTGGTGTCGTCTTCTCCACACGCCGTCCGCGTGCAGGCCAACGTGCCCACACAACCCTGCGAGCTAAGGCTCGCCCCTCGCGGCACGCTACGGCGATGACACCTTGACGTCATCGAACACGGCCAGGGTTTCGCCGTAGATGCCCACTCCGGCGGTCCCCAGGGCACTCGCGAGGGCTCCGTCGACGTCATGCGCGGTCACGAGCAGGGTGCCGTCGAGGTAGCCTTCCACGGCGACGTCCTCCTTCGGCCCGGACACCTTGATCTTGAGTACGTGCCATTCGTTCTCGCCCACGGCCACGTCAACGACCGGACCGAAGCCACTCGAATTCCGCCGCAACCCTAGTTTACCGTCGCCGCGCAGGCTGACGGCGTAGAAATGCCCCGAATCTTGGTAGCGGGCATATGCCTCCGCGCGATTGGCGCTCGAGGCCTGGCCGAAGGAGGTGACGCGCACACGAACCTCGAGGGTCATATCTTGCCATGCGCCCCCGGCAACGTAGGCCCCGCTGGCGGCAGGACCTGCCGGCGCGAATACCTGGTTCGGTTGGGCTGCATACGGATCGTCGGTAACCGCCCAGGTTTCACTGGTCGACATCCATCCGACCGCGCCATCCTCGAAGTCGGCGCAGAAGACAAGGTCCTGTGCGGCACAGTCGTCGCCGGCTTCGTCCAGGGAACCGCCCTCCGTGCTGGTCCTCTCGGCGAGGGCGTCAACGGGCGAAGGGGCATCGGCACTATCCTTGGCGAGGCTTGCGTCCGGCCCGGCGTTCGGGGCGTCGCGCGTGTCCTTGGCGGTGGAGAGCCCATCCGTGGGCGAGGCATCAGGGACCGGAGCCTCGTCGTGGGACATGGTGTCGCTTGCTGCATCTTCTCCTTGCGGTGAGGTGATGGCCGGCCCCGGGTCGGGTGTACGCGTCACCACATCCGCTTCGCCAAGGTCGCAACCGAAGCAGGCGATCAGAGCCAATAGCCCGCCGGCGGTCAACCGTTCAGACACGGAGCACGTCACTCTTCGGAGCATCGACATGGCTCATCAAGACCCGCAATACGAGACTATAGCTCCCGCGAGGGTCCGTTCAAATCCTCTCGCGGCTGCGACGGAGCGCGAACCCGACGAGGAACAGAGCAACCGCAGCGCAGAACAAATCTGGCCACGGCGTCCGGGCAGGAGAGCCCGATGCCACGATGCACCCGCCATCCGAGGGGGATGGACAGACCTCGTGAGCGTGGGGATAGATCTCGCAAACGCCTTGCTCGTCATCCGGCGAAAGGGATCGTCTTTCGGTGTCGGTGAGCACGACGGACGGGTACATGGTCGCCTGGGCCACGGCATCGGGCAGCTCCGGATTGTTGTAGCAGTCGACCTCGGGCGCCCCGGTGTTGTCGACGCCCCGGGGCGATCCATCGTTGGTGGTGAAGCAGTTGTGATCCAAGCCGAGGACGTGACCGAGCTCGTGGGTCAGTGCATTCTGAAAATCCGCGGTGTTCGAAATCGCGAGCGCGGGTTGCACCACCAGGTCGCCCCACGTGTAATTCACGGCGTTGAACTCGATGTCCGCGTCGAGGATTTCCCCGGTGTTCTTGTTCTTGAAGATCGAGGTCAAGGCGAGAGCGCTCGCCGGATAGCAGTCGGGCACGACAATCCCGGCATCGTCGATGCGCGGCGGATCCCGGCACCACGTCTCCTGGCGAAAGACGATCACGTTCTTGCTGTCGTAGCCAACCTGGGCGGATGCCGCCGGTTCCGAGACGATGCTCAGCCGGATGTCCGTGCACGCGACCTCGGCGAAGCTCCAGGCACCGGCCGCCGCCATGCCCGCCGCGAACAGGCCCGCCGTGGACAGCACTGGAGGTGGCGAGCCGGTGTAGAGGTGCATGGGCACGCAGGGGTTGCTCCAGGCGACGGGGGCGCCGGTGCTCGTCAGTTCGCGAACGTAAGCCTTCGCGTTGCCGGAGGAAAGCCCCAGCAGACCGAGCAGGAACGCATGGGTCAGGCGCCGATGCATGCCTACCTGCCGACCATGCGCAGGATCCGGGCACGCAAGCCGTCGAGATCGTCGACGCGCTCCGGGCCGACGGCGTGAAGCTTGCCCCCTGCAACCACGTTGACCACTTCGGAGCGATCGGCGGGATCGACCAGCCAGCGATGGCTGGCGCCGTCCCTACGCAGGTTGCGCTTGCCCTGGGACATGCCCACGACCTGGGAGTGTCGCAGGAAGAGTAGCGACCGCTCGCCCACCCTGAACGTGGGCATGCCGTGAACGGTCATCTCGATTTCTCCTACCGTGCCCCCCAGCTGCCGGATGGAGATGCGCCCGCTGTCGGGAGAGGCTCCTTTCCAGCTCTCGCGAATTCCCATCTCGACCGTGGTGTGGATGACCCGATGGGATTCGTCCCAGGCGGATTGCACCGTCACAACATCAGCCACCACCACCTGATCCGCGGCCGCGACAAGCTCGTCCAGAGCCAGCGCTCGCACCAGGGAGGCCATCGCCGGCAAGGAGGCGATGGGGAGGGTAGCAGCAACGACGGCAAGCCAAATCCGAGATGGCCGTCTCGACATGCGGCAAGGTTACCACTAGCGCGGGACGAGTTCGCGCAGATCGAGCTTGCTGGACCGTGCAGCTGTCAGGTCGGCCGCCGACAGACGACCGTGGCGTTTCATCATGCCCAGCAGATCGTACAAGCGCTGCTGCCATCCTTCGTCCACCTTGCCGTCGCGGAAACGCCGGGCCAGGGCGCGCGGGTTGGGCGTCAGAGCCGCGAGGTGAGCAGATTCCAGCGGAGTGAGCGCCGCCACATCTTTGCCGAAGTATGCACGCGCCGCCTGCTTGATCCCCCGGATGCCCGGACCCAGCTCGATGACGTTGAGATACATTTCAAGGACGCGTTCCTTACTGACCAGCTTCTGCAACCGCCAGGTCAGCACCGCCTCCTCCAGCTTGCGCGCCAGGGTCCGCCGCTGGGTAAGAAACAGGTTCTTGGCGAGCTGCTGCGTGATGGTGCTGGCGCCGCGCTGGAATGAGCGGTTCTCCAGATCCTGGGCCAGGGCGCGGCGGATCATGTCCAGGTCGAATCCGTGGTGGTGGAAGAACTTGCTGTCTTCGGAGGTCAAGAAGGCGCCGGTCAGGTGCATCGGCATGTTCGCCAGTGGCACGAAGTCGGGATGAAAGGGACCGAGGGGCAAATCCGTCGCGGAACGCACGGGGGCCGTGCTCTGGAGCAGAAGTGGAAGCAGGTTGGCGAACGCTGCGGTTTCCTTCCTCACCCGGCAGATAGGAGTGACCGCCACGTCCAGCTTCATGTCTTCCCAGTCGGCGGCGTCGAACTCCAAGGCGGTGGTGAAGCCAAGTCTGCCGTCGACATCCAGGCCGGAAAGTACCTTCTTCACCGGCGCGGCCTGTCCTGCGAGCAGGGCCGCGCAAGACAGGGGAGCGTGTCGAGGCGTGCCCAATTCCAGCGAACCTCGTGGCGTGCGCGAGATCTCCAGCCAACCTCGAATAAGAAGAGTCGCCGCCAACAGTTTGATGCTCCCGCTGGCGACATCGATGCGTCCCGTGGCTAGATCGGCGCTGCCACGCAACGACAGCGACCCTGCTTGATCGCGCCAGGGTACCGTGTCCACCGCCGGGTGAAGTAGATCCACCCCGCGCGCTTTCGCCTCAAGCGAGAACTCGGCTTGTAGGCTCGCGCGGTCTACGGAGGTCGAGGCGTGCAATGTCGCCTTCGCATTCTCCAGGCCGACCAAACGTTGCGTCAGGAGTGCGCCGAGCGGCCTCAGCTCGACGTCGTCGGCGTCCACCTTCAACTCCAACGTCTTGACATTGGAGTGCGCGGCGACAACCACCCTCGTGCGGGGGGAATCTCCCGTACCCAATTCGAAGGTAACCTCGGAACCACGCACGGCTGCAACCAGGTCCAGGCCGGCGAGGAAAGTCCCTCCCCCCGCGACGTCAAGGCTGACGTCGCCCTTGCTGGCCAAGGTTAGTCGCTCGCGAGAGTAGTCAAGCGTCATATCTGCGAGCCGAAGGGATCCTAAATTCTGCGCATCGATGACCGCGTGATGGAGCGTGGCTTGCAGCTTGCCGTCGGGATCCCGTTGAAAATCGACTTGCGGCACGCGAAAGGCGAAGGGCGGGGCGTGGGGTAGGGCGACGCTGCCATGCAGCCGAACCCGGGTTGCGCGAATGAGGGGCGGCAACGTCCGCGAGCCGCTCGTGACCGCTGGGTCCCCGCGCTTCTTGCGACCTCGCACTCCGCGCAGGTTGTCACCGGCGCTGGTTCCCAAGTACTCGATGTCGAGTCCATCGATGGCGATCTCGGAAGGAGACCAGAATCCACCGGGCCCCCCAAGCCGCAGAGTGACTCGGTCGGCGCGGGCCAGCGTTTGCGACTCGAATGGAGGAGCCCCGGCAATCCGAACGTCGTGGGCGACAAGATCTAGGCGAAGGGTGAGCGAGACCGACCCGATGGTCGCACGGTGGCCGGTGATCCGTTCGAAACGCCGCTCGACCATGGCAGGTGCCTTCCACCGCCAAAACAAGGCCGAGCCACCTAGCCCGAGAAGGAAGGCAAGCGCCAGGAGAATGATGAGGCGGCGTCGAGGGGACAAGCCCATGCATCCTAGCCCGAAGCGGCCCCGGCTTCACCTGCGCTCGCGGTTTCGCCCGCCAATGCTAATGCGCTTCGGGGACGGCGCTCGCGCGACGATCCGGCCCCTCGAACACGACTTGCGTCGCTCGACGGTTGTTCCTCCGTCCGTGCGCACGCAGGCGGGCGCCGCCCAGAATGTCCTCGATGAAGTCGCGAAATTCGAGTCCCGCCTGTCCAGCGATGAGGGGCAAGGGGCTCGTGGGCAGCAGCAGTGGCGAGGCGTCGATGTCCACGATGGTTTCGTTGAGGCGCTCGCTCACCAGCATCTCGACACAGGCAGGCCCCTCGCAGCCCAGAGCATCGTAGGCCTGGGCGGCGAGTCGCAACACGGAATCGTGCCGTTCGCGGGAAAGACGTATGGGCGAGCACACCTCGTGGCCGCGGGCGCCGACCGACCGAAGTCCGGCCCACGAACCCGCGCGCGGGACTTCGACCATGCCCAGGGCGCATCCGTCCAGGATTCCCACGGTGACGGGCCGGCCCTGCACGAACCGTTCAACCAGGGCGCAATCCTCGAGACGGAACACGTCTTCGAGTGCGGCTTCCAGCTCCATCTCGTCGCGCGCCAAGGTGCCTCCCCAGAGCAGGGAGGCACTCACCGGACGAACCACGACGGGGAAGCCGAAGGCTCCGTGCACGTCGGCCACGCTTCCCTCGTGGTTGCTGCGCAGAACGTAGCCCGGCGCGACCGGGAGGTTGAAGAGGCGGAGAACGTCTTTGGCCTTGGCCCGATTCATGGCCAAGCCGCAAGCGAGCACCCCGGAACCGGTGTAGGGAATGCCTTGAAGCTCGAGCAAACCTTGCAAACAACCGTCGGCGCTGTAGCGACCGCGCACGGCCAGGAAGGCAACATCAACCTTGGTCTGGCGGAGGGCCACGTCGATGTCGCGGTCCACGAACATGGCACAGGTCTCGTGGCCCATCTGACGAAGGGCAGTGGTGACAGCTTCGCCGGCGCGGATCGAGGCATCGCGCTCGACCGACAGGCCGCCCAGGAGAACACCGATCTTGCGGCTAGAGGTCATCCACCATCGGTACCTTCCATCGGAGCCAGCGTCAAAAAAACGCAACAAATGCACCTCACCGCCAACAGGCGCCCCACGATGCCGTGGTTTGTGGTAAAGAGACAGCCTCTATGACATTCCTCGAAGCGGCGCTGGAGATCCTGAAGCGCGAGCGGAAGCCCCTTCACTTCAAGGAGCTGACCGAAAAAGCCATGGAGCGAAAGCTCCTGACCTTCGTGGGGCGAACCCCGGAGGTCACCATGCAAACCCAGCTCACCAGCGCGGTGAAGAAGGCCCCTGGCGCACCCTTCGTGCGGGTCAAGCCAGGTGTCTTCGGTCTTCTGCGCTACCCCGAAGGTGAACCCGAGCCCGAAAAGCCGGCGGAGATGCCGGCGGCCGAGGACAAGCCTGCGGAGGCGACTGGCGAGGCGAGGAGCCGCCGCCGGCGCAGGGGAGGCCGCGGCCGGCACAGGGATCGTCGCGGTACCGAGGGATCGAATTCCGACGGGGCCAAAGATCCGGCGAGGGAAGTACCTGCCGGTGCCCGGGAGGGCGAGCACGATCGTGGAGCAAGTTTGGACGACGCGGAGGGAGCCGAGGAGCCGAATATCGACTCACTGTCAGCCGAGGCGAGGGCGGCCGCTCTCGCCGAAACCGGAGTTCTCGAGGGCGACGGGGAGGATGACGGCGCCGACCAGGACGTTGATAGTGGATCGGAGGAAGCCTCCGACGGTGGCGTGGATGTTGTGATCGACGACGATTCCGCAGACGACGAGAGCCATCCGAGGGGCCTCGCCGACCAGCAAGCCGGACGCGCGGCACGGGCGGGGGAATCCCTGCGCGGCGAGGGGGATACCACTCCCTCGCCCGTGGTCGAACCAACACCTTCGTCGTCGGGAGCCGCGCCTGAAGGTGGTACGTCGGGTGGACGCAAGGTCATGTCGCCGGTGGACGCTGCGATCGAAATTCTGAAGGGGCAATCTCCGGGCCGCGGCGTACATGTCCGTCAGATTGCTGACAGCGCCGTTCGAAAGCGGCTCATTCACGGCGAGCCGAACGAGGCGTGGCGAGTCATGCGGGCGGCGCTCTCGTCCGAGGCCAAGGAGCGTCTGCGCGCCGGTGTTAGACCGCGCATCAAGTCTGCCGGAAGTGGGCTCTACGCCTTGTCGAGGCGCGTGCCCGACGCCGATTTGGAAAAGGCCGAATTCGTATTCGGCGAGGCACGCCGAGCTTTGCGCGAGCGCACCCTGGCCGCGCTCGAACAGCGATTGGGCGAGTTGGCCTCGTCCTCGTTCGAGGCCATCGCGCGCGTTCTGCTGCAACGGGAAGGATTCGGACCCGCTACGTTCGTCAAGCGAGTCGAGGGGACGGTTTACGTGGAAGCCTTGCGCGGCCGAGGATTTCGCCCTTCTCGCTGTCTCATCGCCCTGCGGCCGGGCATGACCGCCGCCGGCCGAAGGGCCCTCGGCGAGCTTCGTGCGGGAATTCGCGCGCGCAGCCAGGACGAGGGCGTCTTGTTGCTCGCTGGCAGACTTTCCGACGAAGCCATCGCTGAATGGAAGCAGTCAGGCCAGCCCATCGAGGTCGTCGACGGTCCTGCCCTGGCCGAGACTTGTGTGCGTCACGGCATTGGCGTGCTCAGCGCGAGCGTGGTGGTGGATCTGGTCGACGCGGACTTCTTCGCCGAGCTTTCCGAGGGTTAGCCTGAACCGGCCGGCCGCGGTCTTCAATCATCAGAAGCGACGACACGCCGAGAAGTGGCATTGAGCCAGGCATCGACCGAACCGCGGGTTGTCGAGTGGGCCTGGTTGGGCAGGGTGCCCTACCTGCGGGCTCTCGAGTTGCAGGAGAGAACCCGTGATGGCGTGGCGGAGGGAAGCGCCAGGGAAACTTTGCTCCTGCTGGAACACGAACCGGTGATCACGCTGGGCAAGCGCGCCAGTACTGCCCACGTGCTTGCGTCTCCACAAGAGCTGGAGAACGCTGGCATCCAAGTCTGGGCGACCTCCCGCGGAGGCGACGTTACCTTTCACGGCCCAGGCCAGCTGATTGGCTACCCCATCGTGCGGTTGCCTCGTGGCATCAAGGCCCACGTCGCTGCCATGGCGGGTGGAATCGTCACCTTGCTCGCGGAACTGGGCATCGCGTCCGAATGGCGTGAGTCGCAGCCAGGGATCTGGGTAGGAAGAGACAAGATCTGTGCACTCGGCGTTCACGTGCACAGGCGCGTTGCCATGCACGGCTTCGCGCTCAACGCAGCCGTCGATCTGACCGCATTCCGCCACATCGTGCCTTGCGGTTTGTCGAACGCGGGCGTGACTTCCATTGCCCGGTTGCTGGGGCGCGCGCCTGCGCTGGAGATTCTGGCGGTGCATGCGGCCCGCGTTCTGGGTGAAGCGTTCCAAGTGCGCATGGTCCAGGTTCCGTCCCCCGCTTCTCGATTGCAAATCGCAATCGGTGATCTGTAAGATACAATCATCATCGTGAAGGTACGGAGCAGGCCGCGCATCGTAGTCATCTACAATCGCGACTTCGAGGGAGCCGAAGCGGATCCTGAGAACAAGGCGCGTGAGGACGTAAAGAACGTCGTGGACGATGTCCTTCGCGTCCTCGGAGCCAACGGTTTCGAGACCTGCGGGGTGGGTATCACCAATGACATCCCCGCGGTGATGCGCTCGCTGGTTGCGTTCAAGCCGAACGCGGTCTTCAACCTGTGCGAGTCGATTCTCGGCGACAGTCGATTCGAAGCCCTCATGCCGCTCCATATGGATCTGGCCGGCATTCCCTACACCGGCTCGTGCCCGTTCGGGCTTTCGCTCGCCCTGCGCAAAGAGAAGGTCAAGGACATCCTGCGAGGCTGCGGCGTTCCTGTACCGCGCGGCGGATTGGTCAAGTCGGTCGGCGAGTGTGCGACCCTCGGTCTTGCGCTGCCGGCGATCGTCAAGCCCGCGCGCGAAGATGCTTCGGTCGGCATTTGCAGCGCCTCGGTGGTGACCAGCGCCGAGTCGCTCCGCCAAAGGGTGGCGCATGTGATCGAGACCTACCGGCAACCGGCCCTGGTCGAAGAATACATCGATGGCCGTGAGATTTATGTCTCGGTCCTTGAGCGAGTGGGCCAGGAACCCCAAGTCTTCCCCTTCTTCGAGATCGATTTCTCCGACATGCCGGCCGACCGCCCGAACATCGTGTCCTTCGAGGGCAAATGGGTCGAGGAATCCCTGGAATACAAGGGCACACGGCCGGTTCGCTGCGAGGGTCTTTCTCCCGAGCTGCAAACCGCCATCACGGGCACCGCGCTCGACGCTTTTCATGCCGTCGGTCTGCGCGACTATGCCCGCATCGATATACGCCTGTCGAAAGACGGGATTCCGTATGTCATCGACGTCAATCCGAATTGCGATCTTTCGGATCTCGCCGGCGGGTACTCGCGTGCCGCGAAAGCCGCCGGTCTGTCTTACAAGGAATTGATACTTCGCATCGCGGGGTTAGCACTGTCACGGCAGCCTCAGGCAATCCGGATTGCCCCAATGGCCTCGACCCATAACGACGGGGGCGGGCGGCAAAAGGCGACGGATGTGCGCGGCAAGGAGCGCTCGCCCGCGGCTCGTGGCGGTGCCTACACGGTCTGAGGGACGGGCGCGGCCGTGCACGGGTCATGATGAGTGGTCGCCGGGGTTCAGCATACCTGGCCACCCTCGTGACCATTGGTTGTGCTTTTGTGCCGGCCTGCAAGCGGAATCGACCGTCGGGTTCGCCGCCAGCCGAAGAGCCTCCCTGCCTCGGTTCGGTCGCCGTCAAGCCGATTCCCAAGGTCGATTTTCGTGGCCAGGAGATCAAGCTGGACGAGGAACGGGTCGCCGCAAGCGTGAAGAACGTGCTCGACAATGCGCACATCTTCTCCGAAGCCAAGCCGAAGCGCGCAGTGGTTACCCCCAGCGTGGAGATCGTTCCGTTCACCGAAGGCAGCGCGGACGCGCTTGAAATCGGCGTGAAGTTTCGGCTGCGCATGACGATTCGGCCGGAAGGCGGGGCGCCGGCAAGATACGGCGAGGACGCCGCGGCGCTCGGCCAAGCACCGTTTCAGACGCGTGATGCCGCCGAGGCGAAAGCGGCCTTCCAGCGGTTGGCCCAACGCACCGCCCAGGATCTCGTCCGGACCTACGTCGCCCGCCAGAAATTATGGTCTGGGGACACCCATGCGATTGCAGCGGCTTTGGCTTCCGCGGACGACGACGTGCGCGTGGAGGCGCTGCGAGTCATCGGGGCACGCAAGCTTCGCGAGCACGTCCCCGCGGTTCTGCGCCTGCTTGTGGACGATGACGAGGGCGTGCGCGACGCGGCCCTGGGGTCACTGGTCGCTCTGCGTGAACGCGGCGCCGTCAAAGCTCTCGCCGAGTCCCGCCAGATGCGCGATGCCCGGGAAATGCGCAAGGTGCTCGATGCGATCGCAACACTGGGCGGCACGGAGGCTCGCGACTATCTGGCCTTCGTGGCAGCGACTCACGACGACGAGGAGATCCGCACCATGGCGAATCAGGCCTTGGAGCGGCTCACGAGGCACGCCGGGAGCTTTCGGCCAACCAAATAGGCGTATTGCAAAATATGTAATGAATTCGTACAATACTGATATTGGCAACGGTCAATAAAGTTGGCACCCGGGAAAGCGGTGGGAAGCGACAGGAGATCTTCGCCGGGCGCTACGTGTTGCTTACCAAGCTGGCTGCCGGGCCGGGAGGCGAGGTCTTCCTCGTCGAAGACAAGACGCAAAGCAAACGCTGCGCGCTGAAACTTCTGCCCGATCATTTTTCGGCCCAGCACCTACGCGGAGAGTTCGCACGGCTGACGGAGCTTTCTCACCCGAATATCGTGCGCGTGCTCGACGCGGGAGTCTTGACCGGTGGTGTGGCGATGGGGCACGCCTTTCTCGTCACGGAATACCTGGCCGGGACGACCCTGGCAGAGTCTCTTCCCCTCGGATCGCCCGAGGCTCGTTTCAGCCGGTTCTCGCAGGCCGCGGAAGCTCTCGCGGATGCTCTCGCCTATTTGCATGGCCGATCGATTCTCCACGGCGATGTCAGCCCGGCCAACATTCGTTGCGACGAGGCCGGAAGGCCCGTTCTCATCGATTTCGGTTTTGCCGAGAATCTTTCACCGACCGAAGCCCTCGGACGGAGGGGAGTCACGGGCACGTTGGGCTTCATCGCGCCCGAGGCTTTGCTCGGGGAACGAAGTCCATCCGGGGATCTCTTCGCGCTGGGAGCCACATTGTACGATGCCTGGGCGGGAACGCCGCCATTCGGACTCGGTGTCGAAGCGGTCCGACGCGCGTGGCAAGGGCCTCCTCCAGCGCCATCCTCGTTCCATCCGGGACTACCGCCAGCCTGGGACCACCTTCTGCTTCGCTTGCTGGCGGCCGCAGTGGAAGATCGCCCGCGCAGCGCGCGTGAGACGCTCCAGGAGATCCGTCGCGAGATGCCCGGCCGTCCGGTTGCCGTGGAGGCCGATCTCGTTGCTCCGTTCCCCGCGGGCGATCCCTTCGCGGGGATGCTGGTCGGACGATCCGAGGAGGAGAAGGTCCTGCGCCGTCACCTCGAACAGGTGGCGCAGAGTGCGGCCACCACCAGCGTCGTCTGTGTCGTGGGGACACCTGGGTCAGGCAGGCACGCTCTGATACGCCGAGCGGTGCGCGAGGCGCGCATCTCGGTCCTCTCGCAAACTCTCGGCGCCTTCGACATCGAGGAGGGGGAGTGCTCGGATCTCCTGGCTCGCGCTGGCCTGAGCGTTTCCGAGCAAGGCTCGTCCACCTCTTCCGAGCCTGTGGGCAAGGCGCGGGAAAACCTGGCTGCTCTCATCGCGGTGTTGGAGCAGCGATCCGCATCCCGGCCGCTGTGCCTGGCCTTGGCCGGCTCGCCCGAAGACGAGATGCTGGCGTCGGCGGTGGCGAGCAATCCTGCAAATGGGCGGTTGCTCGTGCTTGTACCCTGCGCTCGCGCGCTGGAGGGAACGGGAAGCGTGGAGATAAAACTCGCTCCTCTGTCCCGCTCAGCCATCGCCGAGATCGTTCGTCGTGCTGCCGGAGTCGACGCGCCACCTGCCGTGCTCGATCAGATCATGGCTGGATCGGCGGGCCTGGCAGGTGCGGCCGTGCTTCTCATCCGGGGCTGGCTCGCAAGCACGCGCGAGGGCAAACCCTTCACGATGGCCACAGCAGATGGCGATCCCGACATGGGTCATCTTCTCGACGCAAGCTTCGCGTCGCTGGGGCAGGACGTTCGAGCCTTCGTGCTCTCCGCCGCGCTTGCGCCTCATGCGACTTCCCAGTCAAGCGTGTCGGCGGTGGGAGGCGCGAATGAGGAATTCGGGGAAGCCGAGCGCAAAGCTCGTGCCGCGGGATGGCTGTCGCCCTCCACCAATACCCTACCGAGCGAGGCGCATACTGCGGCGCTGTGGCGAGGACTTGCGGGTAACCCTCGCCTGTGGATCCTGGCACGCAAGTCCGCAGAGAGCCTGCCCGAAGGGGATCCACGCGTGGCCGAGGTCCAATTCGCGCTTGGCGAACGAGGCAAAGCCGCGACGAGCTTCTGGCAAGCCATGCACGCCGCGGAAGCCAGGATGGCTTGGAGCAAGGTGGTCCGACTCGGGCTACGCGCTCGTGCTGCAGGCGGAGGCGGCGCGACCACCGAGGATCGCCTGAGCTTGGCCAACGCTCTTGGCATTCTTGGCCGCTACGAAGAAGCCCTGCCCATCCTCGATGAGTGCATGAGTCGAGGCGCAAGGGGTCTCGCCATTCGTGTGGTCGAGCGCAAGGCATGGATACTGGGCAGGCGCGGCGATCCCGAAGCGGCTCGGGGCCTCCTCGAAGCCGCGCTCGCCAGGCTGCCCGCGGAAGGGAATGAAGCCCTGCTTCTGCGTTCCCGGCTGGCGCGCCTGCTGGTGTCGAGTGGCAAGTACGCCGAGGCGATTGCCGCTGCGGAGCCGGCCTTGCGCATTCGATCAGGGGCGGGAATGGCCGCGCGCGAGTCCACTGCTTTGGCCCTGGCCTACGCGGGGAAGCTCGAAGCGGCGGAGGGAGTTCTAAGGACGCTCCAGGCGGAAGTCCGCCAGACAAACGATCGCGCGCTTGTCGCGCGGGTCGCGGCACTCACGGGACTGGCCAGGCAACTCGCCGGGCGGCCGAAGGAAGCGGCCGCCTGCTACCAACGCGCGGTCGAGGACTACGAGCAGGTGCGCGATCTGCACGGCGCCGCTGCCGCCAGCTTCAATCTTGGGTGCACGCTGGCCGAGATCGGAGACTACGGGGATGCCATCGGCGCGCTCGAGCGTGCCATCCGCGAGCTCGGCAGGCTGGGGGCCGTCACCGATCACGCCTTGGCCGTTTTCAATGTCGGCCAGCTATTCCTGCAACTGGGCGATCTGGATGCCGCCGGCCGTGCCGTCGAGCGCTTGCAGGCCGATGCCCGGGCCTCGCGTGTGGAGGCCTACCAGGGTCATGCAAGCCTGCTCACGGCCGAGCTTCAGCGCAGGCGTCGCGCCAACGCGGAGTCTGCGCAGAGCTACCAATCCACGGCAAGCCTCTTCGCGCGCGTCGGCATGCGCGCCATGGCGACCATCGCCAGCCTCGGTCGGGCGGAAGCACTCGCGGCGCAGGGGCTTTGGGACGAGGCACGTGCCTGCGTTCTCGAGGTCGAGCGAGAGAGTGTCGCGGCCCTTGAACCGGCCAAAGAGGCCGGGACGCCCATGGCCGAGGCCTTGCTTTTCGCGCGCGCGCGCATCGCGCTCGCCGATACTGGCGCAATCGTCGGCGAAATCGTCGCCCTGGGCGAAGGCCTGGCGCGTGCCGCAGACACGGCGAAGAAGCTTGGTCGCTTGCCCGTGGCCTGGCGAGCCGCCAGCCTCTCGGCACAGCTTTTCACGCGCGCGGGGGATCCGCGCAAGGGCGCGGAGATGGAGATTGCGCGCGAATGCTTCGAGGAGGTCAAGATGAAGACTCCGGAAAAGTACTGGTCTGGACTTGAAGGGGAAAACGAGGCCAAGGTGCTTGCTCTTCGCCCGGGGGACGGCAAGAGCACGAGCTTGCTCGTGGAACGTGCGGCCTTGCTTGAAGGTCGGTTGCGCCGCCTCTTGCGCATCAACAAGCGCCTCAACAGTGACCTGCGGCTATCGCGCGTCTTAGAAACCATCATCGACACCGTCATCGAGCTGACCGATGCCGAGAGGGGATTTCTGCTGCTCAAAGACGGGACCGGGGAGCTCGCGGTCAAGGTTGCTCGCAACATCGATCAGACCACCCTGGAAGGGCCCAGCTCCTCGCTCTCGCGAACCATCGCCAAGCAAGCCGCCGATACGGGCGAGCCGGTGATCGCAGTCGACGCCGCGGGGGATAGCCGTTTCTCCGAGCATCTCTCGGTCAGCGATCTCCACCTTCGTTCCGTCCTGGCCGTGCCGCTTGCGGTGAAGGGCACCGTCGTGGGCACGATCTACGTCGACCACCGTTTGCGCAAGGGCGTGTTCGGCAAAGACGAGCTGGCCATGGTGCTGGATTTCGCCGAGCAAGGTGCCATCGCCATCGAGAACGCGCGCATCATCTCCGAATTGCGCCGCCGCGAACAGCAGGTACAGTCGCTCAACCGTCGTCTGGAACGTGAGCTTCGCGTTCAGGAAGCGGCGCTTTCGGAGGCGCGCGTCGAGCTCAAGGAGAGCCGGCAGGCCGCAGCCCTGCGTTATGACTACCGACAAATCGTGGGGCAATCGCCGAGCATGCTCGATCTCTTCAGGATGCTCGACCGGGTGACGGACACCACCCTACCCGTGGTCATCGAGGGCGAAAGCGGCACGGGCAAGGAACTCGTCGCGCGAGCCATCCACTTCCATGGTCCGCGCAAGGACAAGGCCTTCGTTTCGGAAAACTGCGCTGCCATCCCGGAAACCCTGCTGGAATCGGCCTTGTTCGGCCACGTGCGAGGGGCGTTCACCGGCGCCGATCGCGAGGCCCGCGGGCTCTTCGCCATCGCCAATGGTGGAACGCTGTTCCTGGATGAGGTTGCCGACATGTCCGCCGGCATGCAGGGCAAGCTCCTGCGCGTGCTTCAGGACGGCGAATTCCATCGTGTGGGCGGGGAACGGCCGGAGAAGGCCGACGTGCGCGTCGTGGTTGCGAGCAACCGCAACCTTGGCCAGATGGTCGAGGAGGGGAAGTTCCGTAAGGACCTCTTCTACCGGCTCAGCGTGGTGCGTCTGCACCTACCCCCGTTGCGAGAGAGGCGCGAGGACATCCCACTTCTCCTGCGCCACTTCCTGGGGAAATTCTCGGAGCAGATGGGAGGCGTTGCCAAGACTGTCGATGCCGCCGCCCTGTCCCGCCTATGCGCCTATGCCTGGCCGGGAAACGTGCGCGAGCTGGAGAACGAGATTGCCAGGGCAGGGGCCTTCGCCGGCACGACCATCGGCGTGGCGGATCTCTCACCCCACATCCAAACGGGTCAGGATCCGAGCGAGGTAATTCGCAACGAGCCCGACAGCCTGCGTCTCCGTCATAGAGTCGAGCGCTTGGAGCGCCAGTTGATTCGTGAAGCGATGGGCCGATCGCAGGGGAACCAGACCCGCGCTTCGGCGCTTCTGGGGCTTTCGCGTTTCGGATTGCAGAAGAAACTGCGCCGGTACAGTCTAGGCACATAGCCAACCGTGTTGGCACTCCTTGCGTCCAAGGTTGACACCTTCACGACAAAACCAACGAAATCGAGGCAAGTACCTTGGCCCAGAACTGGCATTAGCGCAGCATGAGGACCCCATGAGACTTGTCGGATGCAATCGACTCTTGCGCTGGCTCGCGGCGTTCATCGCCGGCCTTTCTTATGTACTGGTGTTTGCCTGCAATTCTCCCTATATCCCGATCCCTCCGCCCAACGGGTCGTATTCGCAGGACCCCGCCTCGGGTGACTGGTCTGTGTCGATGCCGGCCGATTCTCGCGCCATCGGGGCCCGCTACTTCGTCTACAACGCCGATCTGGGCAGCGGCCTCATCCAGCAGACCGCGCCCGACGGATCCATGTACGCGTTCCCCTTGCACGGAGTGGCTGGCGACCGAATCGAGATCCACTGGGAGAAGTCGGCCACGGACACCAGCTCGACCATTTGCCGGCGACTCGGCGAGGGCCTGGTCACCCAAGGCTGCCAGTAGGCAGCTGCCACCTCGAGATATCGGGCCGCAGGCTAGGCCTGCGGGATGGGAGTGCTAGTCTCCGTCAAGGTCAGTGGAGGATCGCCGGGAAGGCCAGCGGTGGATGTGGCAGCCAGGCCAGATGACGGCATGCGCTTGACATCCTCTCGGGCAATACGCCATGCGGCCTGGATGATCCAAGACACGGACCTGTCCTGACGGATGGCTTCCTTCTGGGTTTCCGCGAGCATGGAGGAATTGAAGTAGAGGGTGACCTTGCGTTTCTGTGACACGTGGATGTTCCGTGGTAGGCGTGAATCGCCGCGAGGATTTGGCGAGTCTATCGGCTGATCTTGGCCTTGGCGGGGAGGAAGAACTGGACGTTGAGACTGAACACCCAGTTGTTCGTCCATTCGAGATCATGGGTGTCCGTCACGCCGTCCCCGTTCACATCGCGGCCGGAGGCGTTGTTCTTGTAGATGAGGTCGTGGAGCTCGAGGTTGATGGCGGCCCAGCGGCTGACGAAAGCGTGGGCTCCAACGCCGCCGACGATGGCCAACTCGCTCGCCGTGAACGCCTGACAACGTGGCGGATTCGAAGTCGTGCACGCCCCGGGCGTAGCCTCTGTCGCAGCAAGATTGACGATGCCGGCGCCGCCTAGCAAATAGAAATCGAAGTAGCTGAACAGGCTGCTGAGGAGTGCGATCTTCCCCGAGAGCGGGATGAACTCGACCTGCCCGAAAAGAGCGTATTGGAGGTGGTTCATCGTGGCAACCGCATCGTCTGCGTATGGCGACTTGAGCGATGGCGTATTTCTGTCCGTCGGGAGCGCGCCGCCGACATCGTTGTTGAACGAGCTCTTCCAGCCGGGCGTCAAGTTGAAACCACCGCCTGCCGCCAGCGAGAGCCAGTCGTTGAAGTGATAGGCGAGCTTCGGCATGACGAGGAGCGCGTTGTAGAAGTCCTGGCCGATGGTGACACCCGCACCGACGCCGAACTCAACTCGCTTGTAGCGCAATTCGAGCCGCTTGCGGATGACGGGAGCGTTCGTCAGCGGGCTCCGGCGTTCCTTCTCCGCGCGAGCCACGGTGGGGAGAAAGATGATGGCGCCAACCAGGAGTGCGATGACCTTCCGCATGGATTGTGTCCTTTTCATCATGACGTCAACTCGCTAGCGGGGTGTCCGGTAGGTGAAGGAGGGTGGAATATACAACCCGATGGAGAAGAACATCATGATGTTCTGCACGAGCTGGCTCTGCGATTGCTGCGAGAGCTGCTTCACCGTGGCGAGGTCCATGGTGGAATCTCGACCTCGGAATTCGAAGGCGTCCTTGTACACGTAGTCGCGGAAGGTCACGCTGAGCGTGAGCCAATCGAGGACGAAGAGACGAACCCCGAGTCCAGCATGACCGACGAAGTTGTCGTTGGTGAAGGCCGTGTCGCCGAACGCACGCGGAATGATCTCGGTGCGAATCATGCCGGCTCCCAGCGCAAAGGTGAGATCCCAGTGCACAATCCACTTGTTGAAGAGACCAAACTTCCCGTAGCCGGGCACGTATCCGAAGGCCAGGGCGTAGTGGTACTTGAGCTTGTTCAGGGTCGGGACCAGATAGTACTGCAGGCCGACCAGCGACTCGCGCTCGGACAGTTCCTTGATGAAGTACTGGCCTTCGAGGCCGATGGAAAGAACATCGGTGATGTAGTAGTTCAGGTCCCCGCCGAACGAGTAGTGGCGGATGAGCGGGTCGTTGAGCGTGATTCCCGCGAACGGGGCGATCTCAAGGCGCGATTTCTTGAGGAACGCCTTTCGGGGCACCACCACGATGTCTTCCCAGGCCTTGCGGGGAGCCCCGCTGGCCTCGCCGCCCTTCTTCTCGGGCTCCGGCCCTGTGGTTTCGGATTCGCCCGGAAGCTCCCCGAGATCGAGATCCGGGGTGAGCGTCGGGGCCACCTCCACGGGGGCATTGTCGCCGCCAGCCGGTTCGGGCGGAACTGTCTCCGGCTCTTGAGCCAGGGACGATTTCGCGACGCTCAGGTTGGCAAGAATTACGAGGAGGCCAAGGGCAAGTCGTTTCATGCGTTTCCTTGCTTGGGGGCTGCCTTCACCCCATGACAAAAATCGCTTTGATTTCAGAGGCTTGGCTATGAAGGCAGAGGTGCGGGCAATGTAACACAGGGAATTTCTGCAAATCAACAAAATTTCAGTCGTGCCGGGATGTTTCCCGCTTCGAGGGGATTTCTATCATGCATTCGTGCCTTGGAAGAGGGCTTCCACGAATTCTTCGGCATCGAATTCTCGCAGGTCCTCGACGCGCTCGCCGACCCCGATGTAGCGCACAGGAATTCCCAGCTGGTCGGCGATGCCCAGGATCACTCCCCCCTTGGCGGTGCCGTCCAGCTTGGTGAGGACGATGCCGGTGACGGACATGGCCTGCGTGAAGATCTGCGCCTGAGCGATCGCGTTCTGGCCGCTGGTTGCGTCGATGACGAGCCAGGTTTCGTGTGGTGATCCCTCCGAGGCCTTGCTCGCCACCCTTCGGACCTTCTGCAGCTCCTCCATGAGATTGGACTTGGTGTGCAGCCGGCCCGCCGTGTCGGCGATAACCACGTCCACGCTTTCTTTCGCGCCACGCTTGATGGCATCGAAGATCACGGACGAGGGATCGCTGCCCTCCTTGCCCCGGACGACCTCGGCACCAACCCGCGAACCCCACACCTCGAGCTGCTCGGTTGCCGCTGCTCGGAAGGTGTCTCCTGCGGCAAGCAGCACCGATTTTCCCTGGGCCTTCAACTTCGAAGCGAGCTTCCCGATAGTCGTGGTCTTGCCGCTGCCGTTTACGCCGATGGTCAGCAGGACGAACGGCTTGGCCGCGTTGAATTGGATGGCGGGGGCATCGATGCGCAGGAAATCGGCGCAACGCTTGCGCAGGAAGGTCCAGACCGCCTGTGCATCCTTGAGCTCTCGCCGGCCGAGCGAGGAGCGAATCTCCTCCAACAGCTTCTGGCTGGTGCGAACTCCGATGTCGGCGGTGAGAAGCACCTTCTCGATCTCCTCGACCAGCGCGGGATCGATTTCCCGCTTCGCCACGAAGATTTCCCCGAGCCGCGAAACCCAGCCAGCCCGGGTGCGGGCGAGTCCCGGGGCCAGCGCCGAGGCGTCGCGAGTCTTGCGTTGCTGCGCAGCTTCTGGCGGCCGAGGCTTTTCGACAACCGGTGTGAGCTTGGCGGGGGCGGGTGCCCGGGGAACTGCAACCGGCCGGCCGACTTGCGACGGCTCAACGCTCACGCGCTGTGTAGGCGCGGGTTCCGGATGCGATTCGGCCCGGGAAGTTTCCGCCGGCTTGGCTCGGAGGCCCTCGGCAGTCGGACTCGGTGGGGATAATTCTTCGGGAAGAGGTTGCGCCGGTGGTGGTGTTGCCGGGATCTCTTCTTGCTCCGGTTCCGGCGGCACCGGCGGCGCCTCCTCGGGCTCGACGTCCTCCGCTCGAAGAGCCGGCCGCTCCCGCCTGGCCTTCGGCAGGGGCCTGTCCTCCCCGACCGCGTCGATTTCCCGCTGCCGGGCGGCTCTGGCCCGGCGAATGGCGAAGACCATCAGTAGGACCAGCGCGACAAAAGCCCCGGCAACGACCGCCGCCGTAACGAGATCTGGGTTCAGTCCCCATTCCATGGGGCGAGAACCATAACAGCATCGGGGGGAAACAGATGATCTTTTTGGTGTTTTCAGGATCCGTGCGAAAGAATAGGACCGTCAGGCGACAAAGCCTTTACAGGCCTGGACACCAAATGGTACCTATCTGATGTCACGAAGTGGCTAGTATGGTCACGTAATGTCATGGCCCCAGCCGGTGCTCGACGAAATGGTGCTTGATGAGGATTAAGCGTCTCGAAATCAGTGGATTCAAGTCCTTCGTAGATCGAACGGTCCTGACGTTCAACGATCCCATCACTGGCGTGGTGGGACCCAATGGATGTGGGAAATCGAATATCGTGGATGCGATTCGCTGGGTGATGGGCGAGCAGTCCGCCAAGCACCTCCGTGGTCGCGCCATGGAAGACGTCATCTTCAACGGCTCCGAGTCTCGCGGGCCGGCCGGCATGGCGGAGGTTTCCATCACGTTCGACACCGGATCCCTGGGAGGCGACGTAGCCCCGGGTGGTATCCCGTGGGGAGCAGCAGGTCCGGCCGATGTCGTCGTCACGCGCAGATACTATCGTGGTGGCGAGAGCGAGTACTTGCTCGGCGGCGTTCCCTGCCGTTTGCGTGACATCGTCGAGTTCTTCCTTGGCACCGGGGTCGGTTCCAAGGCCTACGCCATCATCGAACAGGGGCGTATAGGTTTCATCGTCTCGTCGCGGCCCGAGGACCGTCGCACCCTGATCGACGAGGCCGCCGGGATCACGAAGTACAAGGCGAAGAAGAAGGTCGCCGAGCGAAGGATGGATGCCACCCGACAGCACCTGCTGCGCGTGACCGATATCATCGGCGAGATCGAGACCAGGCTGCGCTCGCTGAAGCTCCAGGCCCAGAAGGCCGAGCGCTACAAACGCTACAAGTCCGAGCTGCGCGACCTCGAACTGTGCGCGGCTACGCAGAAGCATCTCGGCTTGCTCGCCGAGCAGAAGTACCTGGCCGCGGCGCGTGCCGATCTGGAGACGCAGCACGCGCACGAGACCAACGCATTGGTTGCCGAGGAGGCGAACGTCGAGGCCGACCACGTGGCATTGGCTGACGACCAAGCCGAGCTCTCGCGCGCGAATGAAGAGCTGTTCGCTCTCGACAACAAGGCCAAGTTGTCCGCGCAGCGGGCGGAGCACCTGCAAGACGAGTCGGGAACGCTCGTCGGGCGCGCCGAGCGCGCCACCAAGGAGAGCGAAGGGATAGCGGCGAGGTCGAAAGAGGATGCTTGCTCCCTGTCCGAGGTCGAAGGAACGGTGGCCGTGCTCGATGAGGAGGCCGAGGTTCGGGCCAGCGCGCTTGCCGCCATTGAGGCGACCTGCGCGAGCGCGCGCGAGGAACTGTCGGCCGCGAGGCGAGCGTGGGAACGGTTGGTATCCGACACCGGAGCAGCACGCACCCGCGTGGCGCGGCTGGAATCCGATATCGAGTCGGCGCGCGTGCGTGCCGAGGATCTCGGGCACCGTCTCGACGAGTTGCTACGCGACGATTCGAGCGCGAACGAAACCATCCAACGGGTGACGGAAGAGGCGGCGCACGCCGAGGCGCAAGTCGAATTGCTGCAAGCCCGTGCGGCGGAGCTGGCCGATAGGAAGACACAGGCGGAGGGGCAGACTGCCGCCCTGCGTGCCGACGTGGGGCGTGGTGAGATCGAGCTCGAAACTCTGCGCGAAGAGGCCCATCGTCGCCGGTCCCGCCTGCAGTCGCTGACCGAGATTCAGGGTCGCTACGAAAGCTTCCAGCGCGGCGTGCGTGCCATCATGCAGCGGGTGCGCGAGACCGACCGAGAGTCGACCGGAGACTCCGTGGCCGCGGGCGGCGCCTGGACGGCGAGTGGCGTGCGCGGCTTGGTCGCGGACATCGTGCAGCCGCCGCCGGAGCTCGAGACTGCGCTCGAAGCGGTGCTGGGCGAGCGCCTCGGCAACATCATCGTAGAGTCGCACGAGGTGGGGGTGGAGGCCATCGACTTTCTCAAGGAGCGGAGCGAGGGACGATCGAGCTTCATCCCACTCTCCTTGCGCGGTTCGCACGCGCCGGGGACCGTGGTCTACGATGCCACGGGTGGGGCTTCCATCGAGACCGCCGAGCAGAGCCCGCCGGTCATGGTGGATTGGCCGACCGGCGAAGGCGTGCGTGGACCCATGCTCGAGCTCATAGGATTCGATCGCCACTATGACCAGGTTGCAGCCTACCTTCTTGGCGATGTCATGGTGGTCGAGGATCTGCGCAAGGCGCTCGATCTCTGGCGGCACACCCGCTCTGGCAAGACCCTGGTGACTCTCGACGGGGAGGTCATCGATCCCCAGGGCGTGGTCACGGGCGGCTCGCGCGAGTCCGCGACGGCCTCGGTGCTGTCGCAGAAGCGCGAGATGCGCGAGATCGAGGAGATCGTCGCTCAACTGGATCGGGACTATCAGGCTTCGCTCGATCGACATGTGGCCAACAAGCAATCGCTGGCGGACGCGGTCGCCAGCCTCGACGAAACCATCGCCGCCATTCGCCACGACGAAGTAGATCTCGTCGCGCAAAGAAAGGAGTGCGAGCGCCTGAACCGCGAGCGCATCTCGGCCGACGCCCGGCGAGCCCAGCTCGGCGGAGCCATCGAAACCCTGCGGGTTTCGACCGCGCAGAATCAGACGCGCCTGGAAGAAGCGACCACGCAGTTTACGACCGAGAAAGAGAACGTGGCGCGGGGGGAATCCGAGGAGATCGACCTGCGCGGCCGCGTGGATGTTCTGGCCGAGAAGGTGGACGCTTTGCTGAGCGAGCTGTCGACGGTCAAGGTCGCGGCGGCGCAGGCCGGGGATCGCAAGCGCGTGGCGCACGAAACCGTGGGCCGGTTGCGTCGGGAGATGGCCGAGGGCGAAGCCAGGCGTTCGCAACTCGCGCAAGAGGCGCAAAGCGATCTCGCGCGTGCCGAAGCCCTGCGCGCGGAATCCGAGCAGCTCCGTGCAGAGGCAGCGCTTTTACAGGACGAGCTGGCCCAGCGATCTCGCTCGTTTGCCGAACGCAAGGGCGAGTTGGAGGAGCGCAGCGGCGTGCTCGCACGCCGCGACGCGGCTCTCAAGGCGAGGCGGGCGAACGTCGGGCGCCTGGCCCAGGAATTGAGCTCGTTCGACTTGCGTTGCCAGCAAGCCGCCCTGCGCCTGGAGTCGCTCGACGAACAGGTGCGCGAGCGTTACTCCGACGTGGCCGAGGTAGCTGCCGTCGTGACGGATTTTCACCTGCGCGATCTTTCCGGGGAAATCGAAGACGCTCGCATTCGCGAACTGCGAGGTCTGGTGGAACGCATGGGTGAGGTCAACCTGATGGCCATCGAGGAATCGGCGGAGTTGCAGCAGCGCTACGACTTTCTGACCACCCAGAAGGCGGACCTCGAATCCGCGATGAGCCGTCTCGAAACCGCGATCAACAAGATCAACCATGCATCCCGCAAGCGCTTCCGCGAGGTGTTCGACACCGTGAACGCCAAGTTCCAGGAGGTGTTCCCGCACCTGTTTGGCGGAGGCAAGGCACACCTGGCCCTGACCGACGAGAGCGATCTTCTCGAAACCGGCGTGGAGATCATCGCCAACCCGCCCGGCAAGAAGATGATGCAGAACCTCGAGCTGCTGTCCGGCGGCGAGAAGGCTCTCACCGCGGTTTCGTTGCTCTTCGCCATCTTCCTGGTCAAGCCGTCTCCCTTCTGCGTGCTCGATGAGGTAGATGCACCGCTAGACGATGCCAACGTCGGCCGTTTCAATCACGCCGTGCGCGAAATGACGGACCAAGCGCAGTTCATCATCGTGACCCACAACCAGCGAACCATGGAGATCGCGGATAGGCTGTGCGGTATCACCATGGAGGAATCGGGGGTCTCGAAATTGGTCGCCGTCAATTTGCGAGGCAGGGGAGAAACTCCACCCGCAACCGACTCGACGCCTCCAGATCTGCCGCCGGGCGGTGGCGGTCTTTCACCGGGGGCTGGCTTGGGAGCGTCCGCGTCGGCATGACGACGCGAGCACATCTTCACGGCTTTGCGTGACCACTCAGGGTTGACGGATCTGGTCCCACTCACTACACTCTCCACCTCTTCGACGGGCTCCGCGTTCGCGGTCCTACCGTCCTTCGTGAAAGGAGCAACATGGCTACGTACATCACCGACGAATGCATCAACTGCGGCGCCTGCGAACCAGAATGCCCGAACGACGCGATTAGCGAGGGCGATAGCGTCTACGTCATCGATGCTGCCCGCTGCAGCGAGTGCGTCGGTTTTTCCGACACGGAGAAGTGTCAGGCGGTTTGTCCCGTCGAGTGCTGTCTCCCCGATCCGAAGAATCCGGAAACAGAGGAAGTCCTTTTGGCGCGCGCCAAGTCGCTTCACGCCGACAAGAACCTCCCGGATCTGGCAGCCCTGCCCGCCAACCTCTCCCGCTTCCGCAAGGCCTAGCAGTCGCCCATGCCGAGATGGGGCTCTGAACCCGACGACGGGCTCAGGGCCCTTGTTCGTCTGGCGATAGTCTGTCGTAGAACGCTTCGACCTTGTGCCGCTGTAAGAGCTTGTCGGTGAATACGATGAACTCCCTCTGCTGGTAGCGATCGAGTACGCCAGCCAACAGTTTCGGTCGGATCTCCTCGAAGCTAGTGTTCTGGGGAGGCCGCTCACCGATATAGCGCGCGATGAAGAACCCGTCTTCGTCGGTGAGCAGCCCCGTTGTTTCTCCCGGAGAGTGCAGCTTGGCGACTGCCTGGCCGACCACTTTCGAGAGTGGTTTGTCGAGGCCCTGGAGGAACCGAGTCGCGACGACGCCGCGCGACGACCAGGCCGGGTCTTGCGCGACGGCGGCGAATTCATCGAGGGATAGGTGCGGATGGCTCTTGACGTAGGTTGCCAGTTCCTGCGCGGTCTTTGTCCTCTCTTGCCGGGGTTCGTCCTTCATGCGAGCGCCCGTGTAGACCGCAAGAACTCCAATCTCGACGAGTCTTGGATGAACGAAATGATCCTTGGCGCGCTCGTAGAGGGGGCGCAGCACGCTATCTGGCACGGCATCGGGACGCAGCTTGGGTTCGAGCTCTCGTTCGAGAAAGCGTTGAACCAGAATACTCTCGACCTCTTCATCCGAGCTCTTGGCCGGGCGCCATCTCTCCCTTCTCGCGCGTTCGGCGAGGAGATTGAAGTCCACCAGGGCATCGAGTGCCTCGCGCAGGGGAACGCCCGTGCGCTTGGCCGCTGCCTCGACCTGCTTGCCGAAGATGGGAACATCGCCGACACGGGCAACGACGGAGCCCAGATCCGGTGGCGAGGCGGGCGTCCATTCCAGGTCATCCACCCGTGCGGAGGAGGAACAGGCCAACAGCCCAAGCAACGAGGGAAAGACGACGCTACGGCGCACACGGCGATGGTAGCAGAACCGGCAATGCACGCGATGCCCAAGCATAGAAATCTCGCTTTCCCACTGCTAGGTTCACCTGCAAGATGACGAAGTCCGACGCATTTCCGTTCGTGGTTGCGATCGATGGGCCCGCGGGCTCGGGCAAGTCGACGGTAGCCCGCAACCTGGCCACGCGGCTGGGCTACACCTTTCTCGATACCGGCGCACTGTATCGTTCCGTTGCCCTGATAGCTCAACGCAGGCAGATCGCCTGGGACGATTCGACACGGCTAGGAGGGCTCGCCCGGGGCTTGGAGATCGGTTTCGTCACGGACGGCGACAGGGTACGGGTCTTCGCCGACGGGGCCGACGTGACCGACAACATACGTCAACCCGAGATATCGGAGGGAGCCTCTCGCGTGTCGGCCTTGCCTGAGGTGCGGGCCGGCTTGCTCGAGATCCAGCGCCGGGTGGCTGCTCGCGCCAATGTGGTCGCCGAAGGACGAGACATCGGGACGGTGGTTTTCCCGGCCGCGCAGGCGAAATTCTTTCTCAGCGCGACACCGGAGACGCGTGCACGCCGGAGAACCCTTGAGCTGCAGGCCGCAGGAAGGACGGCGGTTTTCGAGGAGGTGCTCGCCGAGATGCTGGCTCGAGACACCCGTGATAGCGGCCGCGCGGTGGCCCCCATGCGCCGCGCCGAGGACGCCGTGGAGATCGATTCGTCCGGACTGACGCCGGAGCAAGTCATGGAACGGATGCTGGCCGTTGTTCGGGCCCGGGGTGGCTAGCGGGAGATGGCGCATTCCATCATCCGTTGACATGCGCCTTCGGTGGCGGTAGTTTTCGCCGCCCTTCGCTAATCCCGATGGTCGGGGTTTGCGATGAACAACATTTGCCAGCTCGCGCGTGGGGCGCCGCCGCGACCTGGACCAGCCGGCTCGCATGAGCCGCGTTGTCAGCGTTACAAAGGATACTCATGGTTGCTGTGCCGTCGCCTTCGGATACCACCTCGGACATGGAAGAGAGTTTTGCCGCGCTTTTCGAGGAGTCACTCAAGCGCGATGAGGTGAAGGAAGGCGAAATCGTCAAGGGCAAGGTCATTCAGATCGGCAAGGACAACGTCGTTGTCGACATCGGCTACAAATCCGAGGGCACCATTGCTGCTTCGGAGTTCCTCGTCGATGGCCAAATAACCATCAAGGCAGGGGACATCATCGATGTCTTCCTCGAAAGTCGCGAGGACGACAACGGACTGTGCATCGTCTCGAAGGAGAAGGCCGATCGCCTCAAGGTTTGGGATGAGATCTCGGCGGCGTGCGAGCGCGACGAGCTGATCGAGGGAACCATCAGCACGCGGGTCAAGGGCGGCTTGTCCGTGACCATTCGCGGCGGCGTCAAGGCCTTCTTGCCCGGTTCGCAGGTCGATCTGCGCCCGGTGCGCAATCTCGACAACCTGCTCGGCAAGAGCCACCGCTTCAAGGTCATCAAGTTCAACAAGAAACGGGGAAACATCGTGCTTTCCCGGCGCGTGCTGCTTGAGAAGGAGCGGGCTGCGCTCAAGGAGCAGACGCTCGACAAGCTCAAGGAAGGCCAGATCGTCGAGGGCATCGTCAAGAACCTCACGGAGTACGGCGCCTTCATCGACCTCGGCGGCATCGATGGCTTGCTGCACATCACCGACATGTCGTGGGGGCGGGTGACCCATCCGTCCGAGTTGTTCCAGGTCGGCGATCACGTACGCGTGAAGGTGCTCAAGTTCAACACCGAGACCGAGCGCGTGTCGCTGGGCCTCAAGCAGATGATGGAAGATCCGTGGACCCACGCCCAGCAGAAGTACCCGCCGGGAACCGTCGTGCGCGGCAAGGTCGTGTCGCTCAAGGACTACGGCGCTTTCATCGAGATCGAGCAGGGCATCGAGGGGCTCATCCACATCTCCGAGATGTCGTGGACCCGCCGGGTGAAGCACCCGTCGAAGATGCTCGCTATCGGCGACAACGTCGAAGCAGTCGTGCTCGACATCGATCCCACGCAGAACCGCATCAGCCTGGGCATGAAGCAGCTCGAACCGAACCCGTTCGCGTCGCTCAAAGAGAAGTACCCACCCGGGACCGTGGTCAAGGGCATCGTGCGCAACATCGCCGACTTCGGCATCTTCGTGGAAATCGAAGAGGGCATCGACGGCCTGGTGCACGTCTCCGACCTGTCATGGACCCAGCGCGTGAAGCACCCATCCGAGCTCTACCAGAAGGGCGACGAGGTCGAGGCCGTGGTGCTCAACATCGAGTTCGACGGCGAGAAGCCCAAGGTGTCGCTCGGGATCAAGCAGCTGGTTCCGGATCCCTGGGACCGCATCCCGTACGACTACCCGGCGGGCAAGATCGTGGAGTGCAAGGTGTTGAAGGTGCTCGACTTCGGCGCCTTCGTCGAGATCGAGAAGGGAATCGAAGGCCTCATTCACGTCTCCGAGTTTTCCGACGAACGCGTGGAGGATCCCAAGCAGTTCGTCAATATCGGCGACGTGCTCAAGGCCGAGATCATCTCGGTCGACGGCGCCGAGCGCAAGATTGGCCTGTCGTTCCGCGGCGCCACCCGCGCCGAGGAGGTGGCAGACGCGCAGGGGTTCAGCGCCGGCGGGCCCACCGCGACCCTGGGCGATGTGATGCGCGAGAAGCTCGCGGCGCTGTCGCCAAAGAAGTAGTCAGGCAGGATCGAACGCGAACGGACTGGTCGACTTGGCGTCGGCTAGGCCGTTTTGGCGCCGGCGAGCAACCACGAGGCGATATCGCCAAGCACGCTTTCCGCCTCGGGCTCGAGAAATAGCTCGTGGTAGAGGCCGTCGTAGCAACGGACATTGACGTTGGCACCGGCTGCCTTGGCGAGCGCCAGATTGGCCTCGTTTGCCACGATGCGGTCCTCGCCCGCAAGCAACAGGAGGGTTGGCAGGCGCAATTTCTCGGCACGGGCTCGAATGCGAGCCTGCGCCCGAAGGGTTGCCATGAACCAGCCCGCGCTCGCCACGTGATGGACCAGGGGATCCTTATCGAAGCCGGCCACCACGAGCGGGTTGCGTGAGACATCTCGGGCGCACAGGCCGTTGGCCATGGTGAGGGTAGGGCACACCGCCGCCGCGACGTTGGCGGCCATTCGCTTCGGAGCTGGAACGCTCATCCTGAGCTTCAACCAGGGGGCCGCGAGCACCAGCCGGTGAGGCTGCTCCGCGTATGCCTCGTCGAGCACGAAGGCCAGGCAGATGGCACCGCCGAGGCTATGTCCTTGGAGTGCCCAAGGCAGGTGGTTGTGCTCCTGACGAGCCCAGGCCACCACGGCGGCGAGATCGTCGAGATACTCGCCAAAGTCCCCGACGTGTCCGCGCCGTCCCCCAGAGCGGCCGTGACCCCGACAGTCGAATTGGGTGACCGCCATGCCCTGGGCCGCCATGGCGGCTCCCACGTGACGGTAGAGTCCGCAGTGCGCGGAGAAGCCGTGAACCATGATCAGTCCAAGTCGTGCCTCGCCGCGAGGGCGGAAGTGCTCGACGTGAAGGTTGATTCCCGGTCGTGAGAGCGAAAGTTCCACGTCGGGTTTCGCGCCAACCAGCATGGGGTGGAAATACCATGGACTCCATCCCCGGCGCGAATCATAGTCCCCGACCGAACCCGATGCGCATATCGGAAATCTACGCCAGCATCCACGGTGAATCGCAGTATGCGGGGTTGCCCTGCACCCTCGTACGAACCACCGGATGCGATCTCCGTTGTTGCTACTGCGACACCGCCTACGCCTTCACGGGCGGCAAAGAAATGACCGTCGAGGAAATCGTCGCGGAAGTGGAGCACCTCGCCATACCTTTCGTCCTGCTCACCGGCGGTGAGCCGCTGCTGCAACAGGAAATTGGTTTGCTTGCCGCGCGGCTACTCGATCGCCATTTTCGCGTCGCCATCGAGACCTCGGGAGCACATCCGCTCGACGTGCTGCCGGCCGAGGTCATTCGCATCGTGGATGTCAAGACGCCGTCTTCCGGGGAGAGCGATCGCGTGCGATGGGAGGTCTTCTCCTCCTTGCGCAGTATCGACGCCGTCAAATTCGTGCTTTCTGACGAGGCTGACTACCGCTGGTCGGCAGCCCACGTGACCCGGCTCCGTCTCGCCGGACGCACCGAGGTTCTCTTCTCTCCGGTGCACAGCCGTCTCGATCCACGTGATCTGATAGCCTGGATAGTGCGCGACCACCTCCCGGTTCGCGTCAACTTGCAACTGCACAAATATGTCTGGGGACCCGAAGCCAGAGGCGTGTAGCTTGTTCTCCTGGGAAATTCACTGACCGCCTCGCGAGCGGCCCGTTGGGACCGAACCGTTCCAGTCCTGCCCATCCCTTGGCTGCGATGCGGCGTGGCTCGCGCCGGCAACTTACTTTCAGGTTGACTTGGCTCCTTCGATCCTGTTAGCGTCCGGCCGCGTCTCGTGGGCTAACCTATCGAGAATGTTCGGAAAAGGCGAAGAAACCATCGGCAGCTTGAAAGGACGATTCCTCCTCATCATGGGTACTTGCATCGCGGTGCTATCGGCCCCCGGTTGTGCTACGCGTGCTAAGCGGGATCCTGATCAGTCGCAGGTGCGCTACCAGCTTGCCGTCGGGTATTTCGAGAATCGCCGGGTCGAGGCCGCCGTGGAAGAACTGCAGAAGGCGATTGCAGCAGATCCGGAAAATGCCGATGCCTACAACATGCTCGGGCTCATCGCCCTCAAACAGGCCTATGACTACGGGGCCCAGGCAGAAATCTTCTCCTGTCTGAAGGGCGTCGACGCTCAAGCCGTACGTGGCGAGGAGAACGACAAGCTCAAGGAGGCCGACAGGCTCTTTCGCAAGGCAGTCGCGCTTCGCCCCGAGTTCCCGCAGGCCTGGAACAGCGTCTCGACGGTCGCGTTGCTCTTGCAGGCGTGGGACCAGGCCATCGAGGCCGCGGAGAACGCCCTCAAGGATCCCACCTACGACGCCCCGGTCTTCGCGCGCGCCAATCTCGGTTGGGCCTACTTTCAGAAGAAGGACCTGCAGAACGCTTGGAAGGAACTCCACGAATCGGTTGCCCGCGCACCTGGCTTCTGCGTCGGTCGCTACCGACTCGCCAAGGTCTATCTCGAGCGCGGGGACATCGAACAGGCGGTTGATGCTATCGGACCGATTCTCGCCGATGCCAAGCGCTGCCCGATCCAAGAAGCATTTCTGGTTGGTGGGTTGCTCTACGAGCGGCGCAAGGACCCGGAGAAGGCACGTGAGCTTTTCCGCACTTGTTCGGACATGTCTCCCCGAAGCTGCGCGGCGGACGAATGCCGGCGCTACGCACAGTTGATCCAGTGAAGAAGGCTCTGGCGAATGGAAACAGCAAACTTCGGCACATTCCTCAAGGAAGAACGCGAGAGACGGCAGGTCTCGTTGGCGGAAGTAGCCCATTCGACCAAGCTGTCGGTGTCCGCTTTGAAGCTGATGGAGGCCGGCGACCTCGACGACCTGCCGCCTGATGTCTTCCTTCGCGGGTTCATCCGCTCGTACGCCAAGACCCTCGGGATCTCCAGCAGCGAGCCTCTCGGCCTGCTCGATCAGATTCTCTTCGAGCGCCGTCAGGCTGCCGCGCCGACGGTGGTGCTTGCGAACATGAACGCGCGCAGGTCGGAGAACGATTTGGCGCTGTCCCTCGATCCGCAAGGCGAGGATGAAACGCAGGCGCCACGCCGAGGGATAGGGCTCGCGGTGTTCGTCATCATCGTGCTCCTCATCGCCACCATCACGCTTTCCCTCTTCCTGCGCCAGCAGCCGCAGTCTGGCGAAGGGCTGAGCATCAACACGAGTGACGGCCCCGGCCCGGTGGGGCTGCTTCAGTCATCGCGCCTCGGCTGACGAGCATCGCCTCTTGTCGTGGGGCACCTTGTCGTCACCTCCGCCATCGTCCTTCGCCGCGTGGCGTACGGCGAGGCCGACCTGATCGTCACGCTGCTGGGACTCGACACCGGAAGGGTGTCCGCCCTCGCGCGGGGGGCACGCAAGAGTTCCCGACGCTTCGCAGGAGGCCTCGATGCTGGACTGATCGGCGAGGCAAGATTGCGCGAACGCGCGGGAGCGGAGCTCATGGGCTTCGAATCTTTCGAGGTCCGCGACGACCGGCTGGCGTTGTCGGGGGACATCGCCAAGGCAGCGCACGCTGCCTACGCCGTCGAGCTGTGCGATCGCTTGTGCCCGCCTCGGCAGCCCGAGGAGTCGGTCTTCAACTGGCTCGACGAGTTCCTGTCCAGGCTGGCGGCGGGCGTGGCGACCGCTGAGCGCTTGCGTGTCTTCGAGCTGGGCCTGTTGCGCGCGCTTGGACTCGGAGCCTCACTCGGCCGCTGCGCGGCTTGCGGGCGCGGCGATCTGGCGGGCGAGGAAGTCCTGTGGCGTCCCGAGGCCGGTGGCGTGTTCTGCCTGGGCTGCGCCACGGCATCGGAACGTATGAGCGGAGTGACGCGTCAGGCGCTTGAAAGACTGGACAAGTCCTCCCTGGCCGACGCCGAAAACACCGAGCTTGATCGTGTGACGGGGGCTGCCTGCCGCCGTGCCGTGCTCGGACTTCTGCGTGACCACGTGCACGGGCCACTGCGCTCGCTCGAATTTATCGAGAAGATGTCGGTCGGTCGATCGTGATCACGCGAAGGTTCCCGTTGACTGGCGACACCAGATCGCTAGATTGCCGCCTCACCATGCCAGCGACATCCCTCGACACCATCGTCAGCCTGTGCAAGCGCCGCGGATTCGTCTTCCCATCGTCGTCGGTCTACGGCGGCCTGGGCAGCACGTGGGATTACGGTCCTCTCGGCGTCGAGCTGAAGAACAACGTGAAGCGGGCGTGGTGGCGCTCGGTGGTGCATGAGCGCGAGGACATGGAGGGCCTCGATGCCGCGATCCTGATGAACCGCCTAGTGTGGAAGTATTCGGGGCACGAGGCGACCTTTTCGGATCCCATGACGGATTGCCGAGCGTGCAAGGCACGACCGCGCGCCGACCACGTCTTTGCCGCGCAGAAGGGACGCGATCCCAAGGGCCTGCCCGAGATCAACGCCGCCATAGAGGCCAAGGAAATGGCATGTCCCAAGTGCGGCTCGAAAGACCTCACTCCCGCCCGGCCGTTCAACCTCATGTTCAAGACCAGCGTCGGTCCGGTGGATTTGGGCGACGAATCCGGACTGGTCTACATGCGACCGGAGACCGCGCAAGGGATCTTCGTCAACTTCGGTAACGTGCTCGATACCATGCGGCGCAAGCTGCCCTTCGGCATCGCCCAGGTCGGCAAGGCCTTCCGCAACGAGATCACGCCGGGCAATTTCACCTTTCGCACGCGCGAGTTCGAGCAGATGGAAATCGAGTATTTCGTGCGTCCGGGCGAGGACGAGGCTGCGCACGAGATGTGGATCGCCGAGCGCAAGAACTGGTACGGCAAGCTGGGCATGCGCGCGGAAAACCTGCGCGTGCGCGAACAGGACATGCACGAGCTTGCCCACTACGCCAAGCGCTGCGTAGATCTCGAGTACCGCTTTCCCATGGGCTGGAGCGAGCTTGAGGGTATCGCCAACCGCACCGACTTCGACCTCAAGGCCCACAGCCGCTCGGCCGAGAACCCGGATGCCGTCGGCGAGCTGAAATACTTCGATCAGGAGCAGAAGAAGCACCTGGTTCCCTACGTCATCGAGCCCTCGGCCGGCGCGGATCGCGCCACGCTGGCCTTCCTGTGCGATGCCTACGAGGACGCCTTGGTCAAGGAACCATCGGCGGAAGACTCCGCGAAGCTGCGCGAACTGGTGGAGAGCTTCGCTCGTTCGGCAGGCCGACGCGAGGGAATGGACGCGGAGGTCAAACAGCGACTGGTCTCGACCGCCGAATCCATCGCCGCGGGACTGCCCGCGACTTTGCCGCGGCTCATCGGCCTCATGGAGGATTCCGATGCGGCCAGCATCGAGGTCATGAAGAAGGTGCGCGGGGTAGGGGAGAAGATCGCCGAGGAGAACACGCGCACCGTTCTGCACCTCCACCCGCGCCTGGCGCCGCTGACCGTGGCGGTCTTTCCCCTCAAGCGCAACGACGCCAGGCTTGTCGAGATGGCGCGTGGGCTCAAGCGCGACTTGCAGCGCGCGGGACTCCGCGCCGTGTACGACGATACGGGAGCCATAGGAAAGCTCTACCGTCGCCAGGACGAAATCGGAACGCCATGGTGCATTACCGTGGATTTCCAGAGCCTGGAGGACCAGAGCGTTACCGTGCGCGACCGGGACAGCATGCAGCAGGAACGGTTGAGAGCGCCGGAACTCGCGGCGGCACTGAGCCAGCGTTTGATTTGAGGGCCAAGCACAGCCCGTTCATGCATTTCTGGACCGTCCACGGGGCTTTCAATCCCCGTCTCAGCCTGATAGAAACCCCACGATGCCAACCAAGAAGAAGACTGGAAGCAAGACCATGAAACCGACCAAAGCACGAGCCTCCAAGGCCAAGAAGACCACCAAACCGGCGCCCAAGGCCAAGTCCCCAGCAGCAGCAAAGCGCACCAAGCGCGTGTACTTCTTCGGCGGCGGCAAGGCCGAGGGCAACAAGGACATGAAGAATCTGCTCGGCGGCAAGGGTGCCAACCTCGCCGAAATGACCAACATCGGCGCGCCGGTCCCGCCCGGTTTCACAATCACGACCGAGGTGTGCACCGAGTTCTCCGCGAAAGGTGGCAAGCTGCCCGCCTCGCTCGACGCGGACGTGAAGGCCAGCGTTGCCCGCATGGAGAAGCTGCTGGGCAAGAAGTTCGGTGACCCGAAGAATCCGCTGCTGGTTTCGGTGCGCTCCGGCGCTCGCGCCTCTATGCCAGGCATGATGGACACGATTTTGAACCTCGGCTTGAACGACGAAACCGTCGTGGGCCTGGCCATGGGTGGGGGCGAGCGTTTTGCCTACGACTCCTATCGGCGCTTCGTCGCCATGTACGGCGACGTCGTTCTCGACATGAAGCCTGAGCGCAAGGAGGACCACGATCCCTTCGAGGTCATCCTCACCGCCAAGAAGAAGGCGCTCGGCGTGCGCGTGGATTCCGAGCTACCGGCCTCGGCGCTCAAGGAACTGGTGGCCGAGTTCAAGGCCGCCATCAAGCAGCATAAAGGCATCGACTTCCCCACCAATCCCCTGGACCAACTCGACGGCGCCATCAAGGCCGTGTTCCGCAGCTGGGAGAACGACCGTGCCAAGGTCTACCGCAAGCTCAACAACATCCCCTCGGATTGGGGCACGGCCGTCAATGTTCAGGCCATGGTGTTCGGCAACAAAGGCACTGATTCGGCTACCGGCGTGTGCTTCACGCGCAACCCTGCGTCGGGCGAGAACCAGTTCTACGGGGAATTCCTGGTCAACGCCCAGGGCGAGGACGTGGTGGCCGGCATCCGCACCCCGCAGAAGATCGCCGAGCTCGAGCAGGATTTCCCCACCGCTTACCGGCAGCTCCTCGACATCCGAAAGAAGCTCGAGAAGCACTACAAGGAAATGCAGGACATCGAGTTCACCATCGAGAACGAGAAGCTTTTCATGCTTCAGTGTCGCAACGGCAAGCGCACCGGCTTCGCCGGCGTGCGCATCGCAGTCGAGATGGTGGACGAGAAGCTGATCGGCAAGGACGAGGCGCTCCGGCGAGTCGAGCCCGAGGCGCTCAACCAGTTGCTGCGCCCGGTGTTCGACACCGTCGCCAAGGCCGCCGCCATCAAAGAGGGGCGGTTGCTCGCGAAGGGTTTGCCCGCCGGTCCCGGGGCCGCAACCGGCCGTATCGTGTTCTTCGCGGAGGACGCCGAGACGTGGGCCGCTCGCGGCGAGACCGTCATCTTGTGCCGCCACGAAACCAGCCCCGAGGACATTCGCGGCATGAACGCGTCGCTGGGCTTCATCACCGCATTCGGCGGCATGACCTCGCACGCGGCCCTGGTTGCCCGCCAGATGGGCAAGGTGTGCATCGTCGGTTGCGATGCCCTCTCGTTCGACTACCACGCCCGTACCATGAACGTGAACACCGCCAAGGGCGCGCTGGTGCTCCGCGAAGGCGATTGGGTGTCGCTCGACGGATTCACCGGCGAGTTCATCAACGGCCGTATCAACACCACCCCCTCCGAGGTCATCCGGGTGCTCATCGAGAAGAACCTCGATCCCGCCGATGCGCCGGTGTACCAGCAATACGCCAAGCTCATGAGCTGGGCAGACTCCAAGCGCCAGCTCAAGGTGCGCGCCAACGCCGATCAGCCCGATCAGGCCGAGGCCGCCGTGGCTTTCGGCGCCCAGGGCATCGGGCTGTGCCGGACCGAACACATGTTCTTCGGCGAGGGCAAGATCGGCCCAATGCGCGAGATGATCGTTGCCGAGAACGAACCCGAGCGTCGTGCCGCCCTGGCCAAGCTATTGCCCTTGCAGCGTGAGGACTTCGCCGGAATCTTCCGCGCGATGGGCAGCCGCCCGGTCACCATCCGAACCCTCGATCCACCGCTGCACGAGTTCCTGCCGCACGACGAGGCCGGCGTGGCCGATCTGGCCCACGCCACCGGCAAGAGCGTGGAGAAGATCAAGCAGCGCATCGCGGACCTGCACGAATCGAACCCGATGCTCGGCCACCGCGGCTGCCGTCTTGGCGTGACCTATCCGGAAATCACCGAAATGCAGGCGCGAGCCATCATCGAGGCGGCCGTCGAGGTCAACAAGGAAGGCATCAAGACGGAGCCCGAAATCATGATCCCCTTCATCGGGACCAAGAAGGAGCTCGATCTGCAGACCGCCGTGGTTCGCGCCGCGGCCGAGCAGGTGATGGCCGAGACCCAGACCAAGGTGAAGTACCTGGTTGGCACCATGATCGAGATCCCGCGCGCCGCCATCACAGCGGACAAGGTCGCCCAGACTGCCGAGTTCTTTTCGTTCGGAACCAACGACCTGACCCAGACCACATTCGGACTGAGCCGCGACGACGTGCCCAAGGTGCTCGCCTCCTACCTCGATAGGGAGGTTTACAAGGTCGATCCCTTCGTCTCGATCGACCGCGAGGGCGTCGGTTACCTCATGAAGCACGCCGTGACCGCCGGCCGCGGCACCCGCAAGGATCTCAAGTGCGGCATATGTGGTGAACACGGCGGCGATCCGGCCTCGGTCGAGTTCTGCCACGAGGTCGGGCTAAACTACGTGTCCTGCTCGCCCTACCGGCTGCCGATCGCGCGGCTGGCCGCGGCGCAGGCCGTTCTCAAGAAATAGAGATCGGTCGCATTGAACCACAGAGGGTACCCAGGAAACGGAGAACGCGGAGAAGGGGTGGGGTCGGATGGGCAAAGCCCTTCGTCTTCCGCCTTCCGTACCCTCTCCGACGCTCGTGCCCCTGTGGTGAAGACCTGCATGCTTGCCGCATTCTTGGCGGCGGTACTGGGCGGTGGATGCGATTTCGGCCAAAGCGGAATCGCACCCCCGGCCGACAGGGTCTTTCTGCCTGCGGGCAT